>OKVK01000243.1_pt1 | contig 38814 bp, 35 predicted proteins | sample 1604771 | NCBI WGS metagenome assembly OKVK01 (sample SAMN01760906, study PRJEB22395) | human gut metagenome | reverse complement strand
GCTGTCGCGGATGGTCAGCCGGGCATCCGCGTGGCGGATACTGATCAGATATCCCTGCCCGACCTCCGAATAGTATTTAACATACGCATTGACGGTGTGTCCGTTCAGATCCAGCACCTTATCCATCGCCATCGTCATAAAAATGATGTTGTCCTGATGCAGACCGGTGTGTCCGTTGAGGTCTTTTGTTTCAATATCCGCGACAACCTTCACCACTGAGCAAGACGTTGTATATTCCAGAGCTCTTTTCAGCTCCTCCCACGTGGAGACCTCCACCGTATCGTCCTCCGCGCTGACCGTCGGCGCCGACAGCGGCAACACACCTATAATCATTATAAGCGTTAACAGAAAACTGAGCAGTCCTCTTTTATTTATCGTTCTCATTTTCATTCTCATTCTGTTTTCTCCTTTCACAATGCTATCACATCGCATAAATCTGATCCATCAAATATTCAGCGGTCATAGAACTGTAGAAAAACTGATCGATAAGACCGTTTTTCTTGGCATCACGAACATCCTTTGCTGCCTGTTTTTCAGTGTTGGAATCAACAATGAGGGCAATTTTGCACTTGGGACACACCGCTTTTACTTCGTCTCGGAGTTTCAGCCTCTCACACAGCATCCACGGAGTGTATCCCGTCACTTCCATCACAAGAAGAAACGGCTTATACACTTGGCAAAGTTCGACTGTATCTTTCGGGGACTCCGCACGAACTACGTCAATATCATAGTCCGAATTCTTGAAAGCGGCCGCTACAGAATCGCCAAACAGAAAATTCTGCATATCGACCACAATTTTATTCATCGAACCACCCCCCTTTCCTTTTGTGATATATCCGATGAATCTGCTTCCTTTTGTTTTCCGATATTATTATATCAAAATAAAGCGGTCTTGTCTGTCCCCAAAAGCGAGGACAAATGCAGGATGAATTGTAAACAAATTGTTAACGCACGGCCGCTTTTTCTCCGAAAAGCAGAAAAACCGCCCTGCTTATAAAAAGCAGGGCGGTTGTGAGTGAATGCATATAACTATCCCTTTTGTTGCATATATATTAGCTTTCTTCTTCTTCAAGCCAGCACCCGGGCACGACCATCCGTTTGCTGACGGCAGCGATCATCAAGCGGTTACGGTTTGTATAACCTGTCTTTTCCAACATGCGGCTGATGTAGGTCCGCACCGAGGATTCAGCCACGTTGAGTTTTACGGCAATCTCGGCATTTGTTTTTCCCTCACAGAGCAGACGCAGGGTCTCTATCTCACGGTCGGACAGTTCGCAGGAAAGCGTATTGCCGAGCCGTACACTCGGCGCACTGTCCGGCCAGAAGCGCTTACCGGAAATAGTGCCGTCAATTACATTCACAAGGTCGCCTGAAGGGGAATCCTTATACCAGAAGCTGTCGGCACCGATCTTTTTTGCGCGGTCAAGAAATCGTCCCTCCAACATAGAAGTAACCATGACGATCTTTATCCGTGGATAGAGCTTCTTGATTGATTCGGCAGCAGTCAGACCGTCCGAGTCGCTTTCGGTGCATATATCCATGAGAACCAGATCGATGTGACCCTCTCCGCAACGGCGAAGCGCCGCATCGGCACGGGAAAGCGTGCCCGCGACCTCGCAGTCTGTACACTTTTCTACGCAGGAGCACAGATATCTTCTTGCCAGTGCCTGGTCTTCAACAATCAGTATTTTTCTCACAGACATGTGTCACTCCCTCTCTTGATTTTCGTATTTCGGTATCTCAATCACCAGTGAAAACTCCGGTAGGCTCTGCACTGTCATCTTTCCGCCCGAATTTTCGATCCGGTGGCGCAGATTGGACAGACCGCCGCCCTCCGTGATCTTTTTCTCCGGCGGCTTGCCGTTATTGCGTATCATCACTGTATAGCTGTCTTCGTTTTCCCAAATGTTTGCAGAAATCTCGGTAGCTTTGGCATACTGAATGGCGTTGGTCAAGCAGACTTGCATAGCGGTGTACATTAACTCTGCCCCGCCGCCCGCCGGTTCTTTGCCTCTTATTCTCACGGTCACGCCGCCGGTCTTTGCACTGTCAAGCAGCTTTTGCTTTGCCGGCAGACCGATCGCATCCCGAAATGCAATAACTTTCTCCCACTCACGGCACACAGTGTCCGTATCAATACCATCAAAGTCTCCTGTTATGTACTGCTTTGTCAATGTAATGCATGCGGCAAGGTTGTCGTGCAGGACAGATTTTGCGGCAAGTCGCTCCTTTTCCCGCGCTAATGCCCCGACATTATCGGAAAGCTGTTTTAACTTTTCCGAATCCTCCTCCAGCTTCTTGTTATCGTCAGCAAGCAATACCAAAGCTCGATGCAACTCGGTAACATCGGCGGCGGTAAGTTGGATATAGGTCTCTCCGTACCGATCTGTGACCCTCGTTTTTTCAAACCTCCATACGGTTTTATCCGGAAAACGGTAGGCATTCTCCGTATCCGGAATCTGCACAATGCCCTCTGAAGGAACAGACAGTGCTTCTTCAAGTTCACCGAGATACTGCACATCGCTGTCAAGCAGATACCGACTCAATTGATACATCTGCCGGTTGCAGAGAACAATACTGCCCGTGCAATCAAAAAAGCATACCGCAGTGTGAAGTCGGTCAAAGCTTTCCTTAATGGCATTAAAGCCCAGGCGTTTCATTTTACGCACCGTTATGACCTCCTATCAGTGTGCGAATAAGCCATAAGCCGTCCTCCTGCTTAACCGTTACATTCGAAGAAACAAGGAATGACAGATCGGCAGCACATTCTACCGACAGATCCATCTTGCTGTCGGACACGGAAATAAACATAGAATGCAGCCCGTTTATCGTCGTTTCCGCAACTGTCTTCAAAAGATCAAACAAACGTGCCACCTCTGACGTGAGCATGGGCTTCGTGGTATGATAAACCGCACTGCATTCCGTGCCGCAAACGGTCATGACCCTAACCGCCTCGTCTACAGTCAACCGGAGCTCCTGCTGCGGCAGAAGCTCATATTCCAAGCTTAGAAAGTACAGATTTGCACCGCGCTTGATGTAAGTGCCGAGCAGAAGAATTCTTTTCAGCAGGTTTTGAACTTCGGCAGGCTCGGCGTTCTCACATTGTTTCAGCAACTGCCCGATTCTGGTTATTTGCTTTCCGTACTTTTCCTCCAATTCATCATAAATACGGTTTTTTTCAGTCAACTCATTCAGCTTTTTCTGTATGAGATAAGCTTCATGTAATTTCTCTTTGTTATTTTTTATTTTTGATCTGTTTTCACTTAACTTCGCACGCAGCTCGGTCATTGGGCGCACATTATCCCGCCAAACGGCATATCCGCCGTGGATCGGCGCCGAAGAAATGCGTATTCCGTTGGGGCGGATAACCTGGAGCCCCTCCTTCGGGCAAACCATATCTTCACCTGCGGCACGGGAACGGAGAACGATATTTCCGTTGCGATCCGCAATACAGGCAGCCAGTGTCGTTGCCTCGAACAGCTCGACATAGCCTGTATTGGATTGTATCATCCGGCAGTGTATACAGCTTTCATAAATTGCCGCATATAATAGGCAAAACATCACATTCATATCGCCGAACCACCGGCGTACAGCCGGCAGCCCCGACAGATACAAGATCCCGTACAGAACCGTTGCGCAGCCTATAACAAACGGTGTGATCTTCTTTTTCGGGTTGCCCGGAATGCGGCTTTTCTTCAAAAGGAGGGTAAGAGAAAAAAACATGCAGGCCACCATCCAACCGAGGCAGCAGAAGTAAACGGGACCGTGGGAATAGGAATAATTGTCCGGTTCTCCCGGCACGCCGCTGCTGAATGTAAATGCCTGCTGGTGCAGATCGTTGGTGATCACCAGCAAAAACAGCACAGCCGGAATGATGGCCAAAGCACCCATCTTTCCGGTCAGGCGGAATTCCTCCGATCTTCCGAGAGATAAAGCAATGTACACCCCAAGCAACGGGATGAAAAGCATTGGCAGATAGTAAAGATACCAAATGTACCGTGCTGCTGTTAAGTCGGTGACAACTTCATATTTCAGTGTGCGCAAAACAAGCCACACAAGCATCAGAGCGGCTGTCAAACGCATGCAGTGCAGCGCCTGCGTCTGTATAATGCGCCGGTCGAGGGAAAAGCCCCACAGGGCAAACAGCAGCAAATAAAGCGCCGCACGGATATAGCTTATGCAATCACCGCCGATGTCTGACATGGCAAGCATCCTGCAGGAATAAGCCGCCGCAATGATCGTAAAAACAAGGATCATCGGGAGCAGCCGTTTCGTTTTCCGTTTCATCGGGTGAATCTCTCGCTTTCTCTCTCGCAGACAAGGATCGCTCCATTGGCGATTTTATGTGTTTCTCGGCTGGGAGGCTCCAAATGTGCATTTACCAAAGACGGCATACAAAAGCATCATCAAATCTCGCTGTCGGACACGAATTCCATTATGTCATTCGGCGTACAATTCAGCGCTTTGCAGATTTTTCCCACGGTTTCAACCGTGATGTTTTCATTTCTGACCATTTTGGAAATGACATAGTTGCTGATGCCCGCAGCCTTTTCCAGGTCCTTTTTTTTCATATCCCTGTCGATCAGCAATTTCCAGAGTTTTTTGTAACTTATATCCATACCGTCAGCCTCGATTCAAACAGGATTTACTCAGAAAACAGGAACAGTCGATTTTGGCTGTTGAGAATATAATAGCATATTTCTTGCAAAAACGCAACGGTTTATAAATCGATGGATTCGTTTTTTGCGGCTTTTTGGTTACCACACGGCAGAAAAGGGAAAGGCGAAGCGCATTTTACTGCGACCCGTCTCCGCTGCAATATCTTTATATAAGCCCTGCTTATCCTCTTTGATTTTCTTACCGACACGGCGGATGCGTTCCTTGCCAATCTCGCAGATGGTTTTGTAGGAATGGAGGAACGATATATCTTAATAACGCTCCCAAAGTTCTTTCGCAGTGCGTCGGCAGTGCTTTTTGCGAGGTTGGTACCTGCCTTTTTGTTTACACACTCAAAAGTCATAAAATAAATAATTTTCCTTTTGTATAAACATAAAAAGCCCTTTCCCGGGCAAGCCGAGAAAGGACTCCGATTACCGTACAAGTATTTTTGCGCACAAAAAAAGCGCCGTACAAATCAAGACCAATAGATATGTTTTTCCATACTATTCAGTCTCAACCTTGTACGGCGCTTGGAAATCACGGTCTTTCGACCGGCTCTGCTTGCACGAATTAAAGTCAGTTATTCAGTTGTTATGTAGTATTTCCGAAATATTGAGCTTGCGCAACGATTACAGAAATCGGGTTACTATGTTTGTTCAAGTGAGTATTTTATAAATGCGTGGGTATACTATATAATATAACTCCGATGAAAACAGCATTGATATGTTGACTTAATCGAAATAATGTGCTATACTTTAATCACTGAATAGATTAGAGTCGGTTATAATATATTGCCGATCAATCAGCAAACAAAAATTATCAAGGAGTGTTATTCTCATGTATATTAAAAGAACCGTAGAAAAAGCCATTCTCGCTGCAGGTCAATCCTTTCCCTGCGTAGTAGTTTACGGTCCGAGGCAGGTTGGTAAATCAACAACCATTGACCATTTATTCGGCGACAAATACAAAAAAGTAACCCTCGACGACGGCGAAGACCGTGCGTTGGCAGTCAATAACCCGAAATTGTTTTTGGAGAGCTACGGATGGCCTGTTGTTATTGACGAGATACAGAAAGCGCCGAAGCTTTTAGACGAAATCAAAAAGATCATTGATGAACAGCGGCTTGTTTGGATGAAAAACGGCGAGGAAAGACAACTGATGTATATTCTGACCGGTTCAAACCGTTTCGAGCTTCAGGAAAGCATTTCCGACTCCTTAGCCGGACGCTGCGGCGTGATTGACATGTCATCATTTACCTTTGCGGAAAAGAACGGCTACAATGCGCCTCTCTTTAATCCTGAAATCAGCGAGATAAGGAAAAGAGAAAATGACGGCAGAAAATATATCGGCAAAAAGGAAATTTTTGAGGAAATATTCAAAGGCGGCATTCCCGATATCTGCACCGGCATTTCAGAGCGTGATATCTATTTTAAATCTTATGTTAACACCTACATTGAGCGAGATGTTATGAAGCTCATTGAAGCCTCCAGCGAATTTCAGTTCCGCAATTTTATCTCAGTGGTTGCTTTACGCACCGCACAGGAACTACATTACGATCAGATTGCAAACACTGTCGGAATTGATGTACGCACCTGCAAGCGTTGGATTTCCATTCTGCAAACATCGGGTATTGTCTACCTGCTGCAGCCGTATATGTCTAATGTTTCGAACAGAATCATTAAGGCTCCAAAGCTTTACTTTATGGATACCGGACTTTGCGCTTATCTTTGCAAGTGGCCCAATGCGGAAATGTTGGAATCCTGTGCAATGAATGGTGCTTTCTTTGAAACCTACGTAGTCAGCGAAATCATCAAAAATTTCTATGCGTACAACAAAGATCCGAAAGAGTCTCTTTTTTACTATCGTGATATAGATCAAAAAGAAATTGACCTCGTCTATGTGAATGCCGGAGATATTTATCCTATCGAAGTTAAGAAAGGTATTGCTCCTACAAAGCCTACCAAAAACTTTGATGTTCTGAGTAAATATAAGCTGAATATCAAACCCGGTCTTATCATTGATAACTGTGACCGCATCCGTCCTATCAACGAAAAGGCATATACTTTTCCGATTTATCTCCTGTAATAAGTTATTTGCATTCCGTAATAGTATATCAATATAAACTACTATATATTTCACCGTCGATTCCGTAAATGTCATCTATCGGAATTACGGTTTTGTCGGTGAATATCAGCTTGCGCTCATATTCGTCAACACGCTTGATTACTCCGGTATGCGTCACATACTCTCCGCCGTTCTTTTTACTGTCCGGCTTGAAGTAGGTTACGGATATTTCCGGCTGCTCATCGGACAGCGAAACGGCATAGTTCAGCTTATCGTTCAGTGTACTTATTGTGCCGTCATCAAGCTCTATACGCTCGTCCGTCAGCCGTCCGGCTTCCTTTACCTGATCGTCATATCCGGTCAGAGCCGCAAACGGAGAAAAGGACGCGGCACGGTTAATTCGCGGCATACGCTGCCGTGTTGTCAGTTCGTGATGCGGAAGATTTATTATATCCGCATACAGTTCTTCTGCTTTTTCGCTCACGCCTTATGACCTCCGACCTGTTCGTTGCGTTCCCGGGCTGTCGCACCCTCCTGAAAGTTCATACCTTTCAGAATAGCGTTCTTGCCGAATCGCTTTTTTATGCCGATTATCGTTTTCTGCATTTGCTTCTCCTGTTCGAGAGCCTGCTTTTCGGCTTGTTCTCTCTTTTCCTTTTCAACAGGATCATCGAAAAGCGATATTTGCTCGGCAACGGTTTCGTTTTTTACATCACTTTCTCTGACGAGCTTACAGGTCGCAACCGTAATACGGCGGACGAGCAAATCCTTGTTTATGATGCGGTCAAACAGATTCATTGTCGCTTCTGTTATGATGTGCGATGATGATGTCTTTTTCTCTAAATTTGCCGTGCCGTGCGCGTGTTTCGGTACTTTACGCCCATAGCGGTCGGTTGTAACATCTCCGTGATACTTTGTGCCGATTTTCGGATCGGTCAGATTTTCTATGTCATACCCGATATCGAGCACAATCTGATCTGTTACGAGTCCCTTATCCACAAGGTCAAGCGCATGTTGGTCAATCATTTCACGGACAATCAGCTTTGTTTTTTCGTAGTTATACGGACATTTGAGCACCTGTCCCACGCTTAAACTGTTGGAGGACGGCTTATACGCCTTTATATCGGCAATAGTTGTCGGCTCCCAGCCCCAAGCGCGGTCTATAATCAGTTCCGCATTAACGCCGAACAGCTTAAACAGCTTTGCCTCGTCATAATGCGAACAGCGGGCAACATCGCCCATAGTATACATATAGTTCGCTTCAAGCTTTTTGGCAATACCGCTGCCGAGCATCCAAAAGTCAGTCAGCGGCTTATGTGTCCAAAGCTCTTTGCGGTATGACATCTCATCAAGCTCGGCAATACGGACGCCGTTTTCGTCGGCAGGTATTTTCTTTGCGGTGATATCCATTGCGATTTTGGCAAGGTACATATTTGTGCCGATGCCTGCCGTTGCGGTAATACCCGTGTTAACAAGGACATCTTTTATCATCATCTGTGCAAGTTCTCTCGCAGTGCATTTGTAAGTTGAAAGATAATGCGTAAGATCAATGAACACCTCGTCTATGGAGTACACATGGATATCCTCGGGAGCAATGTATTTGAGATAGATATTATAGATCCGAGTGCTGTATTCCATATAGTAAGCCATTCTCGGCGGCGCGGCAATATAACTGAGAGCCAAGGAGGGGTTTCTTGCGAGCATGGCGGCGTTATACGATTCACAATTGAGTTTATGATGCGGTGCATTGTATTTGCGCTGTCGATTGATTTGCTCAACCTTTTGGATTACTTCAAACAGTCTTGCTCTGCCGGGGATACCGTAGGCTTTCAGCGACGGCGTAACCGCAAGGCAGATGGTTTTCTCGGTTCTTGTGACATCAGCCACCACAAGATTTACGGTAAGCGGATCAAGCCCGCGCGTTACGCACTCAACGGAGGCATAAAAGCTCTTTAAGTCAATGCAAAGATAGGTCCTGTCCACTTTTATACCTCCGTTTCCTTATATCGCTCTTTGCAGATAAATCATATCTGTAAGCCTTACTCCGCATTCATAAATCGGGTGATCATAGTTGTCTATAAAAAAGTTCTTAATGCTGTGCGTTTTTACAAAACCGCATTTTTCATAAAACGGAACAGTCAACGGACTGTCGCCTGTACCTACCTGCAACACCGAATACTTTCCTTTATGCTTTTCGGCAATGTATTCCACCATTTTCTTTGCATAACCGTTTCGCTGAAATTCCGGCTCAGTTGCAATGTTCTTGATTTCAAGAATTCCGTTTCCTTCGTCAGTAACAATACACTCGCATTTCACACCGCCGTCCTCCAAAACATACATAGTGCCTCTGTCTATATACCGGTCTATCATGCTTTCTTGCTCATCGGCTAACAGAAGCAACGCAAGATAATCTTTTTTATTTTGTTTTACTTCTCGTATCTTCATAAACGTACACCTTTTTTAGCCTTTCTCACAATATACGGATTTATGAGTAAGATATTTCTTTTTAACCGTCTGAAATAGGCGAGATTCAGCGGTTCCTCCAGCTTGCATTTGCGGCACTTGACCTGAACATATCCGCTTGTCAGCTCGTATATTTCTTCAAGGCGAAAGCCGCAGACGGGACATCGCAGCGTCCTGCTTTTCAGTTTTTTTACTTCTTCACGGGATTTCCGTATCTTTTCGGCAACTTCGGGTGTGAGTTGACCGTATCTGCTGTCATATAAGATCTCTCCGGTCATTTCGCACCTCCGAGCTGCAAGTCGTTCTCCAAGTATACGGTCAGATCACGGGGCATCAGAAGCCCCAATGTTTTAAGCCGTATAACCAAAGCCTGAAAGGATACGCCCATACAGTCTGCCATCTTGCGAAGCTTCAGCTTGTCCTCCGGGGCAAAGACATTCCAACCGTATACGGGCAATCCGTTCTCGCATTTGTACTTTTTCATAACCTTTCGCAAAATGAACCGGGGCATAAGAAAAACCGACGAAAGCCTGTCGGCTTGCGTTTCGGAAAAAGACATCAATTCCTTTTGTTCTTTTATTGTATACACTCGCTCGGGATCAAATTCGTTATGGAAGCACCCGACATCCTGCATAGGATTTTGTTTTGCAATAACGCTGTGCGCGCCTTCATGTCCGAGTGTAAATCTGCGTCGGCTGCTTTCGTTTTCGTGTAACAACACTTTGTCCATAACAACCGTTCCTTTCGGAAACACGACCTGTATTCGTTCCTCATTACGGGAAACCCATAGCGGTCGCTTTCCGTTGGAAAGAAAGGCAATCTTGTTCGGATCATCTTCCGCAATGTTTTCGTAAACTACGGTAAGTCCCAAATAATCCGTAACCAAACCCTCTATATCCACACATAGGGCGTTATAGCGTTTGGTCTTTCGGAGATATTCCCTTACGATTGTTTCGCCGAGTTCTTCAAGCTCTCCGAATGAAATATAGCTTCTCAAGTGGTGTCCACCTCCGTCTGAATCGGCTCAACATACCATTTGCCGCCGATTCGGTATAGATATTTTTCCGCACTACCGATCAACACCGTGTAGCGAATTCCTTCATACTCATCTTCGGAGGTGCAGCAGTGAAGCGTTTTTCGGATATCAAAGGCTCTGCCGTCGTGCCAATAAATCCGAACCGGCGTTATTGCACCGCCGACGAGCACCTGATAATCTACATTGACATATACCTTTTCCAAGGTCAGCACCTCCGTTTACAGCTTAAAGTCCTTTAATAACATTCTGTGCAACGCCTTGGATTTGCAGGTCATAAACCTCAATGTCCTTATATCCCTTTGCTTTGTTGGCAGAGCGAAGAAGGGCACAGTTCTTTTTCTTATTCCAATAGAAGTATTTCAGATTGTTCAGTCCCTCAAAGAGAGCCACAACAATATCTCCTTCATTTGCGTCTGTCTGCTTACGGACAACGATCCAATCTCCGTCCTCAATACCGGCGTCAACCATAGAATCGCCGTTTGCTTTGAGCAGAAATAGGTCGCCCGTACCAAACACGGTTTTCGGCAGCTTCACATATTCAAGCACCCGTTCTTCTTCGGGAAGTCCGATGCCGCAGGAAACAGAGCAATCAAGGATAACTGCATTGTTTCCCGGATCGGTATATTTGCGCGTAACATCGGTTTTAATTTCAGAACCGTCATAGTCGATCATTCCGCGCTCAGCCATATCTATTAAGTATCTGTATACCGTTGCCCTCGTCACGCCGACAGCGCCGGCAATTTCGGAGGTAGAGGGGGACTTCCAATATTCGAGGTAGTATTCCTCGGCAAACTTTTTGATTTCATTCATAAGGTCAGTGTTTTTAGAACGCATTTTATCGTCCTCCGTTCTATCTGATACAGTCTGTATCTGATAGATGTATTATATCAGAAAGTTTCAGATATTGCAATAGGCAAAAAGAGAGTTGGCAGGCTTTTCTACCAACTCTCTTGAAAATTCTTTTTGTTTGGCTTAAAACAAGGCTTTCAGCCCTCATCAAGCGCTTTGCCCAAAGCCGAGTTATATTGGGCAAGTCTTCTTCTGACAATTCTATGGCATATTCAACTTTGCAAATATCGCCAAACTGCTCGGAAGCAGCATATCGAATATCATCTTCAGTTTAAATATATCTTTTCGATGAAGGGGCGTCTTTACTAATCATTTCAAGCAAACGATATAACAAATCATATTATTGATTTTCGGATGAAGGATAACCGTTGTTGCATCTGTCGCTGTTTAATTACTCACTTACTATGCTTGAATAGCGTTCCTTATGAACCATTCTATAAATCAATATATTCTTTGACCTTGTCAACGAGAGGCCCCTCCCGGTGATTATAATCCGAATAGTTTCTCGGAAATAATTCGGCTATATCCGGCTCGGGCAAATCACACCTGTGCCTTATCACATAGTCTATTGCATATGCATATTCACTGACAAACGCCTGTTCGTTTATACACGCTATCATCGGACATACTAAATCCGCTATCTGCCAAACCGTTTTATGAATCCATTCCGCTTCGGTTTCCGAAACTCTATATTTCTGTATTCTATCATAAATTTCCCGAGGTGTTTCCGCATAACCCTCAAAGATGAATTTTTTGTATTTATTCTCGGACAGTTTTTTATACTCCCCGTCTTTGCCTTTATAAACCAAACAAGATATTCTTTCCAGATAATTGGCAGTCAGGAGCACCTGAATCATATAATCGCTGCTGTCAACATCATATATAAAACATCGCAGCAACGATAAAATTGCAGCCGTGCCGCTTTTCCATAATTCATCTTTAATAGCCTGATAAATTGTTGGTATCTGACCATAATGTAAATCGGTATAGTTCATGCTCATTTCTGCACCGCCTTTATGTGATATAATAGCCCTGAGCGCGGTTTTTTCCTTATGCCGCATGGCTTTTCTCTATTTCGCTCAGGGCTATTGACACATTTGAAAGGGCGGAGACACAAATCAATAATTGCACCGTGTCCGAAGTGTGTATCCGCTATAAAGAAAAACATGATTCAAGCTCCGTTAATTTCATTTTGTTTCATTCCAATACCGGTCGATTTCCCTCTGCATATTCTCGCGCCCGACAGGGTTCATGGTATGCAGCTTGACAGGATAATAGGTTTTTCTCTCGACAAGCCAGTCGATAAGCTTTATTCCGTCTCCGCCGTCGGAAGCGTACTCCCCCAAATCATGATCGCAGTTAATCTCATCAATAACTGCAAGTTCTTCTTCGCATTCGATTATCTTTTTTATTGCTTCATTGACACTGTGACAGTGACAGTATCCGTCCGGTGCCTTTCTGACATCATCGAGCCATATTTTTATATGATCCGGCTTTGATAAACCCGACAGAATCAGACCTGATTTAAAATAGCTGCAAGGCATACTTTTCTCTGAGTAACCGGCAATGATGATCTGATGATAAGCTTGGGCAAACAATTCTATATCTATTTTACCCTTCAGAAAATTACTGAGAGCAATCAGCGTTCTTTTTGAACCCGTCAGTTCCCCATTATAGAATTCAAGATCCATGTAGGTCGACATACACTCTTTGTAAATTCTGCCGTCCTCATCCGGAAAGAATCCTCCGGCACACATATCGTAAGAGTCACCGTTTTTTATGAAAATATCCTTCAACTTATCCGCATTATCGCCTTCAAAGCCGTCAAGACAAGTTCCGATTATCACAAACGGTCCGTCGCAACCGCTTTCGGGTCCTCTCATATCCCATACTATATCGCCCTTCTTAAACGGCGTCGGAAATTTAAACCACCAACCGTTAAAAACGTCCTGAAACAAATATCTTTCCTTAACACTGTCGATATCTCCGGGGTCAATGCGCAAAAACTCAAAAGACGGTGTAAAATACGCGATCTGCAGCGAATTAAATTTATTGAGCTGCATTTTTCGGCACTCAAAAGAGATATCATTGTTGTCCGTGTCTATTACAATAAAGCGGGAAAATTCTCCGCAATCGCATTTTCTGCCATCTTTATCAATGGATTGGAATTTGTAAACAAAAGGCTTGTTATCACCCGAAGCATCAGCATGCTTCCTGCCGCGGAACTCGTTAATATACTTATCTTCAAGCTCCATATACTGTTTCAGAAATGCGTGAAGGCTTTCCTGCGGAACGGTGTTCTCGCGGACCTTTATTTTGCAATCCGGCATTTTTTCGATGAGCTCATTCCACGCTTTATGCTTTTCGTTAACAGTCGCATCGCGGCACATGTAAATCAGCCAAGCGGCCTCAAGAGAATTGAACTCATACCCGATATGCTTCAGATACGCGCGAATGTCCTTAGAATTGATAAATCTCAGTATATCCATCATTTTTACTCCACATATATTTCTTCCATTGTATCAAGGCAAATGCAGCCGAGCGGGTTGCCGAAAACCGCACCGCAGTCTATAGCGATGTGGTTGTTTCCTTTCCATATTCGTCCGGTATAGCGGGGATCAATAAAACCGGTGGGCGTATGACCCGTTACAAGAATTGTATCGTCAAAATACAATTTTTCATATTCCGGTTCGCCCATAATGAAATCGGTAATACGGCAATGTTCAAAGTCTATCATCTTTGCTTTTTCCGGCACGGTATGGGCAAGGAAAAACTTTCGGCCGCCGACTGTAAGTTTTTCAAACAACGGAAGCGAGTTGAGATAGTCACATATTACGACCCGTTTTTCTTTATCCAATTTCAAAAACTCTTTATAAGTTGTGTTTCCGCCGTCGGAAAGCCATTCTCCGAAGGCTTCTATAAGTTCATCCGGGCAAGAATCCTTAACAGTAACAGCAAAATTTCTTAGGAATATCTGTGCGCAATGGTCGTGATTTCCTCTGCACGGAAACACATTGTTTCTATTTACAAGATCCGATAAAATCTTAATTCCGTCGTTTCCGCGATCCACAATGTCTCCGAGAATATACAAAGAGTCACCGGAAGTCATATTCAAACGGTCAAGAAGTTTTGTATACTTGCCGTAGCATCCATGCAGGTCCGATACCGCATATATCACACGCATCATCTCCTTTTAATGTTTGATTCATTATCATGATACAGCAATGTATGCACTGAAAACAGTACATACCGCTTGATAGAACAAAGCCGTCGCGCAAGCGGCAAAAGTTTTATATTCGACTGTACAAAACGCTTGAAATCATGGTATAATAGACACGGTATAACATTATTCTGTAGCTGCACGTTTACTTACCGTGTCCGCGAGTTTGACGCATAGCGTCAAACTCCAACGTGAAGCTGAACTTCAGTCTTACTGCGTAAGCCTTCGCGGCATACGCCGCCCCGTGCTCCGCACGGCTGCAACATTGACGGCTTCGCAAAAATGCCCTTGCAAGCAAGCATTAATATACAAGCCGAGAAAAATTAAGAAACACGGATTAAAACAAAAGAATCGATTAGGTATATTTGAAACAGAAATTTCACAATGTTAAATTTTCATATGCACACCTGTTTCTTATAAATGTTTTTGTAAAAAGGAACTCTGTGCAGATACTGTTTTGGAGCAATCGGTAATGATATGAACATAACAATAGGAGGCAATCCCTATGGTTTACTTATCGAAGTCAAAATATTGCGGACTCTGGCAATGTCCCAAAATCGCATGGCTGAAAAAATACAAACCGGAAGAACTTAAGTTTGACGAAAGTGTCCTTTCACGCATGGAAGCCGGTAACGAGGTCGGCGATCTGGCAATGGGGCTTTTCGGGGACTATGTTGAAGTGACAGCGTATAAGAATGATGAGCTTGATCTTCCGAAAATGATTGAAACCACCAAAGCGGAAATGCAAAAAGGCACGCCGGTCATCTGCGAGGCTTCGTTCGAATATAACGGTCTTTATTGCGCTGCGGACATCTTCAAAAAGGAAGGGGACGGATGGGCAATTTATGAGGTCAAAAGCTCAGCTAAACATGAAGATAAAAAAGACGATAAGCCGGTCTACATTGCGGATGTTGCCTATCAAAAATATGTACTTGAGAACTGCGGTGTAAAACTCGGCGGAACATATCTTGTATGCCTAAACGGGGATTATATATTTGACGGCACCCTTGATATCGGTCGTTTGTTCGCAGTTTCCGACATATCGAACGCCGTTTCGATTGAAGAAAAGAATATTGCCGCCAATCTTTCCGTTGCCGAAAGGTTACTCAACTCGTCCGATGAGCCGGATATAGATCTGTCAACCGCCTGCAAAAATCCGTATCTCTGCGGATTTTGGAATTACTGTTCAAAGCACCTTCCGGAACATTCGGTATTTAACCTGTACAGAATGAGGTTCAGAAAAAAAGTCGAATTTTATAAAAAGGGACTTATCACATACAAAGAGGTATTGGACAGGTCCGAAATCACCAATGCTAAGCAGCTTCGCCAAATAGAGTTTGCCTTGAAGGATAAAGGAACCTATATCGAAAAAGAAAATATCCGAGACTTTCTTTCAAGCCTTTCTTACCCGCTCTACTTTCTCGACTTTGAGACCATGCAGCCGGTCATTCCGAAATATATCGGGACCAAGCCCTATGCGCAGATTCCGTTTCAATATTCGCTGCACTACATTGAGACCGAGGGCGGTGAGCTGAAGCACAAAGAGTTTCTTGCCGAATCCGGGACGGATCCGAGGAGAAAGCTTGCCGAGCAGCTTTGCTCCGATATTCCTATGAATGTCTGCGTTACTGCGTACAACAAAGCCTTTGAATGCACCAGGCTGAAAGAATTAGCGGAAACATTCCCCGATTTGGCGGAGCACCTGCTCAATATCCGGGAACATATCGTTGACCTTCTTGTTCCGTTTCAATCGGGCTATTATTATAATCGTGCAATGGGCGGATCCTTTTCCATCAAAAGCGTACTGCCTGCCATTTTCCCGGATGATCAAGAATTAGACTATCACAACCTGGAGGGTGTGCACAACGGCGGCGAAGCAATGACGATTTTCCCTAAAATACAGTTTATGTCACCCGAAGAGCAAAAGATAGCCCGACATAATCTTTTAAAGTATTGCGAGCTTGACACCTATGCTATGGTTAAAGTCTGGGAAGAACTTGTCAAAGTAACAAAACAATAAGGAAGGAGAGTCATATATGCAGCAATCACAGAGCAAAGACAAGATAACAGTATGGAGATTACAGGTGAATCCAGGAGGCACAAATATTGCCGACTATTGCTTGAAAAATCATGTCGCAGCAATGGGATGGAGTCTGTGTAAATTAACCCAGGCAGAACGTTCTGGGATACATACATTTTCGGATTACTGTAATCTGGCAAGGACTCAGTACAACAAACCATTCGACAGTGTGTGCCGCATGGTAGAGGATGTGAAAGAAGGAGACCTTCTATGGATGCGTTCAAGAAACGAGGGAAAATACTATATTGCAAGAGTTAAGGCAAACAGCACCTGGGTGTTTCGCGAGGATGCGGTACAGATTGATGCAGCAAATCAGTTGACCAACATAGACTGGTATCCAGCTACAGATAAGGCAGACGAAGAATCCGTTCCCGGTGCTGTGGCAACATCATTTATTATGGGTTCAACCATCCAGAGAATTAAGAAAAATGGAGTGGAAGAATACAGTCAGATGCTGTATAACCGCGTTCACGATTCAGCACTGGATCTATTCAATTATCCCGATCCAGATCTCTCGTTATGTGAGAAGCATTTTTACAGCTTGCTCCAGCCGGAGGATGTTGAGGATTTACTTGCGCTGTGGCTGTATGATACGAAAGGCTACGTTTGCATCCCATCGACAAATAAAATTGCTACAGTAAAGTATGAGTGCGTTTTGGTTGATCCAAATGACCTGAACCGAAAGCATATTTACATTCAGGTAAAGAATGGCAATGTTAATCTCAATACAGATGATTACTACAAGCTGAACGGTGAAGTATATTTGCTCACAACAGAAGGGAATGTTCAGAATGCACAGAAATATACAAATGTGAAAGCAGCAGATCCAACAGTTATTTATGAATTTGCAATCAATCCGGATAAGTCCCATATCATTCCAGAAAATGTTTTATACTGGGTGAAGTTTCTGACAGAAATAGAAAATAATCGCTTGAACTTCTCTGCGTGTAAGGGAATCATGTTTGATACGAATATTTCGTATTCAGATACAAATGAATCTGAGATGATTCTTGGAAACAAAATAGCGGCATATGGAGATGCCAAACGGTATATCGACAGCTTCCGCAAAGATGACTATGCTCTTTTTTATTCTAAAGGAAGAGGAATTATTGCGGTTGGACAGATTATCACGGACGCGCCGACGGAAATGGCTGATGAAAAATGTCGTAGTGTCAGAATGATTGTGCCGGAAAAATTCAATGGAGATGTCAAAGCACTACCTGCGCTTTCTCCGAATGAGATAAAAACAATTTTGAAGCGGAATTTTTATTGGGCATCGACAATCAAAACACCGTTCCTTACAGGAGCACAGGTTGAAATGTTGATTCGTGAATTGAAAAAGAAGCATGTTTAACGAGGCAGCAGAAAGGGGAAAAATAAGCAATGCCCTCACAAATTATCAGGAACGATATTAAAGCAAGACCTATAACCGTACTTCGGTCTTGCCATGATAAAAGTTTTTATGGCAAAATCCGATCGTTTGTTTTTTCGTAATATTTAACATTATACATAAACAAAAGCCAAATAACAAAGGAATAACGCAATAACAAATAATCGTTAAACAAACCATATTCCGTTAAAATTATTTAGCTGGATTTTACCATCGGAGAACGCTTAAAGTTCAAACTCAAATGTTGCGGAGTGATTGATTAAATCAAGAGCAAGTTGTGCGCTTGATAATTCATCTGTTACGGCAAGCAGGTCTTTGTTTACTTCATCGATATCATAATTCGCATAGCGATAATCGATAATATTACTTGCCCTTCCGTATCCTTGTTCTTCCCGAGCTTTCGGCAATCTTAATGCCATTTCAGAAAGTTTTTGCTTTTCAGCTGATAATTGAGGAATAAGTACAAGCATCTCATCAATCGTGATGTTGTATTCGGGAATAACAGTTGTCGCGTTGAAAAGATTGATAGCATGTTTTAATTTCCGGATTTTAAGTGCTAATCCGTCAAGCTCGGCTTTTACTTCCTTATAATCGTATTTCGGCCTAACCGATTCCGGATTTTCTCCGACACTTGCTAAGAATGTGCTTGAAATGCTTTCCTTTGATTTAAGTGCATCGAATTCAGATTTGAGTTTTTTAAGCAACTTTGCGCCTTCGGCAGATGATAATTTCATTGAAAATCCCCTCTCTCTTTGTTTTACGTTATAATTATACTCTTATCTATGTGCTTTATTTGGTGCGTTAATTTTTTCGTTGGGTATAACCGGTTACGGGCAGGTCAAAAAGGCGTAAACATCAGACCTTATATTTAAATCGGTAATATTTTGCGGTCTTTTCTTTTTCCCGAGAGATTTATAATATTGGTATGTGAGTTTGATTTTTTTTACAAGTTTCATTATGAACCCTCCGCTTTTTGTTTTTGTGTATGCGCTTTTCATTTTAGATTATAATCACAACTATGCACCTCTTTTGGTGCATTATCTAATGAGGGAGTAATCAGTTTTTTAATAGACTTATGAGAACATAAAGAATTCCCCTTATCCGAATGAAAACGGATAAGGGGAATAATTCATTTAATTTTTGCCGAGCCGTTACTATAGCAAAGGTGTCAAGTTCACAGTATTTCAAAAGATTGTATCGTGTTTTTTCGGTTTTTTTGGCATATACTGAATTCGCGGAAATGCCGTCATTGTTTCACCGATGCTCTGCGCGCCCTTCAAAATAAGACAATTAAGAGGTGGGGCAGCAGTTAATGAATGTTTCGCAGAGTATAGTTACCGTTTTTACCTATTCATTATAATCATTTGTTTCCCCAGACCTTTTGATTTAACAAGCAGCTTATGGAATCCGATATACTCGTTTAGGTCTCCGGCATTAATGAGCATTGGCCATTTTTCATTGTTTATATCGCGAATATCTTCAAATCCGCACCAGAATTTATTGACTTCGATATAGCAATCATAATCAAAAAGCTTCTTTTTTCGCTCATCCGGATCAGCTATAAAAATGGTTGGAGTAGGGCAACACCTAACAAAGCTTCCGTCGGAGCAAAGTTCAGTTTTATACGAATCCGTAAAGGAATTGTAAGTCCCATATTTTTGGATAAACTTCTTAAGATAAGTCCGAAAGGTCTGTGTTGAACCGGAACCGTTCGTTTTCTTTTGAAAGTCCTCCAAAGCATAATACTTCTCCGGATCCTTGTAATGAAGAAGCCGATTTGAAAATGCATTCTTCGGATCGTACCGATAATATATAAGGTCTTCTTCCTCCTCACACAGTCGCATATTTCTGAAAATTAAAGACACATCAACAGGAGCGTTGGTTTTACAGTCAGTTGCTTCATAAATACAAGCACTACTATGAGGCTGTCCTCTTGCAGTGATTGTATACGGATGACCGGCAATTTCAAGTTTGAGGATGATTTCTGTATTGTCCGAAACAGCAAATGCTTCAGAACAGTCTATCAGACTTTTATTGTTCGTAGTCAGTCCGATTGCTTTCACAATGTTTTCTGTATCGGGAACAGTTATAGCAGTAACTTGTTCATGGAAGAGAACATCAAAGTGTTCGATTTCCCCAAATTGTTCAATTGTCAACTCTTTCAGAATCAAACACTTTGCCTTCCTTTCCTTGACTGTATACGGCATTACGCACAAAAGCCGATTTGTTTTGCTTTGGAATTTGTACTTGCCTTCGGAAGCTCAATATCCTCAGCTGTAATGGTAGTAATATCATCGTTCCCGATAGAATCAAAATCCATTGTCAGCAGGCGAGTTGCCTGAGCCATCTTCGCTTTTTCGATTACATTTCTGACATAGCGACCGTTACCGAAATCAATTTCGGATTTTGCAGTGTCAAACAGACCGGATAGTTTTTCATATGCTTCCTCTGTAAAACTCAGCCCTTTTTGCTTTGCAATAAGCTTTGCTATTTCACAGAGCGACTCCGTATCGTAATCACTGAACGGAACATGATAAGCAATTCTGGATCTGAGACCGGGGTTCTTTTGAAGGAATCCCTCCATCTTATCCGGATAGCCTGCGAAGATAACAACAACATCGTCGCGGTGATTCTCCATTTCCTGAACAATGGTGTTAATTGCTTCGTCCCCGAAAGAACCATCTCTGTCATCAACAAGAGAATAGGCCTCGTCAATAAACAGCACGCTCCCTTGTGCTTCTTTGAATTTTTTCTGAATCGTCGGGGCTGTCCATCCAACATATTTACCTACTAAATCTCCGCGGCCAACCTCAACCAGATTTCCTTTAGAAAGAAGATCGTTTTCTTTCATAATTTTTGCAAACAGCCTTGCAACGGTTGTTTTTGCTGTTCCCGGATTGCCGGAAAAAATCATATGCAATGCAGGGTGATCAGCTTTCATCCCCTTATCTGCAAAGAGTTTCTGCGCTTTATAGTAATTCAGCGCCTGGTTAATTACCGTCTTTGCTTCATCAAGACCGATCATCTGATTCAGCTCATCATATGCTGAGCCTTTCGGTGCTGCCTTTACAACTTCACGTTTGGCACTTACAATGTTTTTATACTGAGGATAAACGCCGGTTTTTAGTTTGGTGTTGTACCAACTATCATATAAATCATGAAGATCCGGAGCAAGATAACCTTTTTCGGTTTCGAGTTTTTCGAATAGCTTCCTGTCTGTACGTATTCCGCTTTCTTTTGCCAGCAGTTTCAGGAAATCTTTTGCGCGTTCTCCGGATACGAACTCTTCCTTCAATTCGACAATACTGGTGTTTCCGAGGTTCTCGTAGAAAATATCTTTCGACCTTGTACATTCGCGGGGAAGGCAGAATACCGTAAGGACCTGATTGCAGTATTTCTTCATGATTTCACAGAGAGTTTCGATTGTTTCTCTGCCGCAATTCGCGTATTCTTCTTCAGTGTCGTCATTAGCCAAGTATCGGACAATAACTGTTCCGCCTATGTTGCTTTTATAAAGACAATCATAAACCGCACTTGAAAAATTTTCGCCGGGTCTGAAGTTAATGAAGCAATACCTTTTGCTGAGAATTCTGTTATTAGCGTATAACGCCTGAAGAAGCACCTTAAACATGCCTTTTCGGGTCTCTCTGTCATCAGTCTGAATCATATAATGCACAGGATGACCGGTTACCTTGTGATTTGAGCTTCCTGCATATATCCGGTCAAGTTCCGGAATAAATGTATCATTTGTAAGAAATCTACGCGCTTCATCATAGACGGAGTTCTTTTCACAGCAGTCAAGAATGTTTTCTCCGTACTCAATACCTCTTCCGAATCTTCCGTTAAGTTTGCCCAAGCCAAATTGCTCGAGAACCTCGTCATCATCGTTAATATAATCGGTTCTGTCGGCACAGCTCAGCATATTGCGAAGAGTATTGAAGGTAACTTCTTCGAGACAAGTATCCTTCAAATCCATTTCTATCGCTTGAAGATAGTCGGATATCAATTTTGGTACATCGGCGTAATTTCTGACGATAGCACCGATAGTTACGGTATCCTCAGACGCATCGGTGACAAAAACGTATGCTTTTCGTCGCCGGCCCTGATTGAAGGAGTTCGTCTTCATTTCGATTTTTCTGACTTTCTCACGCAGCACTCTGCGGTTCTCATTTTCTTCGGACCACTTTTCGGCAACCGTAAACCCTTCAAATTTATAGAACTGCATATTATGTACCTCCGCAATCATCATTTTAAATCTTTACAGTATAATAGTATCAAAAGCAATGTGCCGGATTTGGTGCTTAACAGTCAATCTTGACTGCTCACATCAAGCAATGCACGCCGTAACATAGATGTGCTTTTGATTTTCAGCCGAGGTCCGGTCACAAAAGTCCCGTTTAGCCCGTTGTATTCATTAAGAATTTTTATGGCTTTCCCCCCCGGCCTCAATCCACTCATTAAGATTTGGACTGTGGTCATCCAAAAGAATATCATTTGAAGAAAGATCTTTTATTGCCTCAGATTTACTTGTCCCACAGATGGTAAAAAATCGATGATAAGCATCGATCTCAGGAATATATTTATCGAGCCATTTCATTTTTTCCCGTTTTGACTGTTCGGCACATTCTGGGATTACAGCCGAAAGAACATAAACATCAAACTGGCCTAATTTGATTAATCCCTTGACTGATTCAACCATTTCATATCTTGGAGCAAGTGAGGCAAAATATCCGCTGCTCAACATATCCGTTATTTTTGCTTCGGGTCTATATTCGCATAAAACGCCATCCATATCAATGAACACGCGGTTTTTCGGAGACTTTTTACAGCTTGCGACATGATCAGGGTTTCTGCCGATGTATTTTTTTGTCATACGATTTTTTGTTATCCATCTCAAAGATCCTTTCATTAAATCCAAGTCCACCAATAATCGAATACTCTCCGATAATGGTTGCCTTTAGGCGAGAATGCCTCCGCCTGAAGATGTCCTACCTTTCGGCAGGATGCCTTTTTTAGACATTTTTGTGTGCCGATTCTTTTGCCCCGCTTGATTCTGTTTGAATAAACATATTTCTTGAGTTCACGATCCCACTTACACTCTCGCCATATTGAAGGCTTGTAACCGGTACAATGCGACAACTCATAAAGTAAGCGCTGCTTGTGTTGTTTTTGCCTTTTCATACTAATATAGCGCTTTCCCTTTTTGCGAATGTGTTCCTCCGAAAGGGCGATATCGAAATCCATTTCTAATTCTTTCTCATATTTCATTTCGATGAAACGCTCCTTTATTGTTCTTTTGAGATAATATAATTATAGTGAGCCATGTGCACCGAATGCGTCGCACTTGTTGCATTTCACTCAAGGCATAAATGCTACACCGTTATCCTTGCAATCTTTCCCCAAGGTGGGTCAACCTTGTCATTATTTAACAGCCACAGAACGGGGATGCCGCCCGCAAGTTTTTCCTTCGGAAACGGGGCAAATCCATCAGTTAAAATGATAATACAGGCAGGCATTTTTTCCTGCATATGCTTTTGGACATATTCAAATATAATCTGAAAATCCGTTCCGCCCCCGCCGGCCGGTTTGATGATTCTGAACTCTTCTTCACTTATAAAGGGTTTGGGCTCAATAATCGCCGCATCAAAAAATCCAAGCCAGCCTTTAAGCTTACCGTCAAACTGGTCAATGGCTCCTTTTACCTCGGAATACGCCGCCGTAATCATATCGTCCGACATAGAAGCAGAAGTATCTATCATAAATAGAATATCCTCAACCAAATCATCCTTATCATTGAAATCCGGAAGGAAAAAAGGACTTTCGTCAAATCTTCTGTCGGGCGGTGTAAAGGAGTAATCGACAATTTCTTGCTGAACAAAATCATTCAGAACTATCCGCCAATCTGTTTGCGGCTTTTTCATTTCCTTAAAAAGCCGTTCGGCAAATAAAGGCAAAAGCCCTCTTTGATTAGATGGGTCTCTTATAGAAATGGCCTCACACGCATCCTCAAACCGTTTTACCCACACATCGCGAAGTGTTTCGTCTTCTTCATCCATACCCCAGCGAGTGTGATCATCCCATACCGCTTTTGTGTTTTCGTTTTTGCCTTGTTTTTTCTTGGCGCGTCCTAATGCACTGCCTTTTGCATCATCGCTTTGCTCATTATCGCTGCCGTCTTTGCCCAAAGTGCCGGTTATTGCCGGTTTTGGTTTCCTGTTTTGAGGAAGCGGCGGGAGCATTCCGTATACCTGCTCCGCCGTGTATTCATATCCCTCCTTACCATCCGGAGCAAGGTGCATAGACTCGCCGTATTTCTTCAAGGTTATGGATTTCAAATTCATATTTTCGGACAGAAGTATATTTGAATTGACAACAATATCACAGGCTATGTTAAACTGCTCATTATCTCTGTCACCCTGCCTCAGGCAGTGCTGCAAAACAACATGAAGAATCTCATGCATCATAATAAAGTCCAGTTCCGAGTCGCTGAGTTCGTCCAAAAACCGCGGACCGAAGTAAATTCTGCGACCGTCTGTTGCAGCCGTTTCACAGTTCTCATCGATCGAATAAATCATGTGCATTAAAAGCAAGCCGTAAAAGCCGTTATTGCATAAAATTCTCATTCGGGACATCAAAAGGCGCTTAATGTAATCCTTTTTCTTTTCATCTGACAGAACCATTCATCAAACTCCCTTTACTTTGAAGCCATTTTGCAAACTCCGGTATCAGCATCAGCCGTTCTTTGTAATCCTTATCTATGTACATATAGTCTTTCAACAGTACAGTGCTGAAATCCGGAGGCATTCTATCTGCATATCGGATTGAATTCGCAGTTCTTACCATTTCATCCTTGTGACTTCTTGCAAAAGCCGTCATGGATGCTGTCAAAGCATACAAAGCATCTGTATTTGTGGGTAACATAGGCATTTTGCCGTCAAAAATATCTTCAACAGCCGGCAAGTCCTTATATACCTTAGCCCATGTGCGGAATTCCACAGCTGCACCGGTTCCGATAATGCCTGCAATCAATAAGTACATATTGTCGATATCATCGTCTATTCCGTTCAGTATATTGCTCACCATTTCCCATGAGCGAGGTGTCGGGAATGCAAGATCGTCACTTCCGGAATCAAAACTAATAAGATAATTCTGCCGGAAGGAGAGAAAGCCGATTACCTTATCATTTACCCCCGATGTAATCGCCCATTGCTTCCATGAATCAAAGCTACCTTTGATTTCAATATGCATTAGTCTGTTTGCAAGAGCTTTCGGCATTTTGTATGCCACCGATTTATCTGTGGTACGATTACCCGCTGCGAAAACAATACAGTTGTCGGGCAGTTTGTGTTCTCCGACTACACGGTCAAGGGCTATCTGGTATGCCGCCGCCTGAACCGATTGCGGTGCTGCGGAGATTTCATCAAGAAAGAGGATATTTACAATATTATCACCCGAGTCCATTTGAAAGATCTGCGGTTTCAGCCAAACGGCAAGAGTCTTATCCGCATTGGAAGTCGGAAGACCCCTCAAGTCAATGGGATTAAACAAAAGCAAACGAACATCTGTCACATTTACAGACTTTCCTGTACTATCTTCAATTTTCTTTGCTATCTGCCGTATTGCCTGCGATTTACCGACACCGGGAGGACCCCAAAGCATAACGGAGGGCATTGTCTTGACGGGAAGTCTGTTTTGAATCACCGTGGTGTATGCATGCGACAACTTATCTGCCGCTTTCCCAACAGTCATAGAAGGAATGTTTGTCAATTTAACATCGCTCATTTTTTACCCCCAGTTTCTTATCAAGCTTTTCAACCTCGGCACTGTATTTTTCTATTTGCTCGCTGTAATTTTCATCCTTTGCAAGCTCCGCCTTCAGTTCAATCTCTTTTTCGGTAAGCTTGGATAAGCCGATTTTCAGCTTTTCCAGATGGTTGTCCAGCATGTCGAGGTAATTATCGATACGCACAAGATTGCCGATTTCAGTGTCGCCGAGTTCAACATAATATTTGCCCTGCCTGGAGAGCCAAACATACGGTTTTTCCGGTATCATATTGGCAGGAAGCACAATATCAAAACCTCTGTAGTTCATCAGTATTTTCTCTCTTGTTTCAAGAGCGAAGTCTCTGACAGCCGAGGTTATGTACTCGCGAAGAGCTTTACGTCTTTCCGCTTCCTCTTTCTTTAAACCAGTTTCTGTTGCCGGAGGATTTTTCTTTTTCCAGTCCCGATAGCAGGAAAGATCTTCTTCACATTTAGTTATCAAGCTTCTCTGATGTTCAACCTTTCCCGGAAGCTCCAGAAGCTCTTTTTCCATCCGTATTCTTGAATCAACAAGCTTGCGCTGAAGGGTAAGATACCTTGTCAGCTCGTTGGCGGCTTCTACTCTTTTTTTAACAAGCGGATTTCCGACAGCCAATGCCTTAACCTCAGCATAATCCAACACCGTGTCCTCAATGTCTGCACCGCTGCGAGCCGTAAGCGATCCGGAAAGCAGGCCCGAAATAAACCGTTGTTTTGTTTCAAGTAACTGCCATGAATACGCATCAAAACTCCCTTCGGTGATATATCTGTAAATATACACTTGCGAGTTGACGTTGCCTTGACGAAGAATACGGCCTTCACGCTGCGTCATATCTGCAGGTCTCCAAGGAACATCGATGTGATGAAGGGCTATCAGCCTGTCTTGAATATTTACACCCAATCCGAGTTTAAAGGTCGAGCCTATCAAAATACGGATGTCGCCGTTGCGTACCCTCATAAACAGTCGCGACCTTTTCGCTTCTGTTTCGGCATCATGAATATACGCAATCTGTGCCTCCGGAACACCGAGATTTATGAGAGTGGTTTTCAATTCGTCATAAATATTAAACCCTGCTTTTGGTGTGGAAGTATCGCAAAAAATCAACTGTGTTGCTTTGCTTTGTACATTCTTAAAATAAATGTCCGCTGCATTTTCTGCACATCGTGCCACCTTGGATTGATATGTAAATGTTGCGCTTGGGTCAACCAACCGCAAATCAAGCGCTGCTTTTCTGCCGTCCGTTGTGATTTTCAGCATATTGTCATCCTTGCGGCTGACTCTGCCCCCGCGCACATCATCAGCTCTCTGTGAAATATCATCGAGATACGCCGAAAAAGCGGATGTCCTGGAAATGAGCGCATCCTTATAGCCATCATGAATCGGGATCCCGGCGGACTCGTCCACCTGATGAAAATCCGCAACGGAAGAAAGCAGTGAAGTAAGTTCGGGAAGGTTGTGAAACTTAGCAAAGCGCGTAGCCAGCCGATAGCTGCTCGTATCTACATCAATTTCAAACTCGGTGCTGCGCTCGGCAAACATTCCGATCCACGCGTCAAAGCTTTGCAAGTCGAGCATTGCAAGCTCGCCGCTCTGTAAATACTGCTGCATGATATATGCATCGGTGATCGAGTTGGTGATTGGCGTACCCGTGGCAAGAACAACACCCTTTCCGCCGTTTTTCTTTTGGACCATATGAACCTTATCCATCATATCCTGGCATCTCTTTGACCCGCTTCCGCTGATACCGAGAACCTTATTTGCCTTGGTTTCAAATGGGACATTCTTGAAGTTATGAGCCTCATCAACGAAAAGGCGGGTTATTCCAAGCTCGTCAAAATAGACGGTGTCATACATATCATCCATAGCTAAAGTCATCTCGGACAACGCTTTTTCAAGGGCTTCCTTCTTCTTTTTCAGTTTCGAAGTAGCTTTACTTTTCTGAGCGGCAAGTTCGGACACCAGTTCCTTTTTCTCTTTCAGTTCCTCTATATAATAATCTTTCGACAAAGGAATCTGTTCAAAGCAGCTGTAAGCAATAATAATCCCGTCAAAATCCTCATCCCGTATACGCTCAAGCACTGCCCCGCGTTTATTCGGTGTGAAGCTCTTGGGATCAACGCAAAGAAGCTTTGCATTCGGGTACATTGCAGTGAAAATGTTCTTCCACTGTCCGACAATGTTATTCGGAACAACATACATATTCTTTGAGGAAATCCCCATTCTTTTCATTTCCTGACCGGCAGCAATCATGACATAGGTTTTACCCGCTCCGACATCGTGAGCCAGCAAGGTGTTTGGCGTAAAAATAATTCTTGCCACCGCGTTTTTCTGATAAGGATACAGCTTGACCGAATCGGACATAGTGGGGAAATCCAAAAAAGATCCGTCAAAAATGCGCCTGCGCACACAACTGAAATTGTTTTCAAATATAATTTCAAGACGTTCTTTTCGGGCGTCATCTGTCCATACCCATTTCTGAAACGCTTTGATAAGCTTCTGCTGTTTTTCAATGGCGGCAACCGTCTCTGCTTTGTTTATAATGCGCTTTTTACCGGACGCATTCGCAGAACAGCTTACTTCCTCCGTGACCGCAACGGTTTTCATATTCAGGGTTTTCTCCAAAATATGCAAAGCCTCAAGCTTTTCCGTTCCGTATGTCCGGCTTACGCCCACGCTGTGATTATATCTGGATTTATAAGGGATTTCCCATGTTCCGGTTATTTCATCATGAACGGTTTTATATCCTTCCATAATTTCATCTCTATCGCCGTAATAACTGTAATGTTTTAACGGATCGCCAAATAAGTGAATTATAAAATCATCAATTATATCTGCCGGTACCCATGGCGAGCCGAGCGTTATGTATATATCCTTTGCAGCTACCGTCGGTGGGAGCACCTTTTCGATGGCTCCTAAATTATCTGCAAAATAACCGTCATACTCTTTGTTCGCTTCATTTGCAGCATTCCATTTGCGCATAAGATTACCGGAAAGGTACTCTTCGGCAGTTTCCCAACCTTGATAAAAGCATTCGTTCCATGTCAGCGGATTTTGATAAATTGACCCTTTCAAGGTCGAAATAACGGTCTTATAATCCGCTCCCGTTACAGACGATATGTATTCAATATCCACTTTGCCCAATGTGTTCAGACTCATAATCAGTGCATCCGGAAGGCTTTCTACATGAACTCCTTGTGTTCGCACATCACAATTGAATATGTTATTCCAGTCCAAAGGAAGATCCATGCAGGTGACTTCTCGGACATGTGCTTCTTTTCTCTCTTTTTCTTCGCGAGCTTTACGCTCAGCTTCTGCTTTTTCTCTGCGGCGGCGTTCATTTTCCTCATGCTTTTCTGCGGTACGCTTAGCTGCACGGAGCTTACCTATAACCTCCTCAATTTCATCTGAGGAATAATGGTCGTCAATATTTCCCGCAAGTCCCAAAATATCAAAAAGACTCAACTGTGCACTGTCTCCCGAATGATTTTTATTAGACATGTACCGTCACACTCCGATCCTCTTTCGTTCGCCCATGTGATTATATTGTACAGCAACAAATGCACCAAATTCGGAACACAGAAAAAGCAGACTGCGTTTTCACAGTCTGCTTTTCTTGTAAATACAGTTGTATTGCGGATTCAGTCACCGAAAAGTAAATCCACACACCTTTTACAACGATAGTGATCGTCTTCCGCAAGGACATAATCTGTCAAGTCAAATGCCGCTTTAATTTTTGCAAGCACATTTGCTCGTTTAATACAAGGGTCAATATAGATAATTGCACGATTACTTGTGCAATCCCACACAACTCGTCCCCTTGGATAATCAATATAATCCCCAGTATGAAAATAGTCATCCCAAAGTTTTTCGTGCCCGTAGGGATTATCAAGCTTATCTGCTTGCCTTCTTCCTTCAGATAAGGAACAGGCGTTGAAAATGAGAATGTTTTTTATATAGAAAAAAGGTCCTATTTTCACAATTCAGCCCCCGTTAAGTTCGTATGCTTTCATTGCTGAAATCTTCGTCAACATCTGTTGAAACAGCTATTTGCAAATCAGGAGACAGGGTAACCACATCAATATCACAGGCTTTCATAAGCATTGATAACATTTTCTTTTCGTGCTGTTTATATGCTGTTTCTTTCCAATACAAACTTGCCGGTTTATCTCCATGTTTTTCCGTCAATTCGCTCATTATCCTTAGTTTTAGACTTCCCTTAGAAATCATATCTTTAAAAGTGCTTTTTTTAGCTTCGGGCGACATATTAGAGAACTTTGAATTGACATTTCTTTGAATAATGCAAAGATTTCCAAATTGATCCACGCCATCTTTCCACTGAGCAAAAGTGCCTTCGGATGGATTTTGGGGATACCAGTGCTCGACTGAATTTCTAAATTCGAAATCAAAGTTATCATACTTCCTCCTGCTCTCATTCCAAATAAGATAGTCCAGATAGTTAAATACAATATGAGGGGTATTTACACCCATAGCAAATACGCCGTCCTTGCATACATCAAAGAAGTTTTCTTTTACGGCTTTTTGAGCAATGGCTTCTGCTATTGAATTATAGTTAGACATGTCTTCATCACATGGGTGCTTGCAGGTTTCCAAGGAGAGCCAAGTTAGTAATTGAGTGATCCAATGCATTACTTTTGGGGAAGTATATGAAACACGTAGTGCAGATTGGATCATTATGTTTGTTTTCGTTCTCCAATCGTTTGTAGTGTTCCATTCTCCATTTTTAATAAACCGTGAATTTCTATAATAAGGCTTCTTTTTGGATTGCTTTCCTGAAACATATAAGCTTTTTAAACTCCATTCTCCATCTGCGTTCTCGTTTGCATATTCACGTTTTATAATGTATTTGTCAAAAAGGTACCTTGTCCGCAAAAGGCAAACTATAAAATTTCTTGCAAATTCAGCCTTATTGTCATGACTCTCGGAAATTTTTCCTGTATATAAAACGCCGTGATTAATAACACGATTGAAACTATCAATGAGTTTTTTATCATCTAATAATTCTGCAATTAAAACTGCATCTTTTTCGTCACTCTTTATGCCGTTTATTTCAATAAACACCTTTAACGTATGGAGCAAAAAGAAAGGATAATCAATTATGCTTTCAAATCTTACTCTTATATCATCAATATATCCTTCATCATCCTCCACAGAAAAATCAAAACCGGTAATATCGGAAATTTTATAGCCACCTGTATTTGAAGGACCGGATTTTGCCAATTTAAGATAATCACTCCAAGCGCCCGAAGGTAGATAATCCCACGAACTGCCAAAAACAGACTCGCGAAGTTCATTGTTCTTACTAACGAAATGCATCTGAACATATCCGTTCATGTCGCTGCAAGCGTCCCATATTTCAGCAAAAATGGATTTTTCCGAATCCGGCAGAAAACTCATAAGTGTCGCTTTAAGAATGTCATGTTGCTCCAACTGTACTCCACGAGTATTCATTATTTCAAAGTAACGGTTAAGGTCAGTCTTTTCAGGAACCTGAATTCTATAAACAACCACCTTCGATAACTTTTTAAGAAATAATTCCTTATCAAAGTCCTTTCTATTCAGTTCTTGATCAAGTATTTGTATACCACGCTGTATTTCCTGCTCTATTCTTTCCATGTCAAGTTTACTACGATCTTCATGAAGCAGCTCTTGAATGTTCTGCAAAGTATAATTAGATTTTGCACGGCAAGCGAAAGTAAGCGTATGCTTGACATTTAAGCCAAGACAATTGAGCAAAAGATAAAGAGAAGTAAGCCTTTGCTGTCCGTCAACCACCTCATATTCTCCGTTTTGTTTGGAAACTATAAGCGATCCAATATAATAGTTTGCATCTTCAGACACATCGGATATATCTTCTACAAGCTGGATTAACTGCTTATCCCCCCATGCGTATGCACGCTGATACAATGGTATAATATAATTCATATCAGTGTCAAAAATATTATTATTAGCGTCTACGACTCTAAGTTCGGTTACTAAGTTACTCATGAGACACCTCCATAATTTTTTTTATTTTCGAATATAGATCAGACCAATTTGATGTTGCTGCTTGATCAGGATCACGTTTCACCTTGATTTGTAAACCTGAAATCTCCGTATGTAATCTTGCAAAACTTATCTTAGAAAAAATAGCGATGGCATTAGTATATCGAGAGTTGTTTTCATCTCCGATAACATACTTGTTTATACTATCGAAACCCAAGTTTTCCATATCAACTCGAACCATAAACGCCCATGAAAACAGCTTTTTTACAGCCATTTCGTCAAAATTACGGAATTTGTCATAATAACAAAGCAATGCGCAGTAAAATAGATTTTTTGTGTATCTGAAACCGGCAGATCCGTTTTTTTGCTTTAACACTTTATTTATCAATGAGAATGATTGGTTGCTTTCCATCTCTGTTTTTATATCTTGTAAAATCTCCAAGTAGTGATCAACCATCTCAAAGAAATCATTACCGGCGATAAAAGGCTCTGTTATCTGGAAATATGGCATTGCCTTACTTGCTCTACGTGCGTAGGTGTACATAGAAGTTTCTGAAATACCTTTATATGTATCTATTTCACTTGCAGTAAATGATTTACTTTTGATTCCTCTTGACCAGTTCCATATTGGAAACAGATACAGATCAAATAATTCCCGGATTTGCTTTGTATCTTTTGCTTCCCACTTTTTAACAGCATGCTCCATTTCATATGGGTATTTCTTCATCTCGCGAAGGTGATATGCTTTAAGTAAATCGTGAGGATCAAGAGCTTTGCCACGTGTATTTTGTGAGTCAAAAAGTTGAAAAGCCTCTGAAACTTTATCAACACAAATAACAACGACCTCGAGTATTCTATCAAGCGCATGAATAAAATCATTCTTTATGTCGCTATTTATATCGCTGCTTTTCAGTGAGAACCATTCTCGAATAAAGTTATAGTTTCTATGAATATTTAATTGAGTGGTTTTGTTTGTAAAGTTCTTTTCTAAAATGCTGCAAGTGTAATCAGGCTCAATACAATATTTAAGAAGCGTAAGTGAAATAATTCTCTGCTGACCATCAACAACATCATATTTGCCATCGTCATTTTTATGGAGGATTATAGTGCCTATTCGGTATTTAAATGTTCTATACATCTCGGCATCGGTGATTGAGTTTGTAATATCACTTAACAAATCCTCTATATTTTGAATCGTCCATTTATATGGTCGCTGATAATCAGGTATATCCAAATACATCTTCAGTAATTCATTTATGCTCTTTATCTCGGTCACATTTTTCTCCACTTCTTTTGTTGCTATTACAACAAGGCAAAAAACTCGTTGAGCCAAGTCCTTGTTATTATTCAAGGACATTTTCATGTCATCTAACTCTTTCTTTACAAGTCCAATTTACCTTAAATTGTTCAGTTATACTTCCTCAACCCATTTTCAAGTGCTGCTTTCACCCGAGTTCTGAGCGGCTCGGGCGAAAGTATTTCAACATAATCGATATACTGCATCGCCCAGTGCACCATTGCGTTTGGGCTTGCCTTGACACTGATTCTTACCTTACTCTCCTCATTGGTTTTTGCGATGCGAATATCGCTGCCAAACCAGTCGATAATCTGGTCGATTATTCCAATATCGGCAATAAAATCAATGTACTCAGGCTGGTCGGTATACATATAAGGCATGGCAGAGGATAGTTCCTTGTAATTGATACCGTTTTCATAGCCGGGTACATTACGGATTGGGGTAACCTTTTTATCTGAAACAATCATATTGGTGATTCGATCCAATCTATGGAACACCATATTGCCCCAATATTCACTGTATGCCATAAGGTAATAGCGTTGATTGTGCAAGATCATCAAATAAGGGGACACATATTGATGAGAAGACTTATGGAGCTTCTTATCGACTCCGTACTTGTTATAATCGTAATGTATCTGCTTTTCTTCTTCGATAGCCATATCGATCAGTTCAATATTATAAAACAGTGCCTGATTATCCGTTTTATACCAATCATTTACCGAATGAATGTGCTTAACATTTGAGCGAAAATATTTATTGGACAGACCGCAAAGCCGTTCGATGATGTCCTTGGAGTGCTTTGCGGTAATATGCCTACTGCTCAAAACGCCGTCAATCAGCATATGCAGCTCTGAGTCTTCAAAATCTCTGCATTCAAGATAGCTTCCGGTTCTGCGCGACTCAATATCGATTCCCGCTTCCTTAAGCAGTGAAATATTTCTGCTGATCGCCTTTCTTTCAATAACGATACCGTATTCATTTTCCAACCTTACGGCGATATCTTCCTGAGTAAGGGGATGATCGTAATCACTGTAATCCTTAAGAATCTGCCAAATTCTTATAAGTGCCAATTTCTTCGGCTCAAAACTTTCCATAAACGTTACACCTCATTATGTCCCTGTGCAGCCGCGGGCTGACACCCCAATATATTTTACATCATATATATGCACCACATTTGGTGCGTTAATTCGTTTTTTTACTCATAGTATAATTCCATTATTTCATCAGGAGTGCATCCGAGAGCTTTGCATATACCGCCAATGACCTCTGTTGTGATATTTTCATCTCTTGCAAGCTTCATCATTTGATAATGCGTAATGTGTGAAGCTTCATGCAAATCCTTTTTCTTCATCTTTTTGTCGATCAAGATTTTCCAAAGTTTATTGTACCTGACAGCCATAGTGATCCCCCTTCGGCAAAAATGTACTCAGTCAACGCAACATTTCGACTGATTAATTGTATTATAGCACAATATTTTTGCCTAATCAACTAAAAGGGCGAATTATCAAACTTTTTAGCTTTTAATTTTTATTTTAATCTACATAGGACCAACAAAAGGAAAAGAGCAAACAGTCTACATAAAAACGCGATAGGTTGGCATTTTCAGCAGACAACTGCCAACCGATCAAAATGACATTGATTTCATAAATAGCAACCGGAAACGCCGTAATATTTTGCCTGAACCCAACCGGAGAGGTTAATGCTGTCTCGGACCTTATATGGCTTGCCCGTGTTGTTCCGCAATTAAACTACGTGTTTAATGACATCCTGCCTGATATCCGTATAATAAAACTAAAGCAAGCGTTCCTGCGCTCTTGTGGTGACATACTTTTAAAGAATATTCTGTTCTGCCGAACGACTTTACAGCGCAGGCTCAAGTCACCAGATGGCTTGCTTATATCCCAATAAAGGCAAGCGTTCCCGCACATTTCTGAGCACATCCTGTCATGCAAAATGCTGCGAGCCGCTAAACCGCGTATCACCCACTGATGCATGGTAACGCGCAGTGACAAACAAAAATCTGTGATAAGCGGTTTTCGGCGGGAAAGCAGGCTGATACTCCTTCATACACGATGACATACTTTTGATCTATTACTGATTTGAAATTCCAAACAGATTGTGTGCGGGTAAGGGTCATCAGATGGCTTGCCTTTCACTAAAACTATCGCGGAGGATTGAAAAATGAATTACAAAAAACTCCTGCTCGATGAACTCCGCTTTGTTACATATGAAAAGCGCAATTCCGAGCTTACTGATGAACTGCTGACGAAAGCGGTCACTGTAAATGAGAATCTTCAGTCACTGGGTTATATGCTGAACCCGGCTGACATTGTATCCCTTGCTGTCAGTCCTTCTCTTGACGGTTTCTACGAGAATGTCAGAGACATGATGGATACTGTTGATGCTGATCCTATGTATCCCGGTTTTCCGCAGCAAGTCATGGAAATTGATGAGGCGGTGTTTCGGTTTCATCAGCTGGTACACTACTTTTCCACCTACGGCATGGAGCTTCTTTTTGGCGTAACTGCAAAAAGAGGCTGGCTTCCCTGTGAAGATGAAAAGACTGTTGACGCTAAAGAGCAGGATATCGTCCTGAATGCCAAAACGATCAAGCTTCTGCCAGTTGAAGAAAGCTATAACACGCCTCTTCACATCATTCTCACCCGCAGAGAGCGCATGACGCTGCCTGAGCGTGCAATTGTTGCGGAAGCTATCTCTCACGTTTCTGCTGAGCAGATTCAGGGGCTCAGAGTGGGCTTCAAAGAAAACATGAATGCGCTTTACGAGATCGTTTTTGACATGGCTGACCGCGAGGCTGCTTTCAACTTTCTGCATGGGCTCTGCCGGCACACGGGGGATGTTCTTCGCTGTGTAGACCTTCTGCTCGGAAAAAACAAATACCATTTTCATACCGCTCAGAAGCGTTTCCTTGTTAAGCTGCTGGAAAGCTATCCGGCAAAGGACTTCCGGGCAAACCTTGTTCTATCCGGAAAAGGTGCTGATAGAAACATTTTGCTTTTGAATTTCCTTGACTACTCCGTATATTCCAGGTCTGAGAGTCATATGGATGCGGTTAACGACCTTCGGGACGGCAAACTTCGTTCCTGGGAAAGCATTGCCAAATCAATGCTCAAGAACGGCAACGACGGAGCTCTGGATTTCATAGCTCAGAGGCCTGGCATGATGCTGCGCATGGTTGCATGGCTTATGCGTCTTGGTTATACAAAAGAAGCCGTTGTCAGCAAGCTGTCCGAAAAAGCATCTGCTCTGAGCATGCAGACCCTGGTCACCAACATGAACTATTTCGGCAAGCTCACGAAAGAAGAGCGTGAGGATGGCGAAAAGCTTTACTGCGCCTTTGAGAAGCTTCTTAAAGAACGTATGAAGAGCTGTGATACCCGGCTGCGCGGCAAAAAAGTCATGCTCAGGATGGATGATTATGACCTCGCCGCATCTGAAATCCATTGCAGCGACAAATCCGCAGAAGGCGGATATATACGCAGTGGTATCGCATACAGAATCCCTCAGGACATCAATCGTCTCCGGTTCTTCGTTTACTGGAATGATACGACCCGGGTGGATGTAGATCTCCATGCTGGTTATACAGATCTGGCCGGCAAATCTCATAGTGTTGGCTGGAATCAAAGCTTCAGGGACAGCGGTGTAATCTTTTCAGGTGATATTACCCACAGCGATGCTGCAGAGTATATTGATATTGATCTGACTGCACCTATTGACAAGGTAAACGCAAATATACACTTGTTCGGCGGTCGTTCTAACTTCAGCAAGGTGGAAACATGCTATGTTGGCATGATGGCAGTGCCGGAAGGCAATATCGACGGCCAGGAGAAGAGTCTGTACAATGAGGCCAACTGTTTCTTCAAGCACAACCTGAGACAGCAGTGTCAAACAGTCAACTATGGGTTCATCGACGTCAGAAATCGCTGTCTGATTTTCGACGGAACACCGCACGCCTGGAACTATGATTGGTATGCAGGAGTGGAGCATCGGCGCGGCAAGCTTAGTCTTGCGCATTACCTGGTTCTTCTGATGGAGGCTCAGGGTGATAAGATTTGCTGCAACGAAGAAGAAGCTGATGTCATCCTTGTTATGGGAAAGCCCGAAACAGAAAAAGAAGTCAGCCTCATTGACGCCAACTTCTTCATGGACTAATTGCAGAAAAGCAGAAGCAGCAGGTGGTTCCTGCTGCTTCTCTGTTTTAATTGTGTTTTCGAAACACGATCGAACCAAGATTCTTTCGATTGGAACCTCCAGGATCGAACTCAGCGCTAAGAGATTATCTACGGACGGCAGAGTTTTTCCATACTGCCATCTATAGATAGCCTGAGGCTCCTCAAATCCGAAAAATTCCTGGAGATCCCTCACGGTGAGCCCCCTCTCTTTTCGGAGAGAGAGGATGTTTTTTCCTGTCGCAATCGGATCTATGACAGGGAACTCCACGTATTTCATTTCCAATCCTCCTTTTACAGTCTCATATAACAAAACTTGTAATCCTATCATAGCGACTCAGAGGACTATAATCACGGAAAAAAAGCTGCGAACATCAAAAACGGGGCACATTTTCTGAAAATGCGCCCCGTTTCTGTTCGAATCACGTTACAGTCTGGGATCGACCGGCTCGCTTTCAAAGGCCAGCACACCGAATACGCATTCATGTACCCGGTAAAGCGGCTCTTTATTTACGAATCGGGTAAGCGATTCCATTCCCAGCGAGAACTCTCTGATAGCAAGAGACCGTTTTCCGGAAAGGGAACGCTTTTTCAGCCTGGTCAGATGCTCGGGCATAAGATATTCAGGTCCATAGATAATCCGGAGATACTCAGGCCCACGACACTTGACGGCAGGCTGCAGGATTTCGGTCTGACGTCTGGCAACAAAGGTTTCCGGTTTTACAACCATACCTTCACCGCCGGAACCGGTCAGCTTCATCCACCAATCCACGCCTGAAGCAACGCTGCTCACATCGGCTGTCTCCACACAGATATACTCCGTTGCCATAAAGACCGGATCGATTCCGGTGCAGTACTGCTTGATTTTATCCATATGCCACACATGCTTCTCGCGAGAGAATACATTGCCTTCACAGGCAAGCAGGTGGAACGGAGCAATCTTCAGATCATCGACAGACGAGACTTTCCAGCAGTACTCTCGATAAGCGTCAATGTACCCGTCAATGGATTGCTGCTTCTCTTTGTACCTTTCAAGCAATTCGATCGGATCCACTTTCTGACCGGAGGTCAATACATCGACCTCAAACGGACGGTTCGGTCTCTTGCAGGTCTCTTCCAGTGCTGAAATCGCTGCAGCAATACTCTCACGACCTGCGCGTCCGACAGGGGCATACTGTCTTGAAAGTAGCGTCTGCGCCTTTTCGGACCAGGGCATGAGCTCCGTATCCAGGCAAACCCAGTCAGTAGCGAAGTCACTCCAGAAGTTGGTCTTTGTAAGGACTTTGTCAAGCCTGGAAAGCACTTCGCTTTCAATGTCGGCATCATCGAAGAAATGACGTCCGGTTCTGGTATAGATTATACCCTTGCTGCCATCATTGACTCCGAATCTTTTTCCGGCCGTTTCCCTTGTATGGCACAGCACGATAACCGCACGCGAGCCCATATGTTTCTTCTCACAGACAACATTCTGAACGCCGCGGTTTCTGTAATATGCGAAAGCTTCAAGCGGGTGCTCAAGGTAGTTGTCAATCGGACTGGTCTCACAGGGAGACATGGTAGGCGGAAGATAGATCAGCCAATGAGGATCTGCAGCAAACCGCGACATGATTTCGAGGGCTGCCGCTGCATTATTTTCCTGAACGGTAATGGACGGCATCAGCTCGGTGTTAAGATAAAGCCTGCCCCGGACATCTCCGACTGTGAGCATGTCATCCGTTACGGCTTGAGTCGGGGAAAGCGGTTTAACCGGTGCATAGTA
>OKVK01000235.1_pt1 | contig 39580 bp, 38 predicted proteins | sample 1604771 | NCBI WGS metagenome assembly OKVK01 (sample SAMN01760906, study PRJEB22395) | human gut metagenome | reverse complement strand
AAACTGCTTGCACTTAAAAGTATTGGATTTTTGATGACAGGCAAGAAAAAGGCGCACAGGAATGCGCCCGCATTTCAAGCGCTTTTTTCGCAGCATAGCGCAAAAAGACTTACTTTTAAGCGATGCTTGCTTGCCTTTTTGTGGGCACAGTCTGCCTTTTCTTTGCAGGCGTTTCTTTTCTCAGACAGAAAAGAAATGCCGAAACGCGGGAAGTGTGAAAAGTTTGATTATAGTGGGACGCGAAGGTAGGGAGCCAATTATAAACAAATCAATTTTGTTGTATCGGCTGCGCCGATAGCGGACAGCCGCGAGGGCTGTCCCTACTAACGGTCGGCAATAAACATTTCGAGAATTTCATGCCGCTCGCGCGGCAATAAGATTAGCAGATTTTACGGGCGGATAATATCCGCCCCTACAAACGCCGAGCTTCGCCTACAAATAAAGCCGCAATATGCGGCTTATTTTTCTTCCTTATGGTTCATTCCGCCCTCGACAACGTCCTTGCCCGTGAGCACGACCCAGATGGTGCGGAAGAATATTTTTGCATCGAACAAGAGCGACCTACGCTCGATATATTCGCGGTCATATTCCGCCTTTTCCTCGTCGGAGAGGCAGTCTCTGCCGTTGACCTGCGCCCAGCCGGTCAGCCCCGGGCGGACGGAATATACTCCGTATTCGCGGCGAAGCTCACGGATGTGGCTCTCTTCGGGGATCAGCGGACGCGGACCGATGAAGCTCATGTCGCCCGCGAGAACATTGAACAGCTGCGGCAGTTCGTCGAGGCTTGTCCTGCGCAGGAACTTGCCCGAACGGGTGATAAACTCATCCGACTGTTCAAAATCGGCGGTCGAAAGATTCGGCGCACCGTTTTTCATCGTGCGAAATTTTTTGATTTTGAACAGCTCGTCGCCCTTGCCGACCCTGTTCTGCCTGAATATGACAGGCAGACCGTCATCGCAGATTATTATCAGGCAGATAATAAGCATCAGCGGAGACAGAAAAATAATAGCCAGCAGGCTGAGCAAAACGTCCAGAAAACGCTTCATTAAACAGAACACGCCTTTCATTTATTGCAGATACGGCACAGCGTCAACGGCTGCCCCAGAAAATATAGTCGCTGATAAGCACCGCTCGCACGGGTGCGCCTTCGAGTCCGCCGAGCTTCACGGGGGCTGCAAAGAGATAATAGTCGCCGGGGGCAACCTCGCTCAGGTCAAGTCCCTCGAGCACGCAGATTCCTGCGCCCAAGAACGCCTTGTGCGGCGCTACCTGGTCGCCCTTTATGCCGACGGAGAGGGAATCCGTTCCGATGAGCTTGAGTCCGATGTCGGCGAGCTCGTCCGCGGCGCTACTGTGAAAATAAGCCTTGCCGCCGCCCTTTATGAGCAGGCGCTCGCATTTCTGCGGGAATTTTTCGTTGATATCCTCGCCCGTTATCGCTCCCTCGGGCACTTCAATGACCGTGCACGGACCGATAAACGGTTCGAGCGGCACTTCGTCTATGCTCGCGCCGCCGTCGATGAAATGCAGGGGTGCGTCGGCATGAGTGCCGGTGTGTACGCACGAGAAGAGCGTGGACAGATTGCAGCTCGAATTTTCTCCTATCCGGCTGACGAACTCCGCATGCGGCAGAGGGTCGCCCGGATATATTTCGGTTTTGAGCGCGTCGCGCGAAATGTCGATAATGTTCATGTTATCAGTCCTGGTTCTTGAGCGACTCCATCTTGAGATAAGCGTTGATGAAGCCGTCTATGTCGCCGTCCATAACGGCGTTGATGTTGCCGTTTTCAAAGCCTGTGCGGTGATCCTTGGCGAGGGTATAGGGCATAAAGACATAGGAGCGGATCTGGCTGCCCCAGCCGATCTCTTTCTGGTCGCCCTTGATATCCTCGATTTTGTCGAGATGCTCGCGCTCTTTTATCTCGAGGAGCTTCGACTTGAGCATTCTCATCGCGACCTCGCGGTTCTGATGCTGGCTGCGCTCTATCTGGCAGGAGACGACTATACCGGTCGGGATATGCGTTATACGCACGGCGGACGAGGTCTTGTTGACCTTCTGACCGCCCGCGCCGCTCGCGCGGTAGGTGTCGACTTTAAGATCGTCGGGATTTATTTCAACTTCTATATTGTCATCGATTTCGGGCATGACTTCAAGGGAAGCGAAAGATGTATGTCTGCGTCCCGATGAGTCGAACGGGGAGACACGGACAAGGCGGTGAACGCCCATCTCGCCCTTGAGATAGCCGTATGCATTCTCGCCCTCGACGAGCAGAACTGCGGATTTGAGACCCGCCTCGTCGCCGTCAAGAAAGTCGAGCATGCTGACCTTGAAGTCGTGCTTCTCGCCCCAGTGCTGATACATACGAACGAGCATCTGCGTCCAGTCCTGCGCCTCGGTTCCGCCCGCGCCCGCGTGGAAAGTCAGCAGTGCGTTCTTCGCGTCGTATTCACCGTTCAAAAGCGTGCTGAGGGTCTGCTTCTCGAGCTCGTCCTCAAATTTTGTAACACCCTCGCGGCACTCGTCGAACATGGAGAGATCCTCCTCCTCGTCGGCGAGCTCTATAAGGGTCATCGTGTCGTCGAAAGCGGTTTCGAGAGAAGTGTAGTTCGCCACCTTGTTCTTGAGCTGGCTTATTCTCTGGAGCACCTTCTGTGAATTTTCGATATCGCCCCAAAACTCCTCTGCGGCGGTCTGCTCCTCAAGTTTCGCAATCTCTTCTTTAAGCGCGTCGAGACCGAGAGCCTCGCGCAGCTCGGAGAGCTTCTGTTTATTATCGTTGAGCTCAAGTCTCAACTCTTCAAATTGCAGCATACAAAAACCTCGTTATCAAAAAAGTTAATTTTATACACATAACATTATACAAAAAGCAACACACAAAGTAAAGCAAAAATTGATATGACGCGCAAAACAGAATATTTTGCCGCCTGCCAAAAGTATTGACTTGCCGCAAAATTATATTCTATAATATGTTTACGATAATTTTGCAAAACAGGGAGAGCTTTTTACCCCTCGACCGGCGGTAAATTGCCCCAGAAACGGCGACTTGACTGACGCTCCCGTGACAAATACGGCGGGCGGTGCTATGATACGCAGCGGAGGTGATCGAAATGGTCAACAAATCAACATTCGGTCAGTTTTTGCGTCAAAAGCGAAACGAAAAGGGGATGACCCAAAAGGAGCTCGCAGAAAAACTTTTTCTCAGCGAATCCGCAATATCAAAATGGGAGAAGGGCAAAAGCTATCCCGACATAACGATGATACCCGATATCTGTTCGGTGCTCGACATTTCGGAGCATGAGCTGATAAGCGGCGCGAACGACACGGAGTATCACGAGATGAAACGGGACGCGCGCATATTCAGGAAGCTGACCGGGACATTCTTCTGGGGCTTCACGGGCGCGTATGCACTGGCGCTTATTATATGTTTCATATGCGACCTCGCGGTGAATCACAGATTCACTTTCTTTCCCGTGGTTTTCGGCAGTCTCTTGACGGCGTTTTCGTTCGTCCCGACATTTACGCGCTTTACCGAAAAGCATAAGCTCGCGGTGTTCACGGGCTCGACCTATCTCTCGCTCGTCCTGCTCTTTGTCATCTGCTGCGCAAAGTACGGGCAGAACTGGTTCGGTTCGGCGGCGCTCGGCACTCTGCTCGGCTATATCGCGATATTTGCTCCGTTCTTACTCAGACGGTATATGCCGGCAAAAGGACGCAGACTTATCCCCGCGATATATTTCGCCCTGTTCTTCGCCTGCCTCGCCCTGCTCATTTGGGCGGTAAGAATAACTGCGGTGTTCAATCTTTCGAGCGCTCTGCTCATTGTGCTCTATTCATTTATTCCGTTCGCGGTGACTGCCGTCATGCATATTATCTGCAAGCACCCGCTGATAAATGCCTCGGTCGATGTCCTCGCGTTCGGCTCGGTTATATATGCTCTGCCGCGTTTTCTCACCGCTGTGTTCGGAAGCGTAGAGGGCGCGAACTACGCCGTGAACTTCGCCGACTGGGCGCATTTCGCAAACGGCAATGTATATCTGCTCATTTTAATATCCACGCTCGCGGTTTCAGTATCATTGCTCGCGGCAGGTATCGCAAAACTGCGCCGCACGCGTTGACATATGGCAGATTATGTAATATAATATACCAAAATCGTGTGGATTTTTCCGAACCTAACGGGTTTATTTTTCGCCATGCATCTTTTCGGTGCGTGGCTTTTTTGATGAAAAGAGGGGTTATTTTGCAAAACAGGAAGCTGAAAATTCCGAGCGAGGTCGTTTATATCCTCGCCGTCGCCCTGCTCTCGCTCGCGGTCGCAATGCTCACGGCGGCGAACTTCGGCGTGTCGATGATAGTCGCTCCGGCATATCTTCTGAGCCTGAAAGTCGGAATTCTCACATTCGGCCAGGCGGAATATGTAATTCAGGCGGGGCTGTTTATTATCTTCTGCATCGTCATGCGCGGATTCAGGGCGGTGTATCTCTCGTCGTTCGTGACCTGCCTTATCTACGGCGCGGCGCTCGATCTCTGGCGGTGCATCCCGTTCTTTAATCCTAATGTCACCCCGCCCGGGAGCATGTCCATGCCGATAAGAATACTTCTTTTTATCTTCGGCGTGCTGCTGACCTCGTTCTCGGTCGCGATGTTTTACAAAACCTATCTCTATCCGCAGGTCTACGACTTTTTCGTCAAAGGCGTCAGCGGAAAGTTCGGCATAAAGCTGTCGCGATTCAAGACCTGCTTCGATTTATCCTGCCTCGCGGTGGCGGCGATAATGTCGCTCGCGTTTTTCAGGCGCTTTGAGGGCATCGGCTGGGGCACGCTCGTTATCGCCTCGATAAACGGTACGATAATCGGCTTTTTCTGCCGCCTGTTTGATAAGTATTTCGACTTTACGCCGCTGTTCAAAAAATTCGCCGCTCATTTTGAGCTCGGGAAAAAGTGATGTAAAAGCTCTCCGATAAGGGGAGCTTTTCGTATATGTGCAATATTCAGCCTTTGTGGAGTACGGCAGTGCAGCTTGCCGCACTATTTTTATCCGCCGTGTATCTGTATCGGCTTCGCCGATATCGGACAGCCGCGAGGGCTGTCCCTATGCAGTGCGAGGCGCGGAAACTGCGGCTCTTTTGATTTTCTTGTCTCGGCTCCATTTTGCGAGCACGCCGGCTTGATTTTGCGGACAGGCAAAGTTGTCCATATAGTCAAAGCGTCACAATCCTTGTAGGGGTCGGCGACCCCGACGGCCCTATGCCGCCGACGGCGGCACAAAATTTGCGGCAACGCGAAATCGTTACCTGCTGAGCCCACCGCGCCCCGCTGAAGAAGCTCTCTATAAAAAGAAGCCTCGTTCACAAAAAAGTTTTAAATTTTACTCCTTGACTTAAAGTTAACTTCAAGGTGTATTATACGATTGAAAATGAAAGGCTGAAAAGTAACAAAGGAAGCGTCGGAATGACAATAAAAGAAGTCAGCGAAAAATACGGCGTCTCGTGCGACACCCTGCGCTATTACGAGCGCGCCGGGGCTATCCCTCCGGTCTCGCGCTCCGCGGGCGGGATTAGCCGCTACGATGACGAGGATATCAGATGGATAGAGCTCGCGGTCTGCCTGCGCGGCGCGGGTATCCCGATAGAATCGGTCGCCGAATATGTCCGGCTCTATAAAATGGGCGACTCGACAAAGCCCGAGCGGCTCGAACTCCTCCGCGGGCACAGAGCGGAGCTCATCGCGCAGAGAGACAGCATCAACGAGGCGCTCGAATGCCTCGATGCAAAAATAGAACGGTACGAAAATTCCTAATAAACAGAAAGACTAACTATTAAAAGTCAAGTCTAAAAAAGAAAAATGTTGTGAATTGATTAGCGGCTAAAAAAAGCATAAGGAAACAGACGTCAAAGACGCCGAATTTCAAAAATTATTAAAATTAGGATTTAGATATGTAAGGTTGTCCGGACTTTTGCAAAGCAAAAATAAGGCGGACTAACTTCTTGGCAGCATGAGAAATAGCAACATTGTAATGTTTGCCTTCTGAGCGCTTTTTAGCAAGATACTCGGCAAACAAAGGATCCCAATTACAAACAAACTTTGTTGCATTAAAAAGAGCGTATATCAAATAACGAGAACCGCGCTTTTCCATATGGGCATAGCAGTTGTTAAGTTGACCGGATTGGTAAGTAGATGGTGAAAGACCTGCAAAAGCTAAAATTTTGTCAGGAGAATCAAAGTTGTTAAAATCGCCAATCTCGGCAATAATCATTGCACCCATACGAAGACTGATTCCGGGAATTGTAGTAATGGGCGAATTGATTTTATCCATTATGCTTTGAATGGCAACTTCAATCTCGGAAATCTCATTGTTAAATTCTTTAATGAGTTTAATAGTATGTTTGAGTTCCAAGGCTTTAGCAGGCATATATGTACCGATTGAGTTTCTTGCAGCTTCACGAATCTGTATAGCTTTATCACGGCTGTAACGACCTTTTGAAGCTGTATAAAGTAAATTTGTAAGGTGAGTGAGATGAACTTCGTCAAATATTTGCAGCGGCAATACTCGCTTGTCGATATAGCAAGCCTCAATGTCAATCAGTTATATAATCATTTTAAGGAGTTTGCGTCGGCCGAATAAACGGACGGCAAGCAGCAAAAAAGCTTTTACATAGAAAGAGCGTACTGTTCGCGGCGTTTTTGATTATTTGAGATATCCGAATTATCATGATTATACCGGCAGTGTTATCGGTTTGTTATCGAGACTGATAACACTCGACCTACAGCTATGATAACAGCAAGCTATGCCGCTTCGAAATATTGTGTTTTTACTTAGAAAAGCGAGAACTTATATGTTACTAAGAAACATATAAGGCAAGTTGTTCTATGATTTCTTCATGCTTATGCTAAGAAAATTTCTCTCATTTAATATATTTTTCTCCGCCTTGACGGTATGTCAAAACGGAATTTTTATCGAATATGTAAAAGGCTTCCGCCCCTAACAGGGCAGAAGCCTTAAAAATTATACGATTTTTAGGTTTAGTTGTAAGCCAAGTGTTACTATTTCATCTGTTGCAAAAACGGTTACTCGAAAAGTGCCGAGTCCCGAAACCCGCATAAATACTGGGCTTTTTCGGCACATCTAAACCAAAGGGAATTATTCCCACTCAATCGTTCCGATCGGCTTGGGGGTGAGGTCCATCACGACACGGTTGATACCTTCGACCTCGTGGGTGATGCGGTCGGTGATATGATGCAGGAGGGCGTAGGGTATCTCCTCGATGGTGGCGGTCATGGCGTCGGTGGTGTTCACCGCGCGGATGATTGCCGGCCAGCCCTCATAGCGCTTGCCGTCGCGCACGCCGACGCTCTTGAAGTCGGGCACAGCGATAAAATACTGCCAGACCTTGCCGGCAAGGCCGTTCTTGTCGAACTCCTCTCTGAGGATAGCGTCGGCTTCTCTCAGGGCGTTCAGGCGGTCTCTCGTTATCGCGCCGAGGCAGCGTACTCCGAGTCCGGGACCCGGGAACGGCTGGCGGTATACCATGCTATGCGGCAGACCGAGAGCCTCGCCGACAACACGGACTTCATCTTTGAAGAGCAGCTTTACGGGCTCGACAAGCTCCATTTTCATGTCCTCCGGCAGGCCGCCGACATTGTGGTGAGCCTTTACGCCGTGGGATTCGAGGATGTCGGGATATATCGTTCCCTGCGCGAGGAACTCGATGCCCTCAAGCTTCGACGCCTCTTCGTCAAAGACCTTGATGAACTCGCCGCCGATTATCTTTCTCTTCTTTTCGGGGTCGCTGACTCCGGCGAGAAGATCGAGGAAGCGGTCGGCAGCGTCGATATAGACGAGGTTCGCGTCCATCTGGTTTCTGAAAACCTCAATGACCTGCTCGCTCTCGCCCTTGCGCATGAGTCCGTGGTTGACATGGACGCAGACCAGCTGCTTTCCTATCGCGCGGATAAGCAGCGCCGCGACTACGGACGAGTCAACTCCGCCGGACAGAGCCAGCAGGACTCTCTTGTCGCCGACCTGCTCGCGTACGGCAGCGACCTGCTCTTCGATGAACTTGTTCGCAAGCTCGGGGGTAGTGATGCGTTCCATGGATTCGGGACGTACATTACTGCTCATAGTTTGTTCTCCTTGTGAATTTTATTCCCATTCCACCGTTGCCGGGGGCTTTGTAGTGACATCGTAGACTACGCGGTTGACTCCCTTGACCTCGTTGGTGATGCGGTTCGAGACCTTTGCGAGCACATCAAACGGGATGCGCGCCCAGTCTGCGGTCATGAAGTCGTCTGTGGTCACTGCGCGCAGCGCGATAAGGCTGTCGTAGGTTCTCGCGTCGCCCATAACGCCGACGCTGTGGACGTTGGTGAGCACCGCGAAATACTGGTTGATGTCGCGGTCGATGCCGGCGATTTTGACTTCCTCGCGGAAGATAGCGTCCGCATCCTTGAGAATATTGAGCTTCTCCTCGGTGATGTCGCCGAGGATACGCACGGCAAGTCCGGGACCCGGGAACGGCTGACGCCAGACAAGATCCTCGGGGATGCCGAGCTCGAGTCCGACCTTGCGGACCTCGTCTTTAAACAGGTCGCGCAGGGGCTCGATGAGCTCATCGAAATCGATGTGGTCGGGCAGTCCGCCGACATTGTGGTGGCTCTTGATGACCGCCGCGTCGCCCACGCCGCTCTCGATAACATCGGGATATATTGTGCCCTGAACGAAGAAATTCATCCTACCGAGCTTCTTGCTCTCGTCTTCAAAGACGCGGATAAACTCCTCGCCGATAATTTTTCTCTTCTTCTCCGGCTCGGTCACGCCTGCGAGCTTGGTGAGGAAACGCTCCTGGGCGTTGACTCTGACGAGCTTCATGTCAAAGCGCTCGCGGAAGATGTGCTCGACCTCGTCGCCCTCGTTCTTTCTGAGCAGACCGTGGTCAACGAAAACGCAGGTCAGCTGCTTGCCGACCGCTCTGTGCAGGAGCACGGCTGCAACGGAGCTGTCGACTCCGCCGGACATGGCGCAGAGCACGGTCTTGTCGCCTATCTTCTCGCGCAGGTGCTTTACCTGCTCTTCGACGAAGCTTGACATGACCCAGTCGCCCTTACAGCCACAGATATCAAAGAGGAATGTTTTGAATATCTCCTCGCCGTACTGCGTATGCATGACCTCGGGATGGAACTGAACGGCGTAGATTTTCTTCTCATCGTTCTCCATCGCCGCGCAGGGGCAGTCGCGCGTGACGGCAGTTACTTTATAGCCCTCGGGCGTGTTGCTGATATAGTCCGTGTGGCTCATCCAGCAGACGCTCGTATCCTCGGGGATATTTCTGAGCAGTCGGCTGTCCTTGCTGCGGGTCATATCTATCTTGCCGTATTCGCTCTTTGAGCCGCTCGTTTTGACAACGCCACCCGCCATATATGCGATAAGCTGAGCGCCGTAGCAGATGCCGAGCACGGGGATGCCCGCATCGAGTATCTCGGGCGAATAGTGGGGCGAGCTCTCGTCATAGACGCTGTTGGGGCCGCCCGTGAATATTATTCCGACATAGCCCGCCGCCTTTATCTCGTCGACGGTTATGCGGCTGTACGGTTTTATCTCGGCGTAGACATTGTGCTCTCTGACGCGGCGCGCGATGAGCTGATTGTACTGGCCGCCGAAGTCCAGCACGAGAACCTTCTCATGATTGTCCTGCATGATATCCACCCTTTTTTATCTGACTATAATCTCTTCTCTTCTCGGTCCGTTGGAAACGAGCTTTATCGGCACGCCGATCTCCTTCTCGATGAAGAGGACATAGTCCTGAGCCTCCTTGGGAAGCTTGTCAAACTCTCTTATGCCGCGGATGTCGCACTTGAAGCCGGGCATGGTGACATAGACGGGCTTTGCCTTTTTCAGGCGCGAGGTGACAGGGAAATCCTTTGTGACTTCGCCGTCTATCTCATAGCCGACGCAGAGCTTTATCTCGTCGAGATACGACAGGCAGTCGAGCGCGGTGAGCGCGACCTGAGTTGCGCCCTGAGCCTCGCAGCCGTAGCGGGTCGCGACGCAGTCAAACCAGCCCATGCGGCGCGGTCTGCCGGTCGTTGCGCCGTATTCGCCGGCGTCGCCGCCGTGGTTTCTCATCTTGTCCGCCTCTTCGCCGAATATCTCGCTGACGAATTCGCCCGCTCCGACGGCGCTCGAATAAGCCTTGGTGACGGTGATTATCTCCTTTATTTCATAGGGCGCGATGCCTGCGCCGACGGCGCCGAAGCCCGCGAGGGTCGACGACGATGTGACCATGGGATAGATACCGAAATCGGGATCTTTGAGCGAGCCGAGCTGACCCTCAAGAAGAATGTTCTTGCCGTCCTTGACAGCCTGGCGGATAATCTTGCCTGTGTCCGCGACATAGGGTCTGACCATTTCGCGAAGCTTCATCATGTGGTCGAACAGCTCGTCCACATCGAGAGTCGGCTTGTGATAGACATGCTCGAGCAGCAGATTCTTCACTTCGCAGACTCTTTCGAGCTTTTCTCTGAGATATTCCTCATCGAACAGCTCACAGACCTGGAAGCCGATCTTCGCATACTTGTCCGAATAGAACGGAGCGATACCGCTCTTTGTCGAGCCGAATTTTTTATCCTTGAGGCGCTCCTCCTCATAGGTGTCGAGCATAACATGATAAGGCATCATGATCTGCGCGCGCTCGGAAACGAGGATATTGGGCTGCGGCACGCCTGCCGAAGTGACATGCTCGATCTCCTTGACGAGCTTCTCGATATCGAGAGCCACGCCGTTGCCGATGATGTTGACCGTGCCGGGCTGGCACACGCCTGACGGCAGAAGATGGAGCGCGAACTTGCCGTAGTCGTTGATTATCGTATGTCCTGCATTGGCGCCGCCCTGAAAACGAATGACCATGTCCGCCTGGGAGGCAAACATATCGGTAATCTTACCTTTGCCCTCATCGCCCCAGTTGGCACCCACAATTGCTCTGACCATACTTAAAACGCACCTCCGAAAAATCAAATACACTTAATTATATATTATCGCCCGCGCGGTGTCAATGAGCCGAAGGGCTCAAAGAGTCGAATTTTGCGGGTTCTCAATTGATTTTATTGGTTATTGTGGTATAATATAAAATGGTATAATTCAAAATTAAAATGTTTTCGCACACGATATTAAAATCGCCTTTTTCGGCACACAATAATCACGAATATCTGTGAAAGGACTGTGTTAAATGAAGAGACGAAGATTTTTAAGCCTCGCGCTCGCGCTGATGCTCATTATCTCGCTGTGCGCGTGCAAAACAAAAGTCGTTGACGACAGCACGGACGCCACCCACGGCAACGCGCCCGTGACGGGTCAGAAGCGCGACGAGACAACGGCTGCGCCGCCGCAGACGACAAAAACTCCGCAGACGATAAAAGCACCCGAGAACACAACTTTGGCGCAGCGCAAAACGGAGAAAGGCAAGCTCGATCCGAACACCGGAACGTACACCGGGCTCTCCCCGCTGCCGAAGATAAAGCTGACCGCAACCGACCCGCAGAATACGCGCGGACTCTCGACCGCGACGGTCGGATACAGCTACGGCGTATCCAAAAACGGCGTTCCGCATCAAAACTCGACGAACGCGCAGAAATATTTCGACGAGAAGGGCTTCAACGCCGTCTCGATAGACATGAAGACGAAAGAAAAGGTTCTCTACCTCACCTTTGACTGCGGCTGGGAGAACGGATACACAACGACCGTGCTCGACATTCTCAAGCAGAAAAATGTGCCCGCCGCATTTTTCTGCACGCTCACCAATATTAAGTCCGAGCCGGGGCTTATCGCAAGAATGATAAACGAGGGTCATATAGTCGGCAATCATTCGACGACCCACCCCGACTTTTCAAAGATAAGCCGCGAGAAGATGGCGGCGGAAATCGAGACCTGCGACAACTACCTGCGCGAAAAGTTCGGCTATTCCTCGCCGTATTTCCGCTTCCCGATGGGGTCATATTCCGCCTCGGCGCTCGACCTCGTTTCCTCGCTCGGATATAAATCCGTGTTCTGGTCAGCAGCCTACGCCGACTGGGATGTCAACGACACAAAAGGCAAGCAGTATGCATTCGACACCGTGACTTCGCGCCTGCATCCGGGCGCAGTTATACTGCTCCACTCCGTCTCGCCCGACAACGCCGCCGCCCTCGGCGATATCATCGACTGGGCGCGCAAGCAGGGCTACGAGTTCCGCTCGCTCGAACAGCTGCCGAATTAAAGATAAAATAAAACACAAAACCGCCTCCGATCGGGGGCGGTTGATTTTATGTTTGCCTGATTTGCGCCGAAATCAGGCTTTTTTGCTCTCTTTTTCCTGCGCTTCGTTGTGCGCCTTTATTGCGGCGGCTATCTCCTTGTCGTTATAGAAGATATAGACAACGACCGAAATCGCGACGAAAATCATTGCGACAAGCGCCGTGTTGCGCACGCCCGCGCTCGTTGCGGCTCCCGTGCCGTCCGCGCCCTTGCCGAGCAGGAGCGAGCACACGATAACAACTATCGCCTGGCACATCTTGTTGGCAAAGTTGCGCGCGGCAAAGAACATACCCGCTCTGTTCTGTCCTGTCTTTATCGAGTCGTACTGCGCGAGATCCGCGAAGATGGACGAGGGGATTATATTCGTTATCGCTATGGGCATGGCTATAACGAGTCCGATGAGTATCGCGAACGGCTTCGCGCCGATGGCGTCGATAACAAGGTTGTAGTTGAAAATAGCGCAGTAGAGCAGGACATAGGTTATGCATGCGCCGAGCAGAAGCGGTTTTTTGCCGACCTTGCGCGCCAATATATTGACGAGCGGATAGGTCATTATGCCGACGCCTATTGATATAACCGAGACATATGTCACCCACTCGTCGCCGAGGTTCAAGAGATTTGTTATGTAATAGACCTCAGCGGTGTTAAAGAAGGTGAACGCTATCCACATGATGAGATAGCCCACGGTGATTATCGCGAAGTTCGGATAAGAGACGGTCGCCTTGAGTGCGTCCCAGATGGACTGGTGATATTCTTTCGGCTCAACGTAGTCCTTCTCTTTGATAACAAAAGCCGGGATGAGCGCGGCTATCCCGCCGAGCACGCAGAACACGATGAACGGAATGCGCAGAGCCCATATCTCCTCGATGCCGTTTTTCATCAGTATGCTCTTTATCATAGACGTGCAGAACACCATCGCCGACGAGACAACATAGAGCAGGCTGACTATAGAATAGAGGAACACTCTCTTGCGCGGCTCGGCGACGACCTCCGCCTGAAGCGCGCTGTAGGGAATGTTATAGAGCGTCGAGAACAGGTAATAGAGCGCGAGCATCACGCCGACCCATATGGCGTTTATAACGCTCGAACCCGCCACGGGCGGGAAAAAGATAAGCAGGCAGAACAGCCCGTAAGGGATAGCTGACCAGCGCATAAAAGAGATGCGCCTGCCGCTCTTTGCCTTGCTGTTGTCCGAGAGGCTCGCGACCCACGGGTCTGTAACAGCGTCTATAACCGTGCCGATTCCGCGGATTATCGCCATAGTCAGCGCAGCTTTCATAAAAAACTGCGGCAGTGTTGTGTTCGAGTTCGTGGGGATGAAGAAGGTCAGCAGGTATGTTGTAATAATACCGTTGATAAGTCCCCTTGCAAAATCTCCAAGGCACAGGGCGAAGATTTTGCCGTTTGTTATTTTTTTCATTGTTTCTCTCTCCTCCCGCCGTCTCCGGCTATTTTGAGAAATTTTTCGCGAAGATGTTTTCTGAACAGCTCGGGCTCCTCGCTCAACGGGCGGTGAGCCGAGTTTTCAAACCAAATTAAATCTTTGTCCGGCGCTTCTATCGAATCGTAGTAATTCTGAATCAGCGCCGCAGGGGTGTTTTCGTCGCGCCGCCCCTGGAATATATAATAGGGCATCTCAAATGTGTGGAGCTGGGTGGTGAAATCATAATTGACGAGCGTCGGCCACATCTGCGTTAGGCAGAGCTTATAGCCTTTCGCCGCGCCGTATTTGTCTTTTATGCTGAGCTCCGTCGAAAGCAGCATCGGCAGGACGGTGCCTTTGAAATAGCTCTCTTTTTTAACCGTGTGTCCGCCGTATTTTCCGAGTATGCGCCGCTGGGTCATGAGCCCCTCGAACACCGGCTTATACTGCCCGTTGACGGGCGGACCGACCTGTTCGAGCTTCGCTATGCTCTCCGAATCGTTCGCCTCTTTAGCCTTTCTCATCGCAAAGGCATAGGACAGATTCTCGTTTTCGACTCCGTTGACTACCTGGCCGTAGCCGATATATCCGGCTATCTTATCCGGCACGCGGGCGCAGGCGAATGTACCGAGCTCGGTGCCCCAGCTGCCGCCGACGATAAATATTTTCTCCTTGCCGAGCGTTTTACAGAGCCATGAAATAAGCTCGGCACAGTCGGATATCAGCTGTTCGAGCGTCAGACTCTCGGGGTCGCAGCCGAAATACGAGCCGCCCGTTCCGCGCTGATCCCACGCGACGACAGTGAAGTCGTCCGTCAGCCCGAAGCCGTCTTTAGCCATGTCGTGGCGGTTGGGCACGCCCGGTCCGCCGTGAAGAAACAGAATGACCGGATTTTCGTTTTTCGTTCCCCAAATGTGAATCGTCTGCTCAAGCCCGCCGAGCGTCACGCGCTCCTTGCGGTCTATCGGATATCTGCCCACAGAAAACACCTCACTTGTATCAATAATTTAATTGTAGCACCTTTCGGCGCGCAAACCAATAAACAAATTATAAAAAATGGAGCCGCCCGAACGGGCAGCCCCAAAATATAATCAATTTGATATATATTTGCTGTTTACCGCAGGCACATCGAACTCGCCATAGCATTTGAATCCGACGGCAGGCGAGCGGTCAAGCTCAACATAGAATCTGTAATACGGCGCAAAATACGCGTCCATGGGGTCTATGGAATAGACAAGCTCGACTTTTTTTATCTTCTCGCGCGCAAACGCGCCGGAGCTTGAACGGATGCGCGCTCGTGCGTCTTGCTGCGCAAGCCGTTCCCTCTCCTAACTCAGTTGGTTTCTGCCACTGCGGCGCGGCTATTGGAAGCAAGATTATAGAGGATGGCTGAGCCGCTCGGTTCCTTTTTAAAGAAATTCAAAAAACGGGTTTGCTTTCATCCGCTCAAATCCAATATAAAAACGCAACAACTGTCCCCTACAAAAAACGATCCATAAAAATTAAACGCCCCGAAGAAGCACTTCGGAGCGTCATATAAATTATATTTTATCAGCCGCCGAGATAGGCTTTGACTATCTCTTCGTTGTTGAGCAGATCCTGCGCGGTGCCCTCTGCGGTTATTGCGCCGGTTTCGAGGACATAGGCGCGGTCGGAGATGGAGAGCGCCTTTTTCGCGTTCTGCTCGACGAGCAGGATGGTCGTGCCGGACTTGTGATAGTCCTTGATTATCTCGAACACCTGATCGACAAACAGCGGGGACAGTCCCATCGACGGCTCATCGAGCATGAGCAGCTTCGGGTGGCTCATCATAGCTCTGCCCATTGCGAGCATCTGCTGTTCGCCGCCGGAAAGAGTGCCCGCTATCTGCGACTTTCTCTCGCCGAGGCGGGGGAAGCGGGTGCAGATCTCGTCGATATCCTCTTTTATCTTCTTTTTGTCCTTCTGCGTATATGCGCCGAGGAGCAGATTTTCATAGACGGTCAGCTCCTGGAACACGCGGCGACCCTCGGGCACCTGGCTCATTCCCATGCCGACCAGCTTATGACCGGGAATCTTGTTTATCTCGTTTCCGTCATAGACGACGGAGCCGCTCTTTATCGGAATGAGGCGCATGATGCTCTGCATCGTGGTGGTCTTGCCCGCTCCGTTTGCGCCGATGAGCGAGACTATCTCGCCCTGATCGACATGGAAGCTGATGCCCTTGAGCGCTCTTATAACGCCGTAATAGACCTGAAGGTCCTTGACTTCTAACAATGCCATGACTTTTCCCCCTTATTCACCGATATACGCCTTTATGACCTCGGGGTCACTCAGCGCGTCCTCTGTCTTGCCCTGCGCGAGCACTGTGCCGAAGTTGAGCACGGTTATCTCATCGCAAAGACCAGACACGAACTTCATGTCGTGCTCGATAAGAAGTATGGTCATGTCAAACTCGTCTCTTATGCGCCTGACTATGTCCATCAGATCCTCGGTCTCGTGGGGGTTCATGCCCGCTGCCGGCTCATCGAGGAGCAGCAGGCACGGATTGGTCGCGAGAGCGCGGGCTATCTCAAGCTTTCTCTGCTTGCCGTAAGGCAGGTTGCAGGCGAGGTTGTTTCGCTCGTCATAGAGGTCGAAGATGCGGAGTATCTCCTTTGCCTTGTCGCGCATCGCCTTCTCCGTCTTGTAGTGCTTCGGGAGGCGGAAGATGCTCGAGAAGATGTCGCACTTGAACTCGGGCTGGTTGTGCAGACCGACGAGGACGTTTCTTATCACGCTCATGTTGTTGAACAGACGGATGTTCTGGAATGTTCTCGCGATACCCTTGTGGTTTATCTGCTCCTGGCTCTTGCCGCGGAGCTCTTCGCCGTTTAGGTAGAAAGTTCCGGTGGTGGGCTGATAGACGCCGGTGAGCATATTGAAGACCGTTGTCTTGCCCGCTCCGTTGGGTCCTACGAGACCGTAGAGCTGCTTTTTCTTTATTTTCAGATCGACATTCTCGACCGCTTTCAGTCCGCCGAAGGAAATGCCGAGATCCTTTGTTTCAAGAACATATTCAGCCATTTTTCTTTCCTCCCTTTTGCGGCTTGTCGGGGACATATTCCTTGCCCTGCTGCATATCGACAGAGAGGATTTCATCCATGGAGATCTTTGTGGGAACGTTGCTCCACTCGCCCTTGTCGTCGCTGATATCCTCGGGCTTGCGCTTCTTGTCCGCGATGCGCGCCATGATGAAGCGCGGAGCGAGCTTCTCTTTTATGCGGGTGAACGCAGGTGCGTTGTTGAAGATAACGAGGCAGATAAGAATAAGCGCATAGATAAGGTACTTGAGCGCCGCGAGGTCGCCGGAAAGCTTGCTCTGGAGCTCGAAGTTGATTATCGTGATGAGCGCGGCGGAGACTATCGAACCGTTGATGCTTGCCATGCCGCCGAGGACGACCATGACGAGGATTTCGATAGAGTAGTTATACGAGAACACCGAATACTGGACGGGCGTGATGTAATGCGCATAGATAACGCCTGCGACGCCCGCGAAGAATGCGGAAAACACGAACACAAAGAGCTTATAGAAAGTCACGTTTATGCCCATTGCCTTTGCCGCTATCTCGTTGTCGCGTATAGCGGTTATCGCTCTGCCGTGCTTTGAGCGGATAAGATTGTTTATCATGAACAGGACGATGAGCACGACGACGAAAGCGACGATATAGAGCGAGGTATCGTTCCTCGTATCGTACTTTATCGTGTTCGTGCGAAGACCCATTGCCTTGCCGAAAATATCGAGGTTCTTGAATATTGTTCTGACTATCTCGCCGAAAGCGAGGGTCACTATCGCGAGGTAGTCGCCTTTGAGTCTGAGTGCCGGAAGTCCGACGATGAGACCGAATATTGCGGCTATAACGCCGCCGGCGAGCATGCTGATTATGAGCACCAAGAGCTTGCTGCCGATAAAATTAGAGAGCTGAATGGCTATGTATCCGCCGAGATATGCGCCGACGCACATAAAGCCTGCGTGACCGAGCGACAGCTCGCCGAGGAAACCGACGACGAGATTCAGGGAAACGGCGAGGATGATGCTGTAAGCTATCTGGACGAGCAGGGTCGACGCCGAGCGCTGGAGGTTGCCGGTCAGCTGGAGAATGACCGACACGCCGAGAACGGCGATGACCATTATATAGCTGATGTAATTTTTGAGCTTGAATTTGCTTTCTGTCTTTGTTTTACTCATCAATTACACCTTCTCTCTTCTCTTCTTGCCGAGCAGACCGATGGGTCTTACAAGAAGGATCAAAATCAAAAGACTGAATTCAACGGCAGTGGTATAGGGTGCGAGGACGGGGACGGCAAGGCATATCTTCTCGATAACGCCGAGGAGCACGCCGCCGATCATCGCGCCGGGGATGGAGCCGATACCGCCGATAACCGCCGCGGTGAACGCCTTGATGCCGGGCATCGAACCGAGGGTCGGCTCCGCAGTCGGTATCTGGAAGAGATAGAACACGCTCGCGAACGCGGCGAGAGCCGAGCCGATTGCAAAGGTGACGGTAATTATCTTGTTGACATTTATACCCATGAGCTGAGCCGCGCCCCTGTCTTCGGAGACGGCAATCATGGCGCGTCCGGTCCTGGTCTTTTTGATGAACAGGGTCAGGGCAACCATTATAACCGCGCTTATACCCATGGTGAGGATCGAGCTGACGCTGACATTGGTGCCCGCAATGCTCACCGCGCCGAGCGAGGGCAGAGACACGCTCTGCGCCTTTGCGCCGAAGATGAGCTGCGCGATACTCTGAAGCAGGTAGCTGACGCCGATAGCGGTTATCAGAACCGCGATGGGGGTAACGCCTCTCAGGGGTCTGTAGGCAACCTTTTCGATAATAATACCCATCAGCGTGCAGACTATAACAGATGCCAAAACGCCGATAGCGAGATTTCCGCCCGCCGCCAGCGTTGTGAAAACGGCATATGCGCCGACCATGATGATATCGCCGTGGGCAAAGTTGAGCATCTTCGCGATGCCGTAGACCATCGTGTAGCCCAGTGCTATGAGGGCGTAGATGGCGCCGAGGCTGAGTCCGTCAAATATAACACTCATAATAAACCTAACGCTCCTTTAGAATGGGAGAAACTTGAACTGCCGAAAGAAAAACAGAAAACGGCAGGAGAATACACTTCCCCTGCCGTTCAAAAACCAATAAATATAAATTTTAGAAATTAATAGTTATCAGCCAAGCTCAACAATAACGGGGACCTTGTTGCAGGCGCCGCTGGCTTCCCAGGTCATCTTGCCGGTAACTCCGTCATAGGAGAAGTCGGAGGCGGTGATAGCCTTTGCCATAGCAGTACCGAGAGCCGTGGGATCGACCTTGACGTTGTTAACGCCGGTCTTCTTCATAGCGTTGAAGACTGCATAGACTGCATCGTAAGCGTCAGCCGCGAACTGGTCGGGGAGAGCGTTGTACTTTGCCTTGTAGGAATTTACGAACTTCGAAATTTTCTCTTCCTTGCTGTTGACATCGAAGGGGGTGATGTACTTGATCTGGTTCTTAACGGAGGAGTCGATCTGGCTGGCTACGCCGTCAAGTCCGTCGCATCCGAAGAGAACCGCGTTGCAGCCCTTGGAAGCGCAGGTCTTTGCGATAAGTCCCGCCTCGGTGTAGTAGATGGGAAGGAAGATAACGTCGCAATCTTTAAGCGCGGCAACCTGAGTGGAGAAGTCTCTCTTGTTCTCCTTGTCGAAGGTCTGCTCGATGTAGGAGACGCCGAGCTCGTTCATCTTTGCCTTGAATGCATCGTAGATGCCCTGCGAATAAGTGTCGGAGGTATCGTAAATAGCGCCGATCTTCTTATACTTCGAGGTAAGCTCCTGAGCGGCAAGTGTGCCCTGGTCGGGATCGCCGAAGCAGACGCGGAAAGCGGTGTCGCCGGTCTCGATAACAGAAGCTGCGGAAGCGGAGGGAGTCATGAAGAAGATGCCGTACTCGGCAGCTGCGGTGCCGAAAGCCTCGCAGGATGCGGAGGTAACGGCGCCGAGGGAGACCTGCATGCCGCCCTCAAGCAGGGAGGTGAAGCCCTGGCCTGCCTCAACGGCGCCGGCCTTGTCGTCCTTCATGTCGAACTTGAAGTTTACTCCGTTGAGACCGCCTGCGGCGTTAATCTCGTCAACGGCTAGCTGAGCACCGTTGCGCACGGAGTTTCCGTATGATGAAGCGTCGCCGGTCAGAGGGCCGGTTGCGCCGATAACATATTCGGTGTTGTTAGCTGTGTACTCGCCAACCTTGGTAAGATCGGCGTCTGTCTTGGTATCGCTGCCGCCGTTTTTGCCTGAGCATGCGGTGAAGCCGCACATCACGAGAGCAAGAGCGAGGACTAATGCAAATACTTTTTTCATAAAAATCCTCTTTTCTTTCCTGTTTTTTATTTTATTCTCGGCGCCGCCCGACAACTGCGGCGCAAAAAATCGGATATAATGAGGGCAATTGTGAATTACCTTCAATTTTTATTGATTATACTTTCGTGCGGGTCTATTGTCAATACTCATAAAAAATTTCGCTTTTTTTAATAAAAATGACGAAAATCAGGAAAATCGCTTTATTACTTTTAACAACTGAAATGTTCCGTCAAAACAAATTGATTGTCAGAGTCCCGTCAGCGGATTATTTTGCCTTTCCCATAGCCTTGACGCGGTCGAACTCGTCGGTTATCTCCTTGGAGGGAGCCTTGGTGGAGAGGCTGACTATAACCATCAAGACAAGACCGACAAGGAACGCGGGGAGCAGCTCATATATGCCGAACACGCCGCCGATGGGTTTGATGAGATATTTCCAGATAAAGACCATCGCGCCGCCCGACACCATGCCGGCGATCGCTCCGGGGAGCGTGGTGCGCTTCCAGAACAGGGAGCAGATAACAAGCGGACCGAAAGCCGCGCCGAAGCCCGCCCATGCGAACGAGACGATGCCGAACACCGAGCTGTCGGGGTTGCGGGCGATTATTATACCCAGGATAGCTATGCCGACAACGGTAAGGCGCGCAGCGAGCATGCTCTTCTTCTCGGATATCTTGAGGTGGAACGCCTCACGCAGTATGTTCTCGGACACGCTCGAAGCGGCGGCGAGAAGCTGGGAGTCGGCGGTGGACATCGTGCTCGCAAGGATACCCGCGAGAATAAGACCAGCCATGATAGCCGGGAACGCGCCGTAGGTCGAGAGCAGGTGCGCGACGCGGACTATAATAGTCTCGGTGTCGTTGCCGTGGAGCTGATCGACAAGACCGGTGTTGCTCAGCGCTCTGCCGACGATGCCGATAAGAACAGCCATCGCCATGGCGATAACGACCCATACCGAAGCCACGCGGCGGGAAAGCTTGAGCTTCTTCTCGTCCTCGATAGCCATGAAGCGAAGCAGGATATGCGGCATACCGAAATAGCCGAGTCCCCACGAGAGCGTGGTGATTATGTGCAGAAGATTATAGGGCTCGCTCTTGCCGGTATCTTCTATATATGATGCGGTGAGCGAGAGATAGCCGGGGAGAGTCTTTGCGTTTTCGACAACAGCGTCAACGCCGCCCGCTGATATCGTTGAGAAAACAAGAACAAAGACTATCGCCACGGTCATGATAATGCTCTGGACGAAGTCGGTCGCCGAAGCGGCGAAGAATCCGCCCGCCGTGGTATAAGCGACTATGATGACTGCGGAGATTATCATCGCGGTCATGTAGTTCATACCGAACAGCGAGGAGAACAGCTTGCCGCAGGCGGCGAAGCCGGACGCCGTATAGGGAATGAAGAAAATAATAATTATAACCGCCGCGAGCACCGCGAGGATATTTTTGTCATCCCTGAAGCGGCGGGAGAAGAACTGCGGAATAGTGAAAGACTTTGTCTCATGGGTATATCTGCGCAGCCTTGCCGCAGTGAACAGCCAGTTTAGATATGTTCCGACTGCGAGACCTATTGCGGTCCAGCCGACATCGGCAATGCCGGAAAGATACGCGAGCCCGGGCAGGCCCATAAGCAGGTAGCTCGACATGTCGCTCGCCTCAGCGCTCATTGCGGTAACGAGCGGGCCGAGCTTTCTGCCGCCGAGGTAGAAATCGGCGGACGATTCGTTCTTCCTCGCGCAGCGGAAGCCGATTATCAGCATTCCGACGAGGTAGACGGCGATCGTCCCCAGGATACAGATGTTTGATACGGTCATTTGAAAAACTCCTCACGGGCTGCATACGAGCCCCTCATTTTGGCGGCGAAAATGAAAAAGAACCGCCAGTCTCAGCTGAGCGGCTCTCCATCGTACCGTCATTGATGTTTGCTATTGTAACACATAAAATCGCGCATTTCAACGCTTTACCGTGAAAAACAGCAATTTTTTTATTTTTCTTCGCATTCTCCGCCCTCGACCATGCGCCTTTTTATCTCGCGCATTCTCTGTGGAATATCTTCTTTTGCCATCTGCTCATGAATTTTGCAGGTGCCGGCCGCCTTCGCGTCGCACTGTAATCAAGAGATATACGCTACCCCGCGTTTCGGCATTTTCTTTTTGTTTGAAAATAAAACGCCTTTAAACTAAAAGCAAACTGTGCCCCGGCAATGCCGCACCCGCCGCATATCGTACAATCATTTCACCGTTCCCCCAAAAACAGTCGACACAGAAGAAAAAAGCCGATATATTAAAAACGGCACAAATTGAAACAGGAGGGTAAAAAATGAAATACGACCTTGATTATCAGGGAGCAACAGAAATTTTTGAAAGTCGTGTGATTACGAGTATACCGCCAATAACGGGAAGACTTCTCGAAAATTCATATCTTCCGGAGTTTGATCAGGATATCCTTGAAGAAGCCGAACGTCTTAACGCGGTGCTTCCGCTGATAAAGTGGGAAGTGGACAACAACTATCTCAGCGAAGCTATGAGCGACGAGCTCTATCTCTACTATGAGGATTTGCTCAAAGGTCGCCTCGACGGAATACTGGACGAGGAGGAAGCTCCGATTATCATAAAAGACCTCACCGAGAGCTATATAAAAGCCTTTGGAAAAGATACTCTTGATGAAGAGGACCAATAAAATTATCCGCCTTGCTTTCGCTTGGCGGATTTTCTGTTTCTTGCTTTTCACTGTTTAACTGTTATTATATAGCAGCCGGTGTTGTCCGGGGAGATAACTGCCGAGCCGAATGCTTTCGGCATCGTCACGCTCTCGCCGACAGTCTGCCTTGAAATCAAATATCCGTCGGCGGAGTACCACTCGCCTGTTTCAAACGAGTCGATATATTTTTCGAGCGTCAGGCGGTCGTTGTATATTATCGCCGCGTGGGGCTTGCCGACATAGCGAATGTGCCACGGCTCGAATTTTATGCCCATCGAGCTCTTGCCGTAGGACGGATAGCGGATTATAAATCCGTATTTCCACGACTCGGAGTTGACGAACTGCCCGGCGGGGCTTTTGACAAAGCCTTCGCCCGCGAAGTTTTTGACATAAACATCTATGCCGAGTCCCGTCTGGTGCTCGCTCGCGCCGGGCGCGGCGGCGGTCGAGGAATCGCTGTTGTAGAGCTCCTTCTGCTCGTCCGCGTCGCGGACGCTGCTCATGACAAGGAGCTTGCAGTCGGTCTTTTCCATTACTGCGGCGGACAGCTCCGAAAAGCTCTCTGCGGCGCAGGCGTTCATTATGACGCCCGTCTTTTTGTATTCTGCGAGATCTGGCTTGTCGTTATCATCCAGAGGATGCTCGGAATTCACGAGCATCAGGCTCTGATTAAAAGTCACGCGCGGATCGGCGCGCAGGGCGTCGATATTTATTTCATCGAGCTCGGGTGAAATCTTCGCGACCGTTATCTTTCGGGTGTTCAGCCCGAGATATTCCCCGGCGACGAAACGCAGGTGCGGTCTTATCGCAAAGACCGCGAGCAGCGCCGCCATAACCGCGAGGACTGAGATTATCAGCCCCGCGGAGATTCTTTTTCTCAGTTTCTTCTTCAATCCGGCACCTCTTTTATGCGTGCGCCTGAATATAGGGAACAAGCTCCGCCATCGCATACTGTGCGCCGGCAAGGCACATTGAAAAGAGCATGAGCACACAGGTCATGATGCACGAGGGGACATCGAGCTTCGCCTTTTCCGCATCTTTTGAAAACGCATGTACGAGCATCTCGATACCGAGGGAGATGAATATAACCGGCCAGAATTTTATGATTTCAAGATAGTTGAGGCTCCTGATGAATGCGCTGAGTAAAAACATCACGCCGAAAACGACGAGAGTCAGACCGAATGTCACCGAGCCTACGCGTTTTGCCGCCATATTATTTGTCCTCCTCTTCGCTGTCGTTATTCTCGCTGTCAAGCTCGCGTTTTTTGTGCGTGATGAGCTTGACGCCGATGACTATCAGGAGCACCGCGACGGCGACCTGCGGGAGTCTGTAGGATACTTCGCTGAGAATCTCGGCGCCCGTCTCGCTGAGCAGGCGGCTCAGAACATTGACGATTATCTTATCCCAGAGCAGGTAAGCACCGACTATCACGGCGGCGATACCGCCGATTTTCAGCACGCTTGCGGAAGCGACCTTTTTAAAGCGCGGATCGGAGCGCATGTTCTGCGGCATACCGTTTAAGAAGAACAGGAAGTCGTCCTGAACCTTGGCGAGCTTATCCTCAGGCAGATGATATTTGTTCCATGCGTCAAAAAAGCTGTAGAACCACAGCACCGGGAGCAGGAGCAGGAGCGCCGGGACATCTGTCATCATCGCGAGTCCCGCGCCCGCGACAAAGGCGAGCATTATCACAAGTCCGCGCTTGACGAGGCCTATATACATATGCGCGGCGCCCGGGATGAGTGAAAACAGAAAAAAGAGTATCTTATTCTTTTTGTTCATTATTATTTCCTCCTAAGTCAGAGATTTTCTGTTTGAATTCGTTGAAGCTCTCGTCAATCGACTGGCTTATCGAGCGGCTCTTGTCGTTTATCTTCGACATGTCGATATCGTTTATCTTCGTTATGTGCCTGAACGCGCCGGAGAATATCATCACGAGCGCCGCGCATATTCCCGCGACCACTCTCACGGAATAGAGCAGCAGGTTATCCTGTCTGCGCTTCTCGCGGGTGTTCTCTTTCGCCGCGGCGGCGAGGATATCCTCGCTCATGCCGGCGGGCGGGTCGACGCAAGCCATGTCGAGCGTCAGGTCGGCCATACGGTCGGCGCACTCGTCGCATTTTGCTATGTGCTCCATGACTTCGGCCGCTTCGCTTTCGCTCAGCTCGCCGCGCAGCAAGAGCGTTATTCTTTTATCGTCTGCGTGTGTCATTGCAGTATGACCTCCTTCAGATTTTCTCTGAGCATTTTCTTTGCTCTGTATGCCCGGGTCTGGACGGTTTTGAGCGGTTCGCCCGTTCTCTCGGCTATCTTTGACAGCGGCATGTCCTCGCAGAAATATTCGACCGCAACGCTGCGATACGGCTCTCTGAGCGATTCGCACGCCGCTCTGACATCGCGTCCGAGCTGGGTGTTCATATATTCGTCCTCGAGTCCCGGTGAGGCGCCGGCTCTGAACTCCAGTTCGTCATCCTCGGCGGGCGTCGTCCTCGACGCCGCGCTCTTTAGATGATCGAGGCACTTGTTCGTCGCTATCCTGCTCAGCCACGCGCGCTCGTTGCGCCCGTCAAAACGGTCGAGCGAGGAATAGGCGGACAGGAAAGTTTCCTGGGTCAGATCCTCGGCGGTAAAGTAGTCGTTAGTCAGTCGGTAGCATATGCTGAAGACGAGCTTGCTGTAGCCGTCCATGAGCTCTTTTAACTTTTCTTCGCGATCTATCTTTACCACCTCCTTTGCGCTTTCGTCAATAATAACGAGCAAAAAAAAAGATGTACTTCAAAAATTTTTCGGCATATGTAAAAATTGCCGCCGAGTTGAATTGCCCGGCGGCAGTCTTATTTCAGGTTATTTATTATCAATGAAAAGAGCCTTGCGCGGTTGCCGTCGCCGACAAATGAATTGTGCGGAGTTATCACGGCGTTCGGGAGATCCCACAGCTCGCTGTCGGCGTCCAGCGGCTCCTGCTCGAACACGTCGAGCGCGGCTCTGAGCCGCCCGGACTTGAGCTCGGCTATGAGCGCGTCGGTATCGATTATTCCGCCGCGCGAAATGTTGACTATGACCGCCCCGTCCTTCATCGCGCGGAGCAATTCGGCGTTCGCGATATGCTCCGTCTCCTTTGTCAGCGGCAGACAGAATATGACTATATCGCCCGCGCTCACGGCGGCGCGGATATCACTTATTGAATATATTTTATCGAAGCCGTCAACGGTAGTTTTTCTGTCAACGCCGATTATCTCGCAGCCGAACGCCCTGAACCTGTCCGCGCAAGCGCGCCCGACGCTTCCCGCGCCGACTATCACAACGCGCTTTCCGCCCAGCTCCTCGAGTCCGCGGTGCTTCTCCCAGCGGTGCTCCGATTGAGCCGCCGAGAAAAATGCGCTCCGCTTATAGAATCCTAGCACCGAGCAGACGGCGAACTCCGCCATCGGCGCGCTGTAGACCCCGCGGGCGTTGAACACTTTTATGCCGTGGGCGTCCATGTAGTCCATGGGCACGCGGTCGAGCCCCGCGCTCGTCAGCTGAACGGTTCTGAGCTTCGGAAATTCATCCGGCGGAGTATAGAGAAACAGCCCGTTGCAGATGATAGCCTCTATCTCTTCGCAGGGTATGTTTTCCGGCACGGCGACCCGCTCGTCGGGCATGAAATATATCTCATAGCCGAGCTTTTCAAGCTCCGCCGATTCCTCGGGCGTTATTCTCAATGCACCTGTTACAAGCAGTTTCATTTTTCCGCTCCCGTTATCTTTTTTATCTCGCGCACCACGCGCGCAACCGGCAGACCGACGACATTGAAGTAGTCGCCGCTGATGCCCTCGACAAGCGTGCAGCCGAGCCCCTGTATGCCGTAAGCTCCGGCTTTGTCCATCGGCTCGCCGCTGAGGACATAGTCCGCTATCTCTTTATCTGTAAGCTCAAAAAATTTAACTTTCGTCGCTTCGCTGAACACGGTTTCTTTTCCGTGCGCCGAGATGCAGACCCCGGTATATACCGTATGCTCCCTGCCGGAGAGGCGGCGGAGCATATTTTCCGCATCTTGTCTGTCGTGCGGCTTGCCGAGAATATCACCGTCAACGGAGACGACCGTATCCGCTCCTATCACGCAGTCATTCGGTCGGCGCGCCGCCACGGGTCGGCATTTCTGCGCCGCTATCGAGCAGACTTTTTCCTCCGGCGTGTCGCCCTGAGGCACTTCGTCAACACCCTCGACATCTATCTCAAAGTTTATACCCGCCGTTTGGAGCAGCTCTTTTCTGCGCGGCGAGGACGACGCAAGAACAATTTTCATATCTCACCCTTTCTGCGCTTCTGCGCGACTTTGAGCACGGCGGTCTGCGTTTTGCCGTCGCGTATCTCGTTGTTCATGACCATCTCGACCGCCTTTTCGAGCGGTATTTTTTCGGGCGCTAAAAACTCATCGTCGTCGAGGTCGAGGGAGGTGAAGGACAGTCCCTTTGCCGCATACATATGGATTATCTCGCCGCAGTAGCCCGGGGTGGGATAGAATTTTCCGAGGTCGATATAGTGCTCCGCCACGGCTCCCGTCTCCTCGCGCAGCTCGCGCTTGCCCGCTTCAAACGGATCCTCGCCGTATTCGAGCTTGCCCGCAGGCAGTTCGAGCAGGACTTCGGAATACGGATAGCGGAACTGCCGCACAAACATCAGTTCATCGTTATCAGTCAGCGCGGCGACTGTCACTCCGCCGGGATGCTCCACGACTTCACGCAGAGCCTGCTTGCCGTTGGGCAGTTCGGCGGTGTCGGTGCGGACATTGATTATCCTGCCTTTGTAGATGTACTTTTTTTCAATCGTTTTTTCGTTGAGCTTCATATATAAGCCTCCGTTCAGGTCTTATCCCGCGGGGAAATAAATATTATTTTCCGGGGGTGATTTTTTTGAAATATATCTTCACGCCGGGCGAGCCGGACTACGCATATATAAAAAGAAGCGTATGCTCGCTCCGGGCGGAATATCCGTTTTTAAAAGTCGAGATAGCCGGGCGAAGCGCCTGCGGAAGAAAGATATTCGCCCTGCGATTCGGCAGGAGCGCAAACCCGGTGCTCATAGCGGCGTGCTTCCACGCGCAGGAGCGGCTGACGGCACTCGTCACACTGAGATTTATAGAGCGGCTGTGCCTGAGCGCAAAGAACAGGCAGACCATGTGCGGAATCGACATAGGCGGCGCACTGAGCCGGCGGGAAATAATATTCGTCCCGTGCGTCAACCCCGATGGGGTAGAGATAGCTCTGCACGGCGCAGAGACGGCGGGGAAATACAGAGACTGCGTTGAGCGCGCTATGAGTGAAAGCCATGATCTCTGGAACGCGAACGCGCGCGGGGTCGATCTCAACCACAACTTCAACGCCGGGTGGGATCTCTCAAAAGCTCTGGAAATCGAAGCGGGGATAACCGCGCCCGCGCCGAGGCGGTTCGGCGGATATGCTCCGCAGACCGAGCCGGAGGTGAACGCCCTCGTTCGGCTGTGCCTGCGGCGAATGCCGCGAACGGCAATAGCCCTGCACAGTCAGGGCAAAGAGATATACTATGAATACGGGGAGCACACGCCGGAGCGCGGCGAGCATCTGGCAAAGATTTTCGCCGCGGCGAGCGGCTATACGCTCGTGCAGAATGCGGGACTTGCCTCACACGCGGGGTTCAAGGACTGGACGATAGAGGCACTCGGCATTCCGTCGTTCACATTCGAACTCGGCAAGGGCAAAAATCCTCTGCCGCTGAGCAACTTCGAGAGTGTGTATAAGAGCATTGAGGAAACCCTCGTGCTCGCCTGTGTGATGTGAATGATGTTGGGGAGCGCGCCTTGCCGCAGCAAATATTGTCGGCGGCGGCACAGTGTGCAGCCGATAACAATCGGATTTTACAGTCCTTTTCTCGCCTCGTCTATCACATTCTTGTTCTCTTCGCTTAAATCGAGATAATCGTCCGGCGCGCGCAGAGCCTCGTCGATTATGAATCGCAGGGACCAGCGGTCGGAGTAATCTTTTGCGCTGTCGTCGCGGTAGGGGTTGTTTTCGAGCAGGGTCAGAAGCTCTTGCGTCAGCTCCGTTTCGTTCAGGCGTATGAGCCGACGGAACAGGAAAACAAGGCTGTACTTATATGTGTTGAGCTCGCCGAAAATCGCTTTTCGCAGACCGTCGTCCGTCTTGAGAGTGTCAACAAGGCGGCTCTTCATCTTTCTGTGCATCAGAAAGCGGCAGCAGACGCGCGAAACGGACGCAGACTGCGCGCGGTCGGATTTCACTTCGCCGCAGTCCGATATCACGCTGTCGATAAGCGCGTGCGCGGAGTCGGGGTCGGTCATGCAGAGGGATTCAACCTCGGCGCAGAGTCCCTTTTCTTCGCTCAGAAAATCTCTCATGCTTTCTCCCCGCCCATCTCGGCATAGCGGCGCACTATATTCTTGAAATGGCGTCCCTTTTCCTCGAAATTCTTATATTTGTTGTAGCTCGAAGCGGCGGGCGAGAGCAGGCAGGTGCAGCCCGGGCGCGTTACGCCCATCGCCGCGCGCACTGCGCCCTCCATATCCTCCGAGATAATTATCTTCTTTTCGCTCCCGTTCTGCGCCATGTGCATGCCGATTTTATGTCCAGTATCGGGCAGGCAGACGAGATTTCTTATACTGCTCTTCTCCAGCGCCTTTTCAAACGCCGAATAGTCGAGCCCGCGATCCATGCCGCCGAAAATCAGCGTGTCAACATCGCCGAGAGCCTCGACGGCGCACATGACGGAATGGGGAATGGTCGCGATGCAGTCGTTGACAAATTTTATGCCCTTGACCGTCGCGAAATATTCCATTCTGTGCTCGATGCCCTCATAATTTTTGAGAGCTTTCATGATATCTTCGTCCGAAACGCCGAGCCGTCTCGCGGCCTCGGCGGCGAACATGCAGTTCTGGATATTGTGTTCGCCCAGAAGATGGCTGTTTATGCCGCGGTACTTCTCGGCGCCAGGCGTATGGACGCTGACTCCGACCGCTTCGCCCGGATATTTGCTCAGGTCGAAGAAGCCGTCGAGCCCCTGATCCGAGTTATATATAAATGTATCGCTCTTACTTTGGTTGCGGACTATATTGAGCTTCGCGCCGACATAGCACTCGAAGCTGTCGTAGTGGTCGAGGTGCTCGGGATAGATATTCGTCAAAACAGCGATATGCGGCGAGCAGGTAGTGAACTCCAGCTGATGCGAGGACATCTCGATAACGGCTATTTCGCCCGCGCAGTCCTCTATATTATCAAAGACGGGATAGCCCATGTTGCCTATCAGGCACGCCTCTTTCCCGGCGGCGCGGAGCATGGAATAAATGAGAGTCGAAGTTGTCGTCTTGCCCTTTGTGCCGGTCACGCCGACGCAGGTAAAGCCGGAGAAGCGCAGGAAAAGATCGGTCTGACAGGTTATCTCAACGCCCTGCGGTCTCTTGAAATGGAGGAGCGGAATGCCGGGGGTCTTTATGACAATATCCGCGCGGTCTATCGCGCCGAGGTAGCCGTCCCCGCAGACAAATTCGACATTCGGGTCATTATCGAGTTCGACCTGCTTTGCGTCCGCGATTATAAGCTTCTGCTCGGGCAGATAGCGGCGGATAAAATTATAGGTCGAGTGACCCTCGCGCCCCATGCCGAGCAGGACTATGCGCTTGTTTCTCAGATGGTCAATCAGCTGCTGATACATATTCAAACATCCTCTTTACACATTCATCAAATTTTTTCGGGATAAGATTTTCTTCGTTGAAGCCTGAGAGCAGGGAGTAATCCACGCGGGCAGTGTTCTTTTCGCAGAAGCGGCGCAGGAGCGCGGGCATCTCGAGCCCGGATTTTTTATATTTTTCCGCCGCCAGCGTCAATGCAAGCACAACCTCGTCCGCCGTGCCGACGCACTCAAAGGGCTTGAGCCCCGTGAAGCCGCAGAGGCCGTCGAAGTCGGTCTCAAGCTCTGTTTTCGCGAGCATATCGCAGCCGAATATTGAGTTCAGCTCATCGGGCGGAAGAAACGGCGAGAGCATTGTCGCAACGAACAGGCACTTCGGACATTCGCAGCACCAGATATTTTTCTTGCTCCCCCTGTTGCAGCTGCGGAATATCAAATGATACTGCTTATACTGCGAAAACTGCTTTGCTATCTGAAGCTCGCAGAACGGGCGCAGGAGACTGAAATAAACGGCGCTTTGCGGGAAGTTGCGGCGGCGGAACTCATCGAAGTCGCGCTCGAACTCGAACGACTTTGAATACTGATGGTTGACGCTCTCTCCGCCGATATTCGACTCATTAGCGCTCGACTCGTTCGAGAGAATAACATCGTTTGCGCCATTTATAAAGCCCGCATACATTGATATAAACGCCACGACCGACGAAAACGGAGTGTGTCCGTTCAAAAAGCCCTCGGCGTTGCGCTTTAGCAATTCGGGGTCTATAGTGCGGTAAATTTTTATTATTTTATCCTCGCTGTAGCCGCCCGCGAGAACGCACTGGGTGCGCGCAGGCTGGTCGTTGACGGTAAAAAATCTCAGCTTATCGCCGAACGGGCGCAAAAGCTCGGTCGTGACCGCCGAATCCTTGCCGCCGCCGACAGGGACTATTTCAATCCCCGACGAAACATAATCTTCGCACTGCGGGATATTTTTCGGCTCCGGCGCGTCTATACGCACAAAAGAGTCTATATCCGTCTTTATCCCGTTTCTGTAGAAAAACTCGCCGAGTCCGTTGAACCAGAGCTTTTTGAAAAAAGCTTTGTCATCCTCTGACATTTCGCCGCACTCGACTCTGAAAACAGGCGGGCAGGCGCATTTCCAGTAGCTGACCGCCTCCGCGAGACCGATGAAGAAAACCATTCTCTTCGCATAGTCCGACACGGGGGAATTGAATATATCAAGACTTTTTCCGTCGAGCCTCGTCTGCGGATGAAACTCGCACAGACCGGGGATAGAAAAATCAAAGCTTAAATACAGCCCGTCCTCATGTTCGCTGACTGAATAGCCGCTGTAGACAAACTGCGGATATTCCCGGCGAAGCTCATCAAAGCGTCCGCTCATAGCAAGACCTCTTTCTGCATAAATATAACTTCGGACACCGCACGGCATCCTAACCCACGATAGATTATATCAGAACAAACGACAAAATTCAATCGGATACGCTTGACAAAACTAAAGCGATGCGCTATACTGTCCGAAGCGATAGGGGAGTAATCGGCGCTGATTTGCGGCGCAGCAGGGTCAACATACTGATCTATATCTGGTCCTGCTATGGAGAGGATTTCGCCTCTTTAATTGATGAGACTTATCTGCGCAAAGGGCGCAGGTGGGTCTTTTTTTGTTCCCTGCCCCGAAAAAAACGGAGGAATCAATATGGGTTTAGCTGAACTTTTCGTTCTCGCAGTCGGTCTTTCAATGGACGCGTTCGCCGTCTCGATATGCAAGGGCGTATGTCTGAAAAAGGCGAGCCTTGGGCAGAGCGCGATAGTCGGCGCGTATTTCGGCATCTTCCAGGCTCTTATGCCGATAATCGGTTATTTCCTCGGCACGGACTTTGCCGACAAGATCGAGCGCTACGACCACTGGGTGGCTTTCGTGCTTCTTCTCATTCTCGGCGGCAAGATGTTCATCGAGAGCTTCAAAAAAGAAGATGTTGAGCGCGACGCCGCAGGCAACGACCGCGACGCGCTGAAATTCACAAAGATGCTCGTCCTCGCGATAGCGACAAGCATCGACGCGCTCGCAGTCGGAATCACACTCGCTTTTCTCAAAGTCAACATCTGGGCTGCCGCCTCGTTTATCGGCGTAACGACATTTATTATCTCCGCCGCGGGAGTCAAGATAGGTCATGTTTTCGGCGAGAAATACACGAACAAAGCGGAGCTCGCCGGCGGACTTATTCTTATGGGCATCGGCGTCAAGATACTCCTCGAGCACCTCGGGGTTATAAATTTTTAAATTATATAAAAAGCATCAGCCGCAGAGAGTATAAAAGCTCCCTGCGGCTGATGTTATATTGTGGGAAAGAAGTAGTCTTTGTCAAACTTTCTGTTGAACCTGTCGAGCAGAAGAGCGGCCGCTAAATGTCCGCCAGCCGAGCTGCTCCAAAGAGACCAGCCGTCAGTCTCGAGATTCCAATCCTCCGCGTGAGAAAAGTATCTGTAATCGCCCGTTTCAAATCCTCGTGAGGATTTGGGAAGCGGGCTTTCTTCTTTGTCCTGTAATATGCAACAACTGCGTGATATCCGCATTTATTCAAAGCCTTTGCTATCGGCATACCCTCAACAAAAGAACACACCATTGAATATGCTCCGCCCGGGCATATAATTGCAACCGGGTGCTTTCTTCCGTCCTTGCATAAGTACGGCTTTATCCCGTATTTGTTGGGTCTCCAAAAGTCATAAGCCGCCTGAAGCATTTCCCACATTTTCATAATATATACCCTCCCTATCGTCGCTTATAAAAACTCCGGATTCATTGATCAAATTATACCCGCCGGCATTTCAATCTCCGTTGCGCCGCTATGACCTGCGGCATAGAATATAGTGCCGAATAATCGGCAGAAATGACGGAGGAGAGGGGAAAATGAATATAAAACGCAGACTCACGGGCGCGGCGGCGGTGCTTCTCGCCTGCATCGCGGCGCTTGTCTTTGCCGCGCTCGTCCCGGCGCGGGCGATTCCGCCGTCGGGCGGGCGGCAGTATCGCGGGATAGATATAAGCGAATTTCAGGGCGAGATAGATTTCGAAGAGGTGAGACGCAGCGGGATAGAGGCGGTGTATATCCGCGTCGGCGCAGGGGAATATACCGACGAATACTTCGCCGAAAACTATGAACGGGCGAAGGCGGCGGGGCTGAAAATCGGCTTCTATCACTATGTCACCGCCCGCTCGGTCGAGGAGGGGCGCAGGCAGGCGCGGTTCTTTGCATCCCTTGCGGCGGGTCGCGAGCCGGATATGCGCCTTGCGATGGACTTTGAATATTTCGGCTCGCTCTCTGTTTCGCAGATAAACGCGATATCCGAGGCTTATCTCGATGAGCTGACCGCGCTGACAAAGCGGGAAGCCGTGATATACAGCGACCTTTCAAACGCGAGGAATATATTCAGCCGCGCGCTCGCCGAAAAATATCCGCTCTGGGCGGCGCAGTACGGCGCAGACGAGCCCTCGGCAAACGGAAAATGGCGCGAGTGGGTCGGCTTCCAGTATACAGACGAGGGCAGAGTCGGCGGCATCTACGGCAACGTTGACCGCAACATCTTCACCGAGGGGATATTCCTCTCCGACTCGTGGCGCATCGACGGCGAGAAGCAAACCTCTGTCCGCGCGGGAACACGGACGCTCACGGTATATGTCCGCGCCGGCGACACGCTCTGGGCGATAGCGAGGGAATACGGCACGACAGTTGAGGCTATAGCCCGAGAGAACAGGATAGTTGATCCCAACAGGATATTCGCGGGCGAGCGGCTGAGAATAACTCTGCCAGCGCGCGGCAGCGGCGAAGAAATATACACCGTCCGGCGCGGCGACACGCCGATATCGATAGCCGGGAAGTTCGGCGTCACGCTCTCTGCACTCGAGGACAGGAACGAGCTCGAACGCGGCGAAACGATATATGCAGGAGATAAGCTCTCGATACCCGGCGCCGGAATGTCGGGCGAATTTTATGTCGTGCGCCCGGGCGACACGCTCTTTTATATATCCCGCCGCACCGGCGTTCCTATAAGAACCCTCGTCGGGATAAACAGAATAAAAGACCCCGACCTGATATATGCCGGCGAGCATCTGAAGCTCAGCACACAGAAAAGCCCATTCTGATGAAAAAAAGTATTGAAATATACGGCTGAATAGTATAAAATAAATGTGTAAGTCTAAAATATCGGAGGAGACAATATGGTTTCAGCAGGCGATTTCAGAAACGGCATGACGTTTGAGATGGACGGCGATGTCTATCAGATCATAGAGTTCCAGCACGTCAAGCCCGGCAAAGGCGCGGCATTCGTCAGAACCAAGATAAGAAACGTTATCGCGGGTTCGGTCGTTGAGCGCACATTCAACCCCACGGAAAAATTCCCCACCGCTTATATTGAGCGCAAGGAGATGGAGTATTCCTATAACGACGGCGATCTTTATTATTTCATGGATCCCGAGAGCTATGAGCTCATCCCGATAAACAAGAGCGACCTCTCCGACAACTTCAAGTTCGTCAAGGAGAACACCGTTTGCAAGATCCTTTCCTACAAGGGCAATGTTTTCGGCGTTGAGCCCCCCACAAGCGTTACTCTCGAAGTCACCCAGACCGACCCCGGCTTCAAGGGCGACACCGCGACAAACGCTACCAAGCCCGCAGTGCTTGAGACCGGCGCAGAGATCAAGGTTCCGCTGTTCATCGAAGAGGGCGAGATGGTCATCGTTGACACCCGCACCGGCGAGTATCTGAGCAGAGCGTAAGATTCCGTAATTCAAAAGCCGACGGCTGTTTTTGAAAGGAGAAAGCAAAATGACAGTTACTGAGAAAGTTGCTTATATCAAAGGTCTTGTCGACGGTCTCGACCTCGACGCAAAGAAAGACGAAGTCAAGGTCATCAAGGCTATCATAGAGCTTCTTGACGACATGGCTATGAGCGTTTCGGATCTCGAAGAGGGTCTCGATGTTGTCAGCGATCAGGTTGACGAAATAGACGAGGATCTCTCCGATCTCGAGGGCTATGTCTACGAGGACGATGACGACTGCTGCTGCGGCGACGACGATTGCTATGAGATTGAGTGCCCCAACTGCGGCGAGACTATCTGCGTCGACGACGGCATCCTTGAGGACGGAAGCATTGACTGCCCCAACTGCGGCACTCTGCTCGAGTTCGATTTCGATGACGATTGCTGCTGCGGCGATGACGACTGCGACTGCGATCACGACGACTGATAAAAATCAAAAAAAAGCAATGCCGCTGCGTGCCGCTCTTGCGGCGCGCAGTTTTGTTTTATCAGGCGGGAGTTTGCCGCGGCTTTATTTATATCGGCTGCACCGGTAGCCCAAGCCTCCGAAAAGTTAAGGCGGGCAACATCGGCGAAGCACCGCCGATAACGGACAGCCGCAAGGGCTGTCCCTACGAAGTGCGCTGTTTAAAATCACATAGATTTTAAAGGCAAGCAAACAAGGTTCGCCCGCTTTTGGCTCCCCTGCAGGGAAGCCGGATTGGCGAAGCCAAGACTGAAGGGTTTGTTTCGCTTCGCTCAAAGTAATAGGTAAAAGTAAATAGTGAAAAAGTATGAAAGCACATCTACAATCTGCACATCAAAATCCTGTACAGATTTCGCGGGCAGATAATATCCGCCCTTATGATATAATATTGTTGGGTTACCGCACCCTACAAAGACACATTTTTTAACCTCAAACGAAAAATTTAACCTCGCAACTCAGTGCGCGTGGCGCACAGGATATATAATTTTTTATCAAAGGAGAGGATCATATGAAACAAGGCACGAAGGTTTTTATCTGCCTGCTGTGTGTCGTGCTTGCGACGCTCATCACTGTCGCGTGCATTTTCTGCATCTACTATCCGCACTATAAGCAGAATCAGCACGCCGCGGTCATCGAGGATAAGCCGCTCGAGCGCGGGGAGATGCGCATCATGAGCTGCAATCTGCGCTGCGCGAACGTCACGGACACGGGCAAAAAGAGCTGGTTCTATCGCGCCGATCTCATCGTCAAGAACATCGAAACGGAAGCGCCGACTATTATCGGATTCCAGGAGGCGACAAAGTGGCAGTATAATTATATGTGCCGCACGCTTCAGGGCTATGACTCGGTCATAACCTTCCGCGACGAATCGACTTTCTCCGAGGGCTGCCCGGTGTTCTACCGCACCGACCTCTACGACCTTATCGACAAAGGCTCGTTCTGGCTCTCCGAGACTCCCGAAAAGATGAGCAAGGACTGGGATTCCGCGTGCTATCGAATTTGCAGCTATGTTATCCTCAAGGAGAAGCAGACGGGGCTCGAATTCGTCGTGTTCAACACGCACCTCGATCATGTCAGCGAAGAGGCGAGGATAAAGGGCATCGGCGTTGTGCTCGACAAGATAGCGCAGTTCGGTTCGCTGCCCGCGATGATAATGGGCGACTTCAATGTTGAAGAGGACACCGAGACATATCGCAGCGCGACCGAGAACTTCCTCGATGTCAAATATCAGACCAAGGATCCGATAAAGAGCTGCACCTATCAGAACTGGGGCGAACGCCTTGACGACGACTGCATCGACTACATAATGATCTCCAAGACCGGCTTCAGGGTCAACAGCTACAATGTTGTCAGAACGACCTACGACGGAGTCTATCCGAGCGATCATTTCCCGATAACTGCGAGCCTCACGCTCACGCAGGGCTAATAAAATTACCTCCGTATGGCAAAAGTCATGCGGAGGTTTTCTTTCGATATTAATTAAGAAATTTTCAGGTTGAGCTTCAATTTGTCGGATATCATGGCGATAAACTCGCTGTTGGTCGGCTTGCCGCGGGAGTTCTGGATGGTGTAGCCGAAGTAGGAGTTGAGCACATCGACATCGCCTCTGTCCCAGGCGACCTCGATTGCGTGGCGAATGGCGCGTTCAACGCGCGACGGAGTGGTTTTGAAGGTCTTTGCGACTGTAGGATAGAGAAGCTTCGTGACGGAATTCATAATCTCATCGTCGTTGACCGCGAGGATTATCGCCTCGCGCAGATACTGATAGCCCTTTATGTGCGCGGGCACGCCGATGCGGTGCATTATCTCGGAGACGGTGACCTCAAGGCTGTTGTCCTGCGCGGAAAAAGCAACTATGTTTCCCTGCGCCGGGGCGGAAAGCCCGGTCAGCTGTTTTATCCTCTGGGCGAGCATCTGCGTGTCAAAGGGCTTAATAAAATAGTAGTCTGCGCCGCTCTGCGTTATCTCCTGCTCAAGACGCGGATTCGCGTTTGACGCGGTCACGAACACCAGCGGGCGCGGCTCAAGGTGCATGTCGGCAAGTCCGCCGAGCACGCCTATCGCGTCCGTGCCCTGCATGAAAGCGTCCATGATGAGCACGTCCGGTCTGCTTCCCTGCCTGAAAAGGCGGAGTATCTGCGCGCCGTCCTTTCGGACTGTTTCGACCTCAAAGCCGTTTGCCCGCAGTGCCGCGGCGCAGCCCGTCTGAGTGTCCGTGTCCTGTGCAAGCATGATTTTTAACATTTTTCCCATAATTAGTACCTCCGGGTTGATTTTTCAATTGGATTTTACCATATATGGGAATAAATGTCAATAATAAATTACCATTTTTTGGCAATTTTTATTTTATGCTCCGACTTTGCTACGAAGCGGCGGAATATCCGGGCGAAGAAATGCGCTCTGCCTCCTCCGCCATCGTCTGGGCGAATATCGCGTAGCCCTTGAGCGGATCGTTGATAAAAACATGGGTCACCGCGCCGACCAGCATACCGTTCTGGACTATCGGGCTGCCGCTCATGCCCTGGACTATACCGCCGGTTTTTTCAATAAGCCGCTTGTCGCGCACCTCGATTATCATGTTGCGCTGACCGCTTTTTGTATAGATCTTCGTTATCTCGATATCATAATACTGCGGTCCGTCCGTGTCTACAGTCGAGATTATCTGCGCCTTGCCGGTTTTGACCTCGTCGGCTATCGCCACGGGCATCTCTCCGGTTTTCGGCAATTCGCCGAACGCGCCGTAAACGCCGATGCCGCAGTTTTCATAGAGCTCGCCTATCTCTCCCGGCGCGAACACGCCGCACAGCTCGCCGGGCGAACCGTCCTTGCCCTTATAGCAGCCTTTTACCGCGGCGTTGACCGCGTCGCCGCCGGATATCGGCAGCTCTTCGCCCGTGTCAACATCGCAGACCGCGTGACCGAGCCCCGCAAAAATTCCGTTTTTGCGGTCATAGAAAGTTACTGTTCCTATTCCCGCCGACGAATCGCGCACCCACAGACCGGCTTTGAACTTGCTGTCAACTTTGCTCCGCGCGGGCAGGAGTTTCACCGTCTGCTTTTTGCCTGCGCGCTCGATGAGCAGCTCAACTTCGTCGCCGCCGCTCGACTCAACGGCGGAGGAGATATCATTGTTTCGGCTGACGGGCGAACCGTTTATCTCTAAAATGATATCGCCCTTTTTCAGCCCCGCGCGAGCCGCCGGGTCAACTGCGCCCGACGCCGTTTCGATCTCCTCGCTCCCGACTATCAGCACGCCGCGCGTATAGAGCCTGATGCCGAAAATTTCGCCGCCGACGGTGACATATCTGCGCTGAGACACTTTCACCTTTGCGGTCTTGACCGGGAACACCCCGAACGCTTTTACCTCAAGCTCATATTCGCCCTGCGGCGATGCGGACGCGGACGCAGAAAACACGCTCTCGCCGATATCGGCGCCGCTGCCCGCGACGACGCTGTATTCGTCGGGCAGCTGGATATCGCCGTAAGCGACGCAGGAAAAAATTCCCACCGAGAGCATGAGCGCGACCGCGCTGAAAAATCTTATGATTTGCTTCATGCTCCGCCCCCTTTTTGATTTTGTCCGCACTGCGGACACCGTTATTTTTTCCGCGCCGCGCGGCATTATCGCCGGAAAACAAAGGGCAAAAAAAGATGGAAAATTTTAATATTAATAATTGTATATCATGTCCTTACCATGACGGCGATATCCTCCGGCACTTCGTCAAGCTCGGTAAAGCGCATATCGAACGTATGCTTTATCGCGTTTCGCTTCTCGATTTTAACAACGGAAGCGAGGCGGGATTCATCCCAAGTCCAGTCGACGGCAAGCCCTTTTATCTCAAAATTTTCGCATCCGCTTATCTCGAAA
>OKVK01000224.1_pt1 | contig 41658 bp, 37 predicted proteins | sample 1604771 | NCBI WGS metagenome assembly OKVK01 (sample SAMN01760906, study PRJEB22395) | human gut metagenome | reverse complement strand
AGAAGAACAGGTGTTGTGCAGTCAGATTAATCTCTACATAGGTATTGCCATAATCCGGTGTACCATAAGAAGCTGCTGTCTGATAGTAAACCGGCGTCCGCTCTCCGCTCTCGCCATTTTCAATCATTTCTTCCAGTTCTTTGGCTTCCTGGTCATAATTCATCCACCAGCCGTAGTCTCCGCCATCAATCGTGACTTCCTGCCCATAACTGGTCATAAACGTTCTCGGGCGGAAGATGGTATCATATTTTTTTCGAAGGGTCGCCACATAATTTTCCACCTGTGCCGTATCAAGCTCCACTTCAAATCCATCTACATGAAGCCAGGAAGAAATGGTAGGACCATCCAACACTTCCTTATTCTCTCCAAACGTATATGTAATGCTGATACCTGCATATTTCTGCATTTTCTCAAGCAGTGCCTTCAGCTCTTCATTTTCCGACGTAATCTCCGGCACTTCGTAACAGTCTGCTTCCTCCAGATTGACATGATTCTCAAGCCCCTCTACCGCTGCCCGGATCACATCCAGTGTCTGTTCCTTCTTCAGTTCATTTCCCTGCGTTTCCGAAATGATGGAGAATCCGCTGCCCTCTACATAATCACTGATATACGCATCTGTCGGAGCAGATGCAAAAGAACTGTCAAATCCTTTCAGTCCGTCGACTGCCTGTTCCAGCATAGATTCGTCGTAGGAAATCACCTTTTCCAGTTCATGCGCCGTACCCGGTTTCAAAAACCACAGCCACACATTCTGTTCCCTCATAATCGTTTCCAGCGGCTCCATGGAAGAGTATCCAAGCCCGATGGAGGTTCCCTGAATATCTTCATCCAGCGTACTGCCATCGCTCTTCCGCTCTGTAATCTGCAGCATATAGTCCTGCACCTGACCGCTTAATTCCTCCAGCGTCATGCCGGATACATCCGCTTTATCAATCACAGTTCCATTTACAAAATGATTTTGATAATAAAAGACACCACCTGCATAGACACCAAGTGCCCCAAGTATCAGCACACAAAAAATTACGGTCAGTACAGGAAAGCGCTTTTTATTCTGCTCTTTTTTCTTCATTGCCACACGCATCCTTTTTTGAATTCAAAAATATTATAGCGTCTTCAAAATGAAGTGTCAATTTTTCTGCAGACTGTTCCTGTCTTTCTGCCAGACAGCTGGTGTGACACCTGTTTTCTTCCTGAATATTCTGGAAAAATACTCGGCACTGGAATAACCGACTGCAGCTGCAACATCCGCCGCCACATTTTCCAGCGTTACTTTTTCATCCACATGTTCCATAACCCAGGAAGCAATCCTTCCTATCTGCCGGTCTTCCATCAGGCGGTATTTGTCAAGAAGCACCTTGACTCTCTGGAAGCAGCCCTCCCAGTCTGTGATGACGTCTTCCATATTTTTCGGAGACACCATACCATGGCTTGTGAATTCTTCCCTGCACAACAGTTTCTCAAGCCATGGTCTTCCGCTGACCAGCTTCTCATACATTCTGTATTTCGTTTTATCCGCCACAAAAATCGCACCAGTTCTTCTTCCGTCCGGGCAGTATCCAGCAGCATAAATTCCTGATGCATCGTCCAGAATTCCATATTTTTGATCTGTTCCGCCAGCAATCCTGCCTTATCGTAAAACATCACTTTCTGCATCTGCTCACCTCCGAAGAGAAAAAGAGGCATGGTAATAAAAATCGTGTCTTCTTTTACCCCGCGTACCCGAAAAGTATCATAATGAAAATGTTCCATAGGAAGCAGCCAGTCTTTAAAGTGGAGATACAGGCCATTCTTCGCCAGCTCCACCTTCAGTTCCCCATAGGCAGGATTTTCATACACCCCTGTGTATTCTTCCAGCTTGTGGGACAGCTCTGTGTGTTCCACCGGCGGAAGAGGTATCTGTTGATACAGATTCCGCAGCACTTGCAGTGTCAGCTGCTGCATCTGTACTTTCTGTGCTTCCTGAGCTTCCGCATCCGGTCATCATCATTGCTGCTGCCATGAACAGCGCCATCCATCTTGTCTTTCTTCTCATAATATTCCTCCTCGTCTTTCTGTTATAAAAAAACGACAGTATTTTCTTTTATGAAAACACCATCGTTTCTCTCAGATAAATTATGCAATTGTCTCGGACTCTCCGAAATGCTTTCTTACGATATCCGCTACCATCTGTGCCGTTCCTTCTACTCCGAAGAAACTGCTGTCGATCATCAGATTCCGGTTGTTCAGGTCAGACGGATAGTAATTGGTATATTTCTTATGATACTTCCGTCTGGCCTTATCGACCTCCATGATCATTTTTATAGCCACATCCTCTTCCATGCCAAGCTGTGTCACACAGTTCTCGATCCTTTTTTCAAAGGGAGCATAGATATAAATATTGAAACAGTTGGAATAGTCTTTTAATACATATTCTGCACATCTTCCTACAATTACGCAGGACTCTTTTGCTGCCAGCTTTCTAATGATCTCTGACTGTACTCTGAAAATTTCATTCTGCTTTTCTGAAGAAAATTTTCCAAGGGGAGATTTCATTTTTGCATAGATACCGCCCTGGCTCTCTTCATTGGTACTAACTACCGAAAGCGGCAGATTCATCTGCCTTGCTGTTTCCTCTACAATGTCTCTGTCATAGAATTCCACATTCAGAAGTTCTGACAGTCTTCTTGTAATGGGTCTTCCCATACTTCCGAATTCACGGGTAATGGTTACGATATATTTCTTTTCCATGGCATACACTCCATCCCGTCTGCTGTAAACTAAAAAAACAGGCAATGGTATTTTTTACAAACACCGTTGTCTGCTTTCTATCTGATGGACTACATTAATACCGATTTATTTTTAAAAAGAAAGGTAATATCTTTTGTTTTTATGTACATATCTTTTGATTATAGAAAAATATTGTTCAGTTTCGGTCCCAGAATTGTCTCTTTTTGATTCCTGTGCTAAACTAAGTATATATTTTCCGTCATACGAGGAGATTCATCTTATGCTTCGAATTCTTTTTGTAATCCCATATCTGGAAGTAGAACAGAGTGTAAAACAGGTCTTTCAGGAAGTTGCATCCCTGAAGGAAGAAGAGATCAGCTATGATATTCGTCTGGCTGAGATCGGTGGACATCTCGACATTGAAAATGATGCCGCTGATATTATCATCGCACGTGGATTTACCGCCGCTTCCATCAAAACCAGTATTCCGAAAATTGAACTTCAGGTATCTGCATTTGACATGATGAAAGCTGCAAAAAAATGCATCCGCACATATCATTGCGAAAAGATTGCTTTTATCGGGACTACAAATATGATTTTCGGTGCTGATTCTTTTAACGAAATTCTGGATGATGTAGAAGTCACCTCCTGCCAGGTAAAAAGTTCAGACATGCTTGATCAGGCAATTGATCAGCTTTTGAAAGAAGGTGTAGATGCAGTCATCGGAGGACGTTCCTTAAGTCAGGTTGCCAGCAGAAGGAATATTCCCTATATTCTGCTGCAATCCGGAAAAGAAAGCATCTATCAGGCGGTGGAAGAAGCAATTACTGCCATGCGCTTTTCCAGAAGCGAAAAAGAAAAGAGAGAATATCTGCAAGCAATCATGGACTACTCTTTTGAAGGAATCGTGTCTACTGATATTTCTGGAAATATTCTCTCCGTTAACCGCTTTGCCGCAGAACGGCTGAATCAATATGACCGGGGCCGCCATCATACACCAGACTGGATGATTGGAAAACCATTGACTCATTTTCTTCCGGAACTCTCTCTCACCAGTGAGACCCAGAATATTCTCTCGCGGCTGATTACTTCTGGAAGGCGACAATATATGGTAAACTGTGTGCGGCTTTCCGAAAAAAACGATCAGCCGGATGGTTTTATTATCACTTTCCGTGATATTGAAAACATCCAGGAAGATGAAGGACGCATCAGAAAGCAGCTTCATAGTAAAGGGCTTCGTGCAAAATATCATTTTGAACACATCGTCGGCAACAGTCGGATTATGAAAGAAACTATTCAGACCGCCCGCAAATATGCCCATGCAGAATCTAATGTATTTATTCATGGAGAAACCGGCACCGGAAAAGAACTGTTTGTTCAAAGTATCCACAATGCCAGCAGCCGCAGAAACGGTCCGTTTGTAGCCATCAACTGCGCTGCTCTTCCAGAATCTCTGCTGGAAAGTGAGTTGTTCGGATATATGGAAGGAGCTTTCACCGGAGCCATAAAAGGCGGAAAAGCCGGCCTGTTTGAGCTTGCCCATAATGGCACTCTGTTTCTCGATGAAATCGGAGATATGGCTATCAATCTTCAGGCAAGACTTCTGCGAGTCATTCAGGAACGGGAAATCATGCGTCTTGGCGGAAGCCAGATGATCCCGGTCAATGTCCGGATCATCGCTGCTGCCAATAAAGACATGCAGGCCGCAGTAAAAGATGGCTCTTTCCGTCAGGATCTGCTGTACCGCATCGATGTCCTCAGACTGGAACTGCCTCCTCTTCGCAAACGCGAACAGGATCTTCTGGAACTGACCGAATGCTATATCAACCTGGAACGCCAGAAAACCGGATGTATTCTCAAAGATCTTGATGAGCATGCTCAACGCTGGATTCTTCAACAACCATGGGAAGGCAACGTCCGGGAATTACGCAACTTCTGTGAACGACTCTGTGTCCTGTGTGAAAACGGAACCGCAACTATGGAAGATATCTCCATTGCTTCCGGAACAAATGCCACTTCGACTCCTGTGTCTGCCACAAAAACTTCCTGTGCCAAATCTGACGAAGCAGAGGAGATCATCTCTGCTCTCCGTGAGCATAACGGCAGCCGCAAGGAAACTGCTGCTGCACTTCATATCGATACCAGCACACTGTGGCGGAAGATGAAAAAATATGGCATCACATCATAAATAAGGCTTGCCTGGGTCGCTGTTAAAATAGCATCGAGGCAGTTCCAACGAACTACCCCGATGTCAAACTTCCTGACAGCTTAGATGCCATACAATTCAAATAACTTCATTCGATACTCCGCATCCGTTGCTGCTCTTCTTGCTTCATCATATTTTTTCTGTGACAACAAAAGATCGAAAAGTTTTCCAGCCCTGTCTAACGTTCTACTGGTTGCCTCTTTTGTTGCCTCTTCCGCTGCTTCTTTTTTCCAGTATTCTTTTGCTTCTTCCAGATCATACTCTTTTAGTAACATTGCAATTACCTCCGTACCGTTTCTGCTTAAAATATCGGTTAGCAAGCCTCTCTTCATGCCTTCTTCCCACGCTTTGCGCATTGCTTCTTCTTTATCCATGCCCTTTTCCAGATAATCACGGACAATTGCTACCAATTCACTGTACTGTCTCAAGCGCTGACATTTTTCCATTAATTCTCTGTTATGGCCAAAATTAATATTCAGCACTCGCGCCCTGCATTCCAATGACGGTATCTGTTCCTTCATCTCTTTCGGAAATGCATCTGATAAGAGCAATTCTTCTTCCTCCGGTGCGTCTTTTTCCCCATTGTAGAAGACAATATACTTCGGAAATGGAAGAGGAATCTGCGATTCCGCATAAAGCCGATATCCATTTCTATTGATATACTCCATATATACCTGTGTGAAATAGATCAGTCCACGCAACGGCATATTTAAATTTTTGGTGCTCTGATGTTCATACATGTTCAAAGAAAGTCCCACAACAAACGACAGATCATTTCTCATTCCAATAAAAAAGGTATCTTCCAGAGTTGTCACTTCAACTGCTTCCGGATCATCATAATCTGACCCGTTAAGCGCATTGTAAAGTTCCAGCTGATACTTTTTCTCTTCAAATGCCATTCGAAAGACACTGTCCTTGTACTTTGCATTAATAAATTGTCTCTTCGTTTCTTTCCTTTGTTCTGCTACAAGTTTTTCCAATGTAACTCCTTCCTCTCACATATGGATTCTGTGAAGAAAAGAGTCCTTTTCAGGCATCATGCCTTGTACTTCCTATTGTCGGAGCTTCCATCCCCGCGGTTTCCATATCCAGTTGTGTTCATCGTCGGGAATGTTGCTCGAACTGAGCTTCCGAAAATGTGATTTGATAGATTTATATTTACTGTATGTTTATAATAACATATAGTTTTTTAGATTACAACATGTTTTTGTTATACAACGAAAAAAAGAACTGCTGTCACAGGAACTTTCATTCCTGTGACAGCAGCTCACAATTTTATTTTCTATTTTTTGAGTTCTCTGTAGTCATCCTCAGATGCCTGCATGTAATCCTGTGCTTCCTGACCAATAAGGAAGACCGGGCTTGCTGCATACTTATCAACATACTCTGCTGTCCATTCCGGAGAATCTACAAGCTGCTGGAAAATATCACAGTAGTATGCATATGCTTCATCAGAAATTGTTTTCGGAACTGCAAAGCCTCTCCACATCGGGCTCTCAATATCTCCAAGTCCAAGCTCTTCTGCTGTAGGTGCAGTATCAAGCGGTGCTGCAAAATGCTCTGACTGGAATGCTACATACGGAACAAGCTCTCCTGACTCAACATAGGAAATACAGGATGATGGTTTTGCTACAACAAAATCTGCATGATTGCCAAGCATCGTTACAATAGCTTCACCTGTAGAGTTATGCTGTACATACGGCATCTGGTCTTCTGTAAGTCCTGCAGCTGCGATCACTTTCTGATAGGTAATCGGGTCAACTCCGCCTGATCCTGCAATTGTTACAACAGTTCCTGCTTTTGCTGCTTCCACTGCTGCATTAAAATCTTCATACTTACACTGTGGTGTAGAAAGAAGTACTTCCTGCTCCGCAGATACAACCGCTACTGCTTTGTAGCTATCAACGCCAAACATATCTGCGTCAACCTGATTGATTACATCTCCAAATCCATAGCACATCAACAGATAATCATCTTTTTTAGCATCTGCAACATACTGCCAGCCGACTGCTCCGCCACCATCATTTTTATAATCTACAACAAAATCTGTGTCAATTCCAATCTCTTTAAATGTATCAATAACCGCACGGGTATTAATATCACTTCCACCGCCTGATGCAGAAAGACAAACAATGCTGACACTCTTTTCTGGTGCCCATGTTACAGCAGTTTCTGCTGCTTCCTCCTCACCACTATCCTCAGCATCTGCAGTATCTTCTGTGGTTGTTTCTTCCGCTGCTGCAGGTTCAGATGTTGTTTCTTTACTTCCACAGCCACTCACCATGGAAACCGTTAAACCTAACATTAATAATGTTGCAATTGCTTTTTTCATTGTAAAGCCCCCCTATGAATGTTTTTTAATTTTTGCAATTGTCATTCTGACAATCGGTGTCATGATAGTAATAATGAAAATTGCAAGGCATACTGCGGAAATCGGTGAAGACCAGAAAATCGAAATCTTTCCTGCAGATGAAGCAAACGCTCTTCTCATATAAGTCTCCAGCATCGGAGCCAGTACAAAGGCCAGCAGCAATGGTGCCATCGGATATTTGTGTTTTACCAGAAAGTAGCAGACAACTCCTGCGACAAACATAACTACCACACCATAAATAGATCTTGTACAGCTATAAGAACCTGCAATACAAATCATCGTCACAACTGGTACCAGAATTCCATTAGGAACACAAATTACCTTGGACAAAATCGGTACCAATAACAATCCACACAGAAGTGCAAAAATATTTGCAAAGAACAGTGATGCAATACAGCCCCATGCGAAATCTGAATTTGTTGTAAAAAGTAATGGTCCCGGCTGTAATCCCCACATCATCAATCCGCCAAGCAGGACAGATCCTGTACTGGAGCCAGGAATTCCAAGGGCAAGCAATGGAGCGAAACAGCCTGCGCATGCTGCATTGTTAGCAGATTCACAGGAAGCAATACCTTCAATGGCTCCCTCTCCCAATGGCTCCTCTGACTTAAATAATTTCTTCTGCGTCATATATCCAACCATGGATGCTGTGGTTGCTCCAGCTCCTGGAAGAATGCCAACTATCGTTCCCAATACTCCATTTCTGAGACATACAGGAAGAATCCTTTTCCATTCGTGTTTAGTCAGAAAATTCTTTTTTACAGAAAGTTTTTCGCCCGATACCGCCTGTCCATCTTTCTCTGTTACCAAACCAATGACCTGTGAAAATCCTACTGCTCCAATAACAAGTGGTGTAAATGGAAGTCCTCCTAAAAGATAAATATTATGGAATGTTAATCTTAAACTGGCATTAATCGGATCAGTTCCGATACATGTAAGTAATGCACCTATTAAAGTAGCAATTAGTCCTTTAATCGGGTTTTCACCAATCAACCACGTAACAGAGGTTAAAGCCAGCATCAAAAGTGTCGTCATTTCTGCCGGTCCAAATTTTAAACCAAGTCTGGCTAATCCAACCGCTGAATAAGTAAGTATTACCATTCCTATAAAACCGCCAACAAAAGAAGACATATTTGCGGTCATCAGTGCTTTCCCAGCTCTTCCTTTTTTCGCCAATGGATATCCATCCAGAGTAGTCATAATTGCTGGGCTATCTCCAGGAATGTTCAAAAGGATTGCACTATAACTTCCTCCAAACATACATGCATAGTAAAGCGTACATAATAAAACAATTGCACTTGTAGCATTCATCCCATATGTAAGGGGCAGTAATAACGCAACTCCTGCCAGCGAACCAATTCCCGGCATTGCTCCGACAAAAATACCAAGTATTGCACCCAGACAAGCGATCAGTATATTCTGCCCTGTAAACAGAACGCTGAAACCACTCAGCAAAAATTGTAAATTCTCCATTTCGCCCTCCCTATTTTATAAGTAATTCTCCTACAATTCCGTATTCAAATGGGATATCCAGCCAAATTACAAATACTCCAATAACAAGTACCATTAAAAATATCATCGTAATAAGTGTTGTTTTCCAGGAGTATCTCTCTTTAAATTTCAGCCAGCAAAATGCAAGAATAAATCCTCCAGGAAGCACTCCAATAATATAATGTCCTGCTATAACCAGAAGAACACAAATTACAAGCAACCAGTTTTGACAATCGAATGTAGGCTCTTCATATTTTTTTGCCTGTATTAAATCAAGAATACCGACAAATACCAGAAAACCGCCTACCAATACCGGCATGAATCCTGCCATAGGTCCTTTCGTCGGCGAATATATTTCATAATTCAAAAGACTTAAAACTGCAAATATTCCACCGAAAAGAATGCTGCCTATAGGAATTAAATATTTAGTTTCAAACCGCATTTCTACTCCCCCCTCAAGGCTTTTACAGGTTCAATCCCTGTACATAAAGTTTATAGATATCCAATCTGGACAGATCCACGTCATCCATGGTGATTGGCTGTCCTTTCTTTACTTCTCTTGTCAGTTCCGTACCGCTCAGCAGATAGTACGGTGCCAGATTCTGTACCTCTTTGCTTTCCAAGAGTTCCGGTGCCAGACCATCGATTTCATGATGATGTCCGTGTACTGTAAATTTCGTTCCTGCTTTCAGGTCCTCCTTTGCCACACCGGAGAGGACAGATACCTGACGGCAGTCTGTACGGGTTCCGATTCCAAGGAGATCACCCAAAAGAATGGTGATCGGGCTTTCCAGTCCCATCATGTGGTACGGCCAGTAGATACATGCATATTTCTTATTTCTTCCTACTACATGACCTTTTGCTTCCAGCAGCTCCCACATCTTTGCATTGTCGCATTTTACGATAAGGTATTCGCCGCCTGCGAAGCTTGCTTCATCCACACCCCTTAAGTTATGGAAGACATCCACAACGCCTGTCTTCTTCAGAATTCCTCCATCTTCCTCTGGAATCAGGATGTCTGCCAGCTCACTTGGCTTTGCAATCGGATAATCCATGGTAGGTGTTGCCGGAACCAGACCTGTGATGTTGGATACCAGATTCATCTCGCAGAGATCTGCACAAATGACTTCTGTATATTTTCCAAGAAGCTTCTTTCTTTCTTCCAGTGTTTTGGTTCCTTCATATCTCCAGCAGTCCAGCATCTGAGGCATATCTTCCTCGATACCGCTGCCATCAGTATACGTAAGCTTTCCAGTCTCTCTGTCCCAAACAAAATCATACTCACTGGATTTTCCTGCTGCAATGATCTCCAATCCAAGTGTCTTTCCCCAGGAGATCAGGTCTACCAGATTTCTCGGCTGGTCTCCATTTACCAGTGCATAAACTGCCTGATTCTTTGCTGCCAGCTGGTGAAGTGCCGGTCCGCTGACACTGTCCGTTTCCTTTGAAACCATATAGACATTGATACCTTTATTGAGTGCTATCACTGCCGCATCGGAGCTTACTGTTGTGTTTCCGGTACACTCTACAATACCGGTCACACCACATTCCATAACCATACGATAATCTGCCACAATGATGATGGCATCTTCTGGAACCTTCTGAATCTCTTCCTCGTCCTTGCATACGACGATTTTATTTTCGTCATAACCAATCTCTTTTAATACTGCCAGACACTCTTCCGGATGGCGGGAGCATACTGCCCGCAGTTCCATCAGATCCACATGAAGAATCTGAGCAAGTAATGTATATCCGTATCCACGGGTCGCGCCAATGATTCCGACTTTTGACTTTTTGCCGTCAATTCCCGCAAACAGATTTGTATAATCCATAAGTGAAATACCTCTCCTTCTCTTATCTGCTTATGCCATAGTATTAAGCAAGAGCTGTGCCAAATTAAATTTTCGCTAATTTCTCGTCAAAATCCTGTTAATTTCTACACATCTTTCATAAATTCATTGCTGTCCCATACGCAATGCAATGCAACTGCATTGCATTTAGGTTTAAAAAAAGAGACTGCCTGTTCAGCAGTCTCAAATCACGATTCTATCGCACTTTTATGCAATAGCTTCAGCCAAGGAATCCAGAATTTCTTTCTCCACCGTCATGTCAAATCCGTCCACCCCCATCTTCTTCTCTTTAAGAACGCCATCCACACTGCCGATCTCCAGTGTAGCTGCCAGATAAGGCTCTGCTTCTGCAAACGTGAACAGCACTTCCTCGCCGGACAGTTTCTGAAGCCATGCAGTCAGTGCATAAGCACCCCAGTTGGAAGTGGTTGCAATGATCAGGTCATCCACCGGTACTACGCAGGGATTCAGCTCCAGTTTCTCGGAAATAATATCTTTTACATTGCCCATGCCGATCTCATTACCACCGTCTCCCACACCAATGGTCGGAATGTGTTTTTCCGGTGCCAGTTCAAAGAGATGGTCAATTGCTGCTGTCTCGCTGGTAATGCTGACACCACGCATATTGGCATATTCATGCTCAGCGTTCTCACCGCAGCGTTCAATAGAGATCATATACACTGGATTATATTTATCCAGAATATCTTCATAGACCTGCTCATCTGCCGCAATGTCCACATACTCTACATCCAGCTGTTTCAGTTCAAAAAATCCCTTGCAGTATTTATCCGTGACAACGACCGAATGAAATCCCAGATGGTTAAGGGCCTCCGCTACGGCAACGGTGCCAAGAGGGCCATCCGTTTCTGCATAACCAGCCACATAGAATCCAGTGGTCAGAAGAACGGTTCCACGCTCTGCGTGAAGAAGCTTTTCTGCTGCGGTCCTGCAATAGCCATCTTTCAGATACTTTTTCAGAATATTCATTCCTCTTTTCGAATAACGAAGCACTACGTCTTCCGGTGTTAATTTACTCATCATGACTCTCCCACAATAACTTCTTTCATCGGTGCAATCACTACACCTGCTTTTTCCAGTTCCGAACGGATCTTCTGAACAAACAGGAGTGCCTTCTGTCCGTCTCCGTGAACACAGATGGAATCTGCCTGTACCTCTATCTTTTTACCGGTAATCGCGGTAACCGTTCCCTTTTGTACCATCTCCAGTACTCTTGCTACCGCTTCCTCTTCATCGGTAATCATGGCACCTTCCTGAGATCTTGGTACTAAGGTTCCATCTTCCATGTAAGCACGGTCTGCAAATACCTCACCTGCAGTCTTCAGCCCCAGTGCCTTTGCAGCTTTCACCATTTTGCCGCTTCCTGGTCCCAGAAGAATGAGATCCGGATTCACAGCCTTGATTCCTCTGCAGATGGCCTCTGCCAGTTTATCATCCTTCTCCGCCATATTATACATGGCTCCATGGGGTTTTACATGCTGCATGGCAATTCCATTCGCCCGGCAGAATGCTTCCAGTGCACCGATCTGATACATAACAATGTCTGTCACTTCTGCCGGCGCAACATTCATATTTCTTCGTCCGAATCCCACCAGATCCTGATAACCCGGGTGGGCGCCTGCTGCCACACCACTCTCTGCTGCCATCTTCACCGTTCTGCTCATGACCACCGGATCAGATGCGTGGAATCCGCAGGCAATATTTGCCGATGTAATGAGCGGAAGAATCTGCTCATCCATTCCCAGTTTATAATTTCCAAAGCTTTCACCAAGATCACAGTTTAAATCTACTTTTTTCATTCTGCTCACTTCCTGCTCAGTATTTCAAATTGATATTTTTCACATCGATCACCAGCATATGACCCGGTGCATGGGTAATACAGAAATCCGGTTTGGAATCCATAATCACATTCTGCGGCGTCACTCCACAGGGCCAGAATACGGGAACCTCCCCTTCATGAATCGTCACCATGTCACCGAAATCAGGATGCAGCAGATCGGTAATTCCGATCACTTCCGGTGCTCCGATATGAATCGGTGCTCCGTGAACCTTCGGCATATCTCCGGTGATCAGTACCGCTTTCGGAATCAGATCATGAGGAATCGGACGCATGCTCACCACCATATTTCCATGGAAAACACCTGCCGGTGCGCATGGGATATTGGTCTTATACATGGGAACGTTGCAGCCCTCCTCAATATGACGGACCGGAACTCCTGCTTCCAGAAGATCAGCTTCAAAAGAGAAGCTGCAGCCGATCAGAAAGCTGACCAGATCCTCTCGCCAGAGGTCCGACACATCCTGAAATTCTCCTTTCAGCTCGCCATGTTCATAGAGCCGGTATTTCGGAATTTCTTTTGCAATATCACATCCCGGAGCAATGGTTTTCAGATAGCGGTCTCCCACATCTCCTACTTCCAGAATCGGACAGGATCTGGGATTTCTCTGGGTAAAGAGTAAAAAATCATAAGCATATTTTTTCGGAATAATAACCAGATTCGCCTGTGCATATCCACCGCTCATGCCTGCCGTGGGTCCGGTAATTTTTCCTTCTGAGATCAGCTTCCGGATCTCCTGTGGTTTCATATGATAATAATCCATTAAAAGCACTCCTTTTTCCGTTCTTTTCTGCTGATCTCCTGGGCTTCCTCCACCGACACTTTCCGAAATCGGATCCGGTCTCCCGGCTTACACTGGGCCACTTTCGGAAGATCTGCCTGGGTGACAGTTCCGATTTTGGCATATCCACCGGTAGTCTGATGGTCTGCCATCAGGATAATCGGTTTTCCGCTGGATGGAATCTGAATAGAGCCAAAGACAATGCCGTCTGATACAATATCCGTTCCGTTTTTACTTTCCACTTCCGGTCCTTCCAGCCGATACCCCATCCGGTCGCAGGACTCCGTCACTTCATAGCTTTCCGAATAAAAATGATGAATTCCTGCTTCTGTAAAATATTCTTCCTGTGGTCCCGGCACAACAGATACCAACACTTCCTTCGGGTAATCCGGCACCGATACTTTCCGGTCTTTCACTTCATCCCAGCTATGTAATGCTTCTCCAATGGGAAGTTCGTCTCCCATCTGCAGTGCACGTCCTTCATGCCCTCCGATACCGCATTTCAGGTTCGTAGAATAACTGCCCATCACTTTCGGCACTTCAAATCCGCCTGCCACAGCCAGATAGGTACGGCATCCGGTCTTTGCCATGCCAAGGTTCAGCACCCCGCCTGCAGGTACCTTCACCGCCTGGTTCATGGCAATTGGTTTCTGATTCACCGTCGGCTGCATATCTGCACCGGTCAGCGCGATAACCGTATCCTCTTCAAATCTGCAGCTTCCGCCATAAAGGGTCATCTCCAGCACCGCTGCTCCCTCTTCATTTCCGACCAGATAGTTTGCTTTTCGATAAGCCGCCGTATCCATCACTCCGGAACAGGTCATGCCAGATTTCTGGTACCCGAAACGTCCCAGATCCTGCACGGTGGTCAGCACACCCGGAATCACAACTTTCATTGTCTTCATAGTGCTTTCCTCCTTTACTCCTCTGTGACTTCTATCTGATACTTGCCGTCCAGCACTGCCCGACGGATATCGTAGTAATCCATAATTGTAATGGGTACAAAACGAATATAATCTCCCGCCTGTACCAGAATTGGCTGTTCCCGGTTCGGGTCATACATGTCAATCGGGGTCTCTCCCATAAGCCGCCAGCCGCCCGGTGAATCCATAGGATAAATGCCTGTCTGGCTTCCGCCAATCCCTACAGCTCCCCTGCTGATCTTCAGTCTCGGCGACTTCAGACGCGGCACATGAATTCTCTCATCCAGTCCTCCAAGATAAGCAAATCCCGGAAGAAATCCAAGCATATAGACTTTATAATCCACAGAACTGTGAATGTCAATCATCTCTTTCCGATCCAGCCCTGTCAACTGTTCCATGTCTGCCAGATCCGGACCAAACCGCGCCCCATAACAGCATGGAATTTTCAAAATCCGCTTTTTCGTCTTCTGTTCTGTCTTCAGATTCCGGGCCAGTTCCTCGATTTTATCTGCAGCTTCCCGATACGACAGCTGATAAGAATCATAATAGATCAGAAGCGACCGGAAGGTAGGAACCACCTCTCCAATTCCCGGAATCTGCTGTTCTTCTATTTTTGCAGCCAACGCATGTACCTGATCATTGACTGCCTCATCAATCCGGTCACCAAACTCCGCTACCAGAACCTGATCACCTGCTGCCATAAGTTTCATGATGAAAGAACTCCTTTCCACGACCTGCTTTTATATTGCTGTAGCCTCTGTAAATTCGTCGATCAGTGCGGCCCGGATCTTTTCCAGAAGTTCCGGTGCCTTTCCGCCTACCGGTCTGCCGTCCAGTTCATTTGCATGGAGACACAGGTTACTGGAACTGGTCACCAGAACCTCATCTGCATTGTACATTTCATCCAGCGTGTATGGAGTTTCACTTACCGGAATCTCCAGTTTCTTACACATCCGGATCAGATGAGCTCTTGCAATACCCGGAAGAATCAGATTATCGGTCGGTGCGGTAATCAGCTTGCCATCTTTTATAATATGGCAGTTGCTGTGGGCACATTCTGTAACCCTTCCGCCCGGTCTGTAGAATACTGTTTCATCTGCTCCGGCTTTCTTAGCCTTCTCAGCTGCCATAACAGATGGGATCAGATTCAGAGTTTTAATATTACAGTGGAAAAATCGGGTATCTTCCGTGCTGATCAGTTTGATGGGTTTCATTCCATCGGAAATCTCAGCCGGTTTCAGCATGATCCAGAGATTTCCAGGACCTTCTGTAAATACATGATTCCGGATTCCGGTTCCTCTGGTCAGCTGATAATATACAAACAGATTGCCCGTATCCATCTTATTTACCATTTCCTGAAGGAGATCTTTTAATTCCTGCTTGGTTACCGGCATCTCATCCAGTTCACCAAATTTTCCATTGTAATAACCCAGTGTTTTCATAGCTATCTCCTCCATCGTTTCCGAACAAACAAAAAACGATGGCAATTTCCTCTTCAGGAAAACACCATCGTTTTTCGCTTGTTCTTATATTGATGGGACTAATTATACGACCTTTCATTCAAAAGTCAATGTAAAATTTATGGAATTTACCTGCATCTTCCGTAAATTTTAATCTCATTTCGGATTTTTTCCGACAATTCCGACGTGAAACTGCCTTTCAGTGCCCTCCATTTCCAGTTCTTTCCTACTGTAGATGGAGTATTCATCCGTGACCAGCTTCCCAGTCCCAGAAGATCCTGGGCCTGCACAATGGTAAGTCCGGCAGCGCTCTCCCAGATGGCCCGCATCATCTTCCAGTTGATATCTTCCGCGGTGTCTGTATGCAGGTAACGAAACGCTTGTTTCACATCTTCCGGTTCTGCGGAAGTCACCCAGCCCACGGACGTATCATTATCATGGGTTCCTGTATAAGCCACACAGTTTTCCGGGTAATTTTCCGGCAGGTACATATCTCCGCCGCCATCCCGGCTGTCAAATGCGAACTGAAGCAGCTTGATACCAGGGAAACCACTGTCTGACAATAATTTTTTTACCGAATCTGTCATATAGCCGAGATCTTCTGCCATAATGTTCTGCTTGCCGATCTTCTGCTCCACGGTAGAAAACAAATCCATTCCGGGTCCCTGTTTCCAATGTCCTCTCTGGGCGTTGGCATCGCCATAAGGAATGGCAAAATAGGAATCAAATCCACGGAAATGATCAATCCGCAGCATATCGTAAACATTGCACAGATACTGAATTCTGGCTACCCACCAGCTGTATCCGTCTTTTTCCATATAGTCCCAGTCGAAGAGTGGATTGCCCCACAACTGTCCGTCTGCGGAAAATCCATCCGGCGGACATCCTGCCACTTCTCTTGGCACTTTATCTCCGTCCAGCTGAAACAGTTCCGGATGTGCCCACACATCTACGCTGTCCAATGACACATAGATGGGAAGGTCTCCAATGATCTTCACACCATGCTCATTCGCATAAGTTCTGAGGGCTTTCCACTGCTCAAAAAACAGATACTGCATGATCTTCCAGAACTGTATCTTTTTCATACACTTCAGGAGCACCAGATCCAGCACGTTTTTATCTCTGTTTCTCAGTTCCGGCTCCCATTCCTGCCATGGTTTACCGTCATGCGCTTCCTTCAGCGCCATAAACAGAGCATAGTCATCCAGCCAGTATGCGTTATTCCGGCAGAATGTCTCATAGCTTTCCGGTATCTGCTCAGCAAATCGTTCTGCCGCTTTTCGGAGCACCGGATACCGGCTCTCATAAATCTTTCCATAATCCACCTGCTTCGGATCATTTCCCCAGTCCCGCTCCTTATATTCTTCCGGGAGCAGCAGTCCCTGCTCACACAGCAGATCAAGATCAATAAAATACAGATTTCCTGCGTAAGTAGAGAAAGACTGATAAGGGGAATCTCCGTAACTGGTGGGGCAGATGGGCAGCATCTGCCAGTAACTCTGACCGGCAGCTTCCAGAAAGTCCACAAACTTTCTGGCTTCCACGCCCATCGTACCAATCCCATATTCTGAAGGCAGTGAAGAAAGATGCATCAGGACTCCGCTGCATTTCGACTTCATCATGATTTTCTCCTCTGAATCCTTATTTTTCTTAATGACAGATGATCTCTTCTGTCTCTGCATCAAATACATGAATCTTATTCGTATCCAATGCCAGTTTTACATGATCCTCTGCTTTGATGCCCGTGCGGGACGGCACTCTTGCCACCAGATTCTGTCCGGCGCAGGTCAGATAAAGATAAATCTCCGAGCCCATCATCTCTGCCAGATCTACATTGGCCTCAATGTTGGATGCCTCGGAAATACTTAAGAAGGATTCTTCTGCATGAATATCTTCCGGCCGGATACCAAGAATTACTTCTTTGCCTACGTAAGTTTCCAGCTCCGGCTTCTGAACCGGAATCCGGTACTCACCAAAAGCAAGTGCATAGTTATCGCCGTTTTTCTCCACTTTTGCGTTCAGGAAGTTCATCTGCGGAGAGCCGATAAATCCTGCTACAAACTTATTGCACGGATAGTTATAAAGTGCCTGCGGTGTATCTACCTGCTGGATAATTCCGCCTTTCATAACCACAATGCGGTCGCCCATAGTCATAGCTTCCGTCTGGTCATGGGTAACATAGACAAAGGTCGTCTGGAGACGTTTGTGAAGCGCTGCGATCTGGCTTCTCATCTCAGTACGGAGCTTCGCATCCAGGTTGGACAGCGGCTCGTCGAGAAGGAATACGGAAGGATTTCTTACCATGGCACGTCCCAGTGCCACACGCTGTCTCTGTCCACCGGAGAGTGCCTTCGGTTTCCGGTCCAGATACTCTTCCAGTCCAAGAATCTTTGCTGCTTCATGTACCTTTTTATCGATTTCATCCTTCGGCGTTTTTCTTAATTCCAGTGCAAACGCCATATTTTTATACACGGTCATATGCGGATACAGAGCATAGCTCTGGAATACCATGGCAATGTCCCTGTCCTTGGGTGCCACATTATTTACCAGACGGTCGCCAATGTAAAGCTCTCCATCGGATACTTCCTCCAGACCGGCAATCATACGAAGCGTGGTAGATTTTCCACATCCGGACGGTCCTACCAGTACAATAAACTCTTTATCTTTAATTTCCAGATTGAGATCCGGAACTACCACATTACCTTTATCATATACTTTCTTTACATGCTTAAATGTAATATCTGCCATCTTTTTTTCCTCCTTATTCTGCTCAAACCTTTACTGCACTTTCTCCCATCACAAGATCAAATGGGAGCAGTTCATGCACTGCAACCAGTTCTTCCTCCTGCTCCTCGTCCATGCAGGAGAGCAGAATCTCCATGCTCCTGTCTGCGATCCGTTCTCTGTCCTGACGAATCGTGGTCAGCCTGGGAGTGAGATAATTTCCAAGTTCAATTCCATCAAATCCTATGACTGAAATGTCTTCCGGCACTTTCAGGCCTCTGTCACAGATTGCCCGGATTGCTCCCATAGCCAGTACATCCGCCATGGCAAATACCGCTGTCAAATCCGGCATCCGATCAAGCAGTGCATTCATGGCGCGGTACCCTTCTTCCATGGAAAAGAGTGCTGGTTCATACTGTTTTTTCCGGTCAAATGCCATTTTGTGCTTCTGGAATGCATCCGCACATCCTACACATCTGGTGTAAGCGGCATGGGATTTTTCCATACGGCCTCCTAAGATGCCGATATTCTTATGGCCCAGGTTCATCAAATACTCCACCGCTGCTTCGGCTCCCTTTGCATCATCCGTACTGACACTGGAGAGATTCCGAAAATGAAGCTGCTCCGCTGAGTTGGTAACCAGAACGCAGGGAACGTCAATTCGTGCAAACCGCTCCTGAAAGAACTTCAGATTACTTCCCAGAAACAGGATCCCTTTCGGATGCCGTTCCAGGCAGACACTTTCCGCCTGTTCGACCTCATTTTCTTCCTCACCAATGTAATAGATGAAGCAGGCAAAATCTTTTTCCTCAATCAGTCCCTGCAGTTGCTCCACAATGGAAGCAAACAGCATATTCTGGGAACCTTTGACAATAATGGCAATTCCGCTGCTGGCCTGCTGCTTCAGATGCTTGGCATTGTTATTCAGTTTGAAGTGGTGTCTCTCCACCACCTCCATAATAGTCTTCCGTGCTTTTTCTGACACATCCGGATGATTGTTAAGTACACGGGATACGGTTCCCACCGCATATCCGGATTCTTTTGCAATATCTTTAATTGTCATAGGTATTTGTTTAGCCTTTTACAGCTCCTGCAGCTACTCCTTTAATAATATGTTTCTGACCAACCAGATAAACAATAACGATCGGTATGACAGTTAACATAATGCTGGCCATCATCGGTCCCATCTCAACCTTTCCGTAGCTTCCACGGAAATACTGGATCAACATCGGGATGGTCTTATAACTCTTAATATCCAGTACCAGCGTCGGCAGGAGGTAATCATTCCATACCCACATAGCCTCCAGAATTCCTACAGAAACCATGGTCGGCTTCAGAATCGGAAGCACAATCAGGAAGAAGGTCTGGATCGGATTGCAGCCGTCAATCATGGCTGCCTCTTCAATTTCCAACGGAATGGATTTCATGAATCCCGCAAACATGAAGACCGCAAGTCCTGCACCAAATCCCAGATAGATGACCCAGATGTTCCACGGCGTATTGAGCTTCAATCGGTCTGCCGTCTGGGAAAGGGTAAACATAACCATCTGGAAGGGTACAACCATGGAAAATACAAACAGGAAGTAAAGCCCCTGGGAAATCACACCCTTCACCCTTGTGATATACCAGGCACACATGGAGCAGCAAATGAGAATTGCCACAACAGATGTAAGCGTAATCAGAAGGCTGTATCCAAGGCTCTGTAAAAATCCTTTGGATGCAATGGCATTTACATAGTTTTCAAGTCCTGCAAACCCATCTGCCGTCGGTAAGGTAAATGCACCTGCCGTAGTGATGGTCGTCTCTTTTTTCAGCGAGTTAAAAAGGATCATAATGATCGGATATACATACAGAAGCGCCAGGATGGTTAATACAACAGTCCAGATGCGGTCTGCAATTTTTTTCTTTTTTCCCATCTTACTGCTGCACCTCCCTTGAACGCGTTGCTTTCAGCTGAATCATGGAAATGACAATGACCAGCAGGCAGAACAATACTGCCTTGGACTGTCCAAGTCCCTTCCACTGGGCTCCGGCCCTTGCATAAAACGTCTGATAAATATTCAACGCCATCATCTCCGTCATGTGGTTCGGATCACCACCGGTCAACGCCAGGTTCTGGTCAAAGAGTTTAAAGGAGTTGGTCAGTGTCAAGAATACACAGATCGTGATGGACGGCATAACCATAGGAAGTTTTACTTTCCATAAAGTCTCCCATGGAGACGCTCCGTCAATGGCTGCTGCCTCGATGAGATCATCGGATACATTCTGAAGACCGGCAATATAAATGATCATCATATAACCGATCTGCTGCCAGCACATAAGAATAATCAGTCCCCAGTATCCCGCGGAACTGTTCAGTGCCAGAAGCGGCTGTCCTACGATGGACAGAATACAGTTAATCAGAATCTGCCAGATATAGCCCAGCACGATTCCACCGATCAGATTCGGCATAAAGAAAATAGTACGGAACACATTGGTTCCTTTCAACTGTCTGGTCAGAAGCAATGCCAGAGCAAATGCAATCACATTGATAAGTACAATGGATGCCACCGCAAACATTACGGTAAATTTAAAAGATGAAAGAAAAGAACTGTCTGCCAGCGCGCTCTGATAGTTTGACAAACCAGTAAAGGTTGCATTATTTACTGTCGTGAACTGACAGAAGGACAGGTACAGTCCCTGAATAAACGGAATGATAAATCCGATCGTAAATGCCAGCAGTGTGGGCAATACGAAGACCGGCGAATACCGTTTGATTGCTTTTTCCATAAAGCCACTCCCCTTTCAAGGCGTAAAAAGGGCAGGCAAGTCTCTTGCCCGCCCCTCATCATCATACTATCAATTACTGTCCATTAGCAAGCTGATACTCTGTTGCCCATCCATCTACGAATGCGGATACAACAGCGTCCCAGTTTGCATCAGTCTCGTCTGCTGCATAAGCGGTCAGTGCCTGGCCTAAACCATTCTTCCACTCTTCAGACGGCATGGTAGTGAAGTTCCATGATACCGGAGTTTTACCTGCTGCGGTGTACTCTGCATCCTGTTTTACGAACAGATTCTTGGATTCCTGTGCACCCTTGAACGGAATTACAAATCCCATATCGTCTGCCATGGTCTTGGTTCCAAGATCAGAAGTTACACACCAGTTCATGAAGTCCAGAGTTGCCTGAATGTCAGCCTCATCTGCCTGATTGTTTACACACCAGTAGTTCTCAGTACCGGTACACAGTCCCTGATTAGCCTCGTCGCCAACACCGATGTAGATCGGGATCATAGCGAGATCATCATCTGTAAGAGTTCCATCTGCTGTCAGGTTTCCATACTCCCAGGAACCATTCTGGAAGAATACTGCCTCGCCTGCAAGGAATTCGTTTCTGGAGTCATCACCGGTCTTTGCAGAAAGCTCGGACGGATCACAGGTGCTGTTGTTGATGTACAGATCCCAGATATTGCGGTAGTTATCAAGATAGGTTCCTTTGATTGCATCTGTACTGTCAATGCCATCTGCCTGATACTCAAAGTAGATCGGCAGATTTGCCAGATGGGTCTTGAATCTCCAGTCAGAAGATCCATCCATACCAGCGGAAGTAAATGCTGCGAAGCCAAGCTCAGAAGATCTTGCGGTGATATCCTCTGCTACTTTCTTCAGATCATCGAAGGACTGAATGTCGTCGATGGTGTAGCCTGCAGTCTGAAGTAAGGTTTTATTTACGATCAGTCCGTAGGACTCGATTACATATGCAATTCCGTATACGGTGTCGCCTTCTTTTAATGCGTAGCTGTCGCTGGTCAGCTGGCTGTAAATATCAGATCCTGCCAGATCGTAGCAGTAATCTTTCCAGTTTGCCAGTCCAACAGGTCCGTTTACCTGGAACAGAGTCGGAGCACCGCTCTTGCCCATCTCACTCATCAGGGTTGTCTCATAGTTTCCGGAAGCTGCTGTTACAACGGTTACCGGTACGCCGGTCTCTTCGGTGTAAGCTTTTGCCAGATCCTGCCACTGCTGATCCTGCTCCGGTTTGAAGTTCAGGTAATAAACAGAGCCTTCTGCATCAGATGCTGTGGTCTCAGCTGCTGCACTGTCAGTTGTGGTCTCAGCTGCTGCACTGTCAGTCTTGGTGTCTGCTGCGCTGCTGCTTCCTCCGTCTGAGGAACCACCGCATCCAGTCAGTGCGGTAGCTGCCAGTGTGCATGCCATAGTCATTGCTACTAATTTTCTCTTCATATTGTAATCCTCCCGTTTATTTTCTGGAAACGTTTCCAGTTCTTATGCATCTATCATAGAGCTTTTTCACAACAAATGCAAGCGAATTCTGTCGTTCATTGTTATTTTCGTCATAAGTACAAATTTCATCCTCTCATTTTTGTGTAATATTACTCCATTTTCTTGTTATTCCCACGGTTTTGTAGTATCTTGGATAGAGAAAGAGAGGACTTGTTATGAATACCATCGCAACAAAAAAATCCGCCTGTTCTTAGACGGATTTTTTTATGGAAGCCGGGAACTGCTTCCTTCTTTCCTGAAATTCTGACAGATGAGTTTTAGAAACGAATGGCAATTTTTCCTTTATTTTTCTTTGCTTTGAAATATTCAATTGCCTCTACGCTGTCTTTAAAGTCAAACACATCAGATATATAATTGGAGCCTTTCAGTACGCCCTGCTTCATAAGCTCTATAATCTCATCATGCACCGATGCTTCTTCTGCCTTTGACGGCCACTGAGCAAAGCGCAGATTGAAGCAGAACGGTGCCTCTTCCCAGTTGATCAGATGCTCACTCTTTGCAGTTTCCCCGTAAACACATACATCACCAAAATTCTTTACCAGCTTCAGATTCTGATTGATCAATGAGGGAATGCCGGCTGCATCCAAAATCATATCTGCTTTGTCCGGAAGGATTTTCAGTACCTCTTCCATTACATTGCACTGATCAAAATTCAGCGTATAATCCGCACCACATGTTCTGGCTGATTCCAGTTTTTTCTCTGTATGATCCACACTGATGATCGGAGAAAGTCCCATATATTTGGCCAGAGTAATAAATACCAGGCCCACCGGTCCTGCACCATAGATTACCAGGCTTTTTCCTTTCCGGAATCCCAGACGTTTCATGGTAGAATATACTTCCCGATAAGTCACGATCATGGCTGCTTCCACATCATCAAATTCCTGCGGGATTTTCTTTTGTGCCAGATTGCCTTCTGTCAGGACGCCGTCACCAACCGTATGTCCATCTTCCATCATAGCCTCAGCGTCACCAATAACTGCGTATTCTGCAAAAGCTCCCCAGGTGGAATAGAAGTCTTCTCCATCATCCAGAAATGGAAGAACGATTTTATCGCCCACGGCAAAATTTTTCACTTTGCTTCCAACTGCCTCTACACGGCCCACACCTTCATGGCCAAGCACCGTGGGATAATTGTGAAATCCCTTCAGGACATCATATATGATTTCCTTGTCGGTACCACATAAAGCTCCCGCTGTCACCCGGACCAGTGCCTGGTATTCACTAATTTCCGGCTTCTTCATTTCCTCCAGACTTGCATGTCCATCCTTCCAGATTACTAAACCCTTCATCATTGCAACCCTCCTGATTTTATTAATGATTAAAATAGTTTACAAAATAAGAATCAATCTCTGCCGCACAATATTCCAGCTCACCCATGGCGGACTGTGCAGTTTTCATATCGGCCTGTGCTTTCCGGCTCTTTTCCGCATCACCATTCTGCAGGTACATATAGTATATAGATGCCGCCTCATAATAATCTGCCACTGCATAGCACTCCTGAAGCTGCGCATCTGCTTTTACGTGTTCCATCTCATTCCTGCGCTTCTTCTCCGGCAGTTCTGAATACCTGCCATCCTGGATCGTATAGAGGAAGGTATCTTCATCATAACTGTAATGATATACATCGCTATGAATCTGAAGTGCCAGATTCAGAAGCTGTCCTACAATCAGCACCGCCAGTACTACGGTAATCACCCGAAATAGTTTACGATTCATCCTTGTTATAGCTCCTTTCCAGTAGTACCACCAGCTTAGTCCTGGACATCTCACGGATCTGTCCGGACTCGATCACTTCACTGTCTACACCTGCATAAGCCTGTACTAATTCCTCCGCCTCTGTAAGGATAGGATCACACCAGTCCCGATGGGCCTGATAAACTTCATAATAGGTGGAATATTCATCTTTTTTCACAAAGTCATACATATGTTTCAGGCTGTCTGCAATCTGTTCCAGGGAATAATCCGGTGTATAGTAATAATATTCATCTTCATCCAGGTTTTCATAATCCACCAGATGCATGCAGGATTCATAAATGTAATTATAATCGTCTGCCAGCTGTCGGAAATACCGATAATCTTCCAGTTCATCGATGCCGGAATAATACAGCTGATTCATGTCGATATAATCGGTGAAGGAAGCCCAGTCCTCTTCCGCAAGATACTGGTCAAGCTTCGCAAGATGGGTGGAAATATTATTTCGGATTTTATGACGCTGAATCATTCGCTCCACAGTCCAGATATTGGTATTCAGCACAACTGTCCCAAGGAAAAGCCCTCCCAGCACTGCCAGAATCGCAATCTGTGTCGCTTTCCGGCTGGTCTTTCCCGCTGTCTCATAGACGTCACTCTTGGTCTCCTGATAATCCTGCTCATACCGGTGCATGTCTTCCCGGTGCTTTACATAATACGGATTCGGATTATGACAAAAAGGACATACCTCATCTTCCATCGTCAAATCCGCCCCACAGTAATTACATTTCACTCTTATTTTCCTCCACGTACTGATAGATTACTTTATAATTCAGAAATCCGTCTTTCTCTGCTTTTGCTTTCAGATCCTGAATTTCCTGCTCATCCATGTCATATACCTCTTTTACAAATGCATCCGCATCTGCGATCCAGGCATCTGCCTGCTCACAATCCTTCTCGTCCTTCAGCGGAAAAAGTGCCCGGTCATAGCTCATGGTCAATGCATCATAAAGGGCACTCTGGAACTCATAGGAATAGGTCTCTCCTCCATTTTTCACCCGGTTCCACAGGTCCATGCACTCTCTCCATGGATCGTAAAAGGCCATAAGTCCCCAGTGTTCCCAGTTGGAATAATTGTACTGAATTCCATCTGCCGCCTCATCCGTTTCATTGAAGAAATTCTGAATTGCCTCATAATTTTCTTCTTCATACCAGGCATCCAGCTGCGGGAAATGTTTCCGTTCCCACTGCATCTGTTCCCTCGCATCCGCAGATCTCGTATGGGTAATCACCTCATGTGCTTTCCAGATCAGATCCCCTGAAAACCGTAAGAAAAGGAAAATTCCCACCAACAACAGCACAATCAGTACAATCAACCCAAATGCTTTTCCGGTAAATTTTGCATGGATTTTTACTTCGTCAGAAATCTCCTCCTGAGGCATATCCCCCAGATCCTCAAGGTCATCCTTCAGTTTATATAAATCCTGCATGTATTTATGCTCTGCACCCGGTTCATTCATGGCCCCGCAGTAGGGGCAGCGCGGCACCAGTTCTTCGATATCAGCGCCACAGTTCTGACATTTAATCACCTTTTGTATCCTCCCCCAATTTATGTCATTACGATAGTTTTATTATACGTTACAACAAGTAGGAACACAATAAAAATCCGCAGCCCCGGATGTCCGGTTCTGCGGATTTTTTAGGATTACTCTTCTGTTTTTTCTTTTTCTTCTTTGACAATCTGGATATGCACGTCGCGAAGCTGTCTTTCCTCAACTTCTGCCGGTGCTCCCATCATAACATCCTGTGCATTCTTGTTCATCGGGAACGGAATGATCTCACGGATACTTTCCTCTCCTGCAATGAGCATCACCATACGGTCTACACCCGGAGCGATACCAGCGTGGGGCGGTGCTCCGTAACAGAATGCATTGTACATAGCCGGGAATTTTGCTTTCACATCCTCCTCGCCAAGACCGACGATGTTGAATGCTTTGACCATGATCTCCGGATCGTGGTTACGAACAGCACCGGAAGAAAGCTCAACACCGTTACATACTAGGTCATACTGATATGCCAGAATGTCCAGCGGATTCTGGTTTTCCAGAGCGTCAAGTCCACCCTGCGGCATAGAGAACGGATTATGACAGAACTCCAGCTCGCCGGACTCCTCACCGATCTCGTACATCGGGAAGTCTACGATCCAGCAGAACTCATAGCAGTCCTTCTTCATGTAAGCATCGGAAGATGCACCCAGCATCTTTCTGAGCACGCCGGCGGTCTTCTGAGCAGTCTTTAAGTCGCCTGCAGTCAGACCTACGAAATCTCCTGCCTTCAGTCCGAGAGCTGCTACTACTGCATCTTTCTTATCCTGCAGGAACTTGGAGATGCCGCCTACCAGTTCCATCTTTTCATCCAGTCGGAACCAGTATGCTTTCTGTCCGCTCTGTACTTCTACATCTGCACACAGTTTATCAATGACTTTTCTCGTACCCTTGAACTCAGGAGCTATGATTGCTTTTACCGTCTTTCCTTCAAAAGGTCCGAATCCACAGTCAGCCAGTACCTCGGTTGCATCCTGCACTAACAGGCTGATACGAAGGTCCGGTTTATCGGAACCGTATTTATCCATTGCTTCCAGATACGGAATTCTCTTGAATGGCGGTTTGGAAGCTTCTTTGTAAATGCCATATTTGGAGAAGATCGGCGGCAATACATCCTCAAGGACCGCAAATACGTCCTCCTGGCTTGCGAATGCCATCTCCATATCCAGCTGATAGAACTCTCCCGGAGAACGGTCTGCTCTGGCATCCTCATCACGGAAACACGGAGCAATCTGGAAATAACGGTCAAATCCGGAAGCCATCAGAAGCTGTTTGAACTGCTGTGGAGCCTGGGGCAGTGCATAGAACTTGCCCGGATGATTTCTGGAGGGTACCAGATAATCTCTTGCTCCCTCCGGAGAAGAACAGGTCAGGATCGGGGTGGTGATCTCCATGAAATCATGAGCAGTCATACTCTGACGAAGGTCAGCTACAATCTTGCTTCTCAGAACGATTTTGCCTTTTACCTCCGGATTGCGGAGATCCAGATAACGATATTTCAGACGAATATTCTCGTCAGCCTCTTTGGAATGGTTGATCTGGAAGGGCAGTTCGTTGTAACGGCATTTACCCAGCACTTCAATCTTCGTCGGCACTACTTCAATGTCTCCGGTGGGAAGCTTTGCATTCTTGCTGCTTCTCTCACGAACGACACCATCTACCTGAATGGTAGACTCATAATTCAGCTCAGACAGCTGATCCATGATCTCCTCAGTCTCTACTACGATCTGAGTCGTTCCGTAGAAATCTCTTAAAATGAGGAATCCTAAATTCTTACTTACTTTACGGATGTTCTCGTACCAGCCTACCAGACGTACTTCCTGTCCGGCATTCTCAAGCCGCAGTTCTCCGCAGTTATGGGTTCTTCCCTGCATGTTTTTTACCTCTCTCTTCCTCGCTGCAGATTATCTGCAGAAAAATTCCTTGAATTCCGTGTAGCCTTCTTTGGAAAGCTGTTCCTTCTGGAATTTTTTATTCTTATTCATCAGAGCTACAAGTACCTGAGCACCTGCTTCACGCTCTGCCTTTGCCTCTTTTAATACCTCACAGAGTTTCTCCGCAGGCATATTTTTCTCGATCAGGAATGCTTTCTTTCCAGAGGTACCCGGTACCTGGAAATTCTGCTCCATAAGAATCGTGATAATTCTCTCAAATCCAATAGAGAAACCGCAGGCCGGAGTATCCTTTCCGGTGAATTTTCCGATCATCTTGTCATAGCGGCCGCCGCCTGCTACGGAGCTTCCAAACTCTGCCATCTCGATCTCAAAGATGGTTCCGGTGTAGTAGGACATGCCACGTACCAGAGTCGGGTCAAATACCAGCTGGAACTTGGAAGCAGCGGTTGCCTCTACACTGGTGCGGATGGTACGGAGATTCTCAATCACATCCTCTTCCAGAACGCCGGAAAGCTTCTCTGACAGGTACGCAAGTGCATCTTCTGCCTTCTCCATCTCATCGAACATGGTGACATATTTCTCTACGTTTGCTTCTGGATAGCCGGACTCAATAAGTTCTGCTTTCACGCCATCCCAGCCGATCTTATCCATCTTGTCAAGGATGATGAATACCTGATCGTACTGATCCTCAGTAAATCCACTGTAGGATGCCATTGCTTTTAAGATACGGCGCTCATTGATGCGTACTTTGAAATCTTTAAAATTCAGTTTTCCAAGCAGTGTGGTGGTAGCCAGGATCAGCTCGATCTCTGCCAGGCAGGTCGGCTCACCAAGGATATCGATATCACACTGAACGAACTGACGGAAACGTCCTCTCTGGGGACGGTCAGCTCTCCATACGCTGCCCATCTGCAGAGCTTTAAACGGAGTCGGCAGATCGTTGGCATTGTTGGAATAAAATCTGGAAAGCGGCACCGTCAGGTCATACCGAAGTCCGCTGTCGGTCAGATCTGCCTCACTCTGGGCAGTCTCCAGATTCAGTTTCTCGCCTCTCTTCATGATCTTGAAGATCAGCTTCTCGTTGTCTCCGCCCTGTTTGCTGCACAGGTTCTCGATATGCTCCACACACGGAGTCTCAATCGGAGAAAATCCAAAACTTTTATAGGTTTCTTTAATCAGTCCGGTAACATAATCTCTGACCTGCATCTCTGCGGGCAGAATGTCTTTCATACCGGTAACCGGTTTCTTCTTTAAAGGCATAAATCTTGTTCCTCTCTGTATTACGTATTGTGAAAACAGCTGTATTTTGCTGATTTTTCTCACACCTACCGACTATTATACGTTTCGGTTTTGCCACTGTCAAGAACGTATCCGACTGTCATCGAGCCTTATTCCAGCAAAATTTTCTTTTCCTCATTTTTATTTTTTGTATTATTACACCCGAACTATTTCACATTCTTGTCAATTAAGTCTATTACAAATGGACCTGATTGTTTAATACCCAAAGAAGATATCAGAAATCTTGAAAATTCATTTTAACAGCCATATACAAAGAGCATTTGTACATATAGACTATCATGCTTTTCGACTGCCCAAATATTAGTACTTTCGTGGGTAGAGAATACTGCACTTCCTTTATATATCCAAATCGAACACTAGAATATGCTATTTATATAGAGTTTCAGATACTATGATTGATTCATCGGGCAGAATAGAAATTTTCGCTTTTATCTGCCCAGCAGAACATAAACTGACTGTCAGAACCGAAAAAAGGCCTGTCATAGAATAGATGACACCATCTATTCTGCAACAGTCCCTTTTCTTTTAAATTCCATTTTTACAGAAAAATTGTTCTTTCCGTTCGATCATCTCATCGATTCGCTCAATGTATTGGCTGACGTCTTTTACATTTTCGCATCGTTCAATCCGGCTTTCCATGACTTCCGGCTGATCTGATGGAAGGACTACTTTCGTAGATGCCCCCGCACCTGCTGCCAGAATAGTCTGTTTTTCTTCCATAATCAGAATGTTGTAGATGCCTGCCTTATCTACTTTCGCATAACCAACATTTTCAAAATTACCTGCCATATTTTTCTGACGGTAGAGATAATAGGGGGATAATTCCATCTCGGCACAGTATCTGGCGGTCATATCCATGATCTGCATGTTATTTTCCAGACCCATCTCTTCATATTTATCTTTGAAAAGACTAAGCCTTGCTGCTCGCTTGATGGCAAGAGAATGAACCGTCACACTGTCCGGCGCCATCCTCTGTACTTCCTGCATGGTCCGTTCCACATCCTCATACGTCTCGCTCGGAAGTCCTACGATGAGATCCATATTAATATGAGAAAATCCCATCTCTCGGGCCAGCGCAAATGCTTCCTGCACCTGCACCACCGTATGTCTTCTGCCAATAATGTCCAGCGTCTTCTGATTCATGGTCTGGGGATTAATGGAAATCCGATCAATACCGTGATCAAGAAGTACCTGTAATTTTTCTCTGGTAATGCTGTCCGGACGGCCTGCCTCTACAGTAAATTCCTGCAGATGTTCTGTATCAAAGCAACTCTGAATCTTCGTCAACAGACGATCCAGCTGATAAGGCTCCAGTGTGGTCGGTGTTCCGCCGCCAATATAAACTGTATTTAATTTTTTATAGCGGAACCGGCTGGATAAATAGTCCAGTTCCTTGCATAATGCATCCAGATACTCATCTACCCGTTTCCGCCACCGTTCCAATGGATAAGATGAGAAAGAGCAATACAGGCAGATACTCGGACAGAAAGGAATTCCCACATACAGACTGTAACCGTCCTTGTAGTCAATATTTCTTAAGACATACTGTTCCCTGTTGGCAATCATAACACTTAAAGCCACTTTTTCTTTGCTGGCTAAGTACGTATTTCTCATATATTCCGCAATTTCCACATTGCGTTTGCCCTGCTCCAGAAGTCCCATGGCAATCTTAGTAGGGCGGATACCGGTCAGCGTTCCCCAGGGAAGCTCCTGTCCTGTATAATTTGAAAGTTTCCGGTAGATCAGACGCTTCAGATGATTTTTTGTTTCTTTCCGGTCACTGTAGTCAATGGCCTGCTCGCCATTTTCTTTCAGACATCCGTCTTCTGTCACGGAAAATGACACCTGGTCGTCCGTGAAATGCACTGTCATCCGGATCTTGGTATCATCCGTAAATGTATCCTGTACTCTGACTTGCACGTCCTCCCGTGGAAAGAAAGCTTTCACCAGGGAATGAATATCATATTCAAAGCTTGGCCTATTTACAATTACTTCTATCATCTATCGTTCTATCCTCTCATTTTTCGCTCTTATGAAAAAAGTGTAACTCAAATATCTCCCGGTGGCAACCTTATTTGTCTGCCATCTTCCTGGAATATTTAAAATTCATTGACGTCAGACGTGTGCAATGCTACCATTTTTTTAGAAAAGGAGAATACAATTATGACCAATTTTCAATCTCGTATTTGTTTTGGATTTGCTCCTGCAATGTTATTTCCAAAATCATTTGAAGATCCTTATCAACATTTTGCAGCAATTCAGACATGCTGCCACAATACACCATATGAAAGTTTTGAAACATTTCTTCCAGAAGATGAAAGCATGAGAAAATTGTGCATTCAAAGTATGCAAAAAAATGAAATCAAACTCCATTACAATGCTCCTGGAATATTTCAGATAGATGGTGAATTTAATCCATGTAGTGAAAATCCAGAATATCGAAAAAACGCTTTAAACCTTGCAAAAAAACATATTTGTTATGCAGCAGAGGCAGAATCTCCTATTATTGTATTTGCTGCATGTCCAGACAAGGGCATTAAAAAGCGTCCCGAATTATTGAAACGTTTTATGGAGTATTTTCTGGAACTAGCTGAATTATGTCGTACTTATCATATGGAAATTACAATCGAACCAATCGAAAGACATCGTTTCAAAAAACTGATTCTTGGACCATTTAAGGACTGCGCTGATTTTATGTTAGAGGCCCAAAAAAATGGAGCTGCCAATGCACATTTGATGATTGATACTGCACATCTACCCTTGATGGAAGAATCATTAGAAACAGCAATCAAAGAAACTCAACGTGCAGGACTAATCCATGTACATCTTGGTGATGCTGTATTAGATCCAAACAGCAATTTTTATGGCCATACACATCCACCTATCGGAGTGCATGGCGGCACTTTTGACCTGAAAGAATTAACTGATCAGTTTGTACAACTGTTTGAATGTGGATATATCCCGCGAACTCCTGGAACACAAAGGGCAAAAATTTCTCTTGAAGTACGCCCATATCCTGGATGTGATGAACTGACTTCTATACAGCTGATGTATGAAAAGGTAAAAACAGCATGTGATCTTGCTGCTGAAAAATTAGAAATTTACTAAGCTGTTTCAATTTTCTTCTAATTTTCCTTTTCCACTATCTGGGCATATGAAAGAATAAATTCAATCTCTGCCCGAAGACTTGATAAACCACCTGGGAATTGCACTTCCCCACGCATAAAAAAGCCACCGTCTCACAGATGATTACCTATCTATGAAACAGTGGCCCCTTCACGCTTAAACAAACGGATTATATTTTTTCTCATACCCGATACTGGTCTCATCCCCATGTCCGGGGCAGACTCTTGTGTCATCCGGCAGGAGAAACAGTTTCTCTTTCACAGAACGGACAATGGCTGACATGCTGCCACCCGGAAAATCGGTTCTTCCCACAGAGCCCTGAAACAGGGTGTCTCCGGAAAATACACAGCCTGCTTCCGCACAGTAGTAAGATGCGCCGCCCGGCGTATGTCCCGGTGTGTGGAAGACTTCCAGCTTCACCCCTGCAAGTTCCAGTTCCTGTCCGTCATGCACGAACTCATCCGGTGCAAACGTCACCACTTTTCTGGCAATGTAGACCGACAGATTCTGCTTGGCATCCAGAAGAAGGTCTTCTTCCTCCCGAAGTGCATATACTTTTGCACCTGTCAGGTTTCGAAGGGCATCCGCACCACCCATGTGATCAATATGTCCATGGGTCAGGAGTGCCGCTGTAATCTTGACGCCCTGCTCAGATGCATACTGAACAATTTTATCCGCCTGATCCCCTGGATCAAATACCAGCGCTTCTTTTGTATCTTCATTGATCAGAAACCAACAGTTGACTGCAAGCTGTCCTACTGTAACGCTGGAAACACGTACTCTCGACATAAAAAATCCTCCTTAGCTGGCGGAACGCTCGATATCCAGAACGCTCTCAATCTGACGCAGCTTGTCGATGATCCGGTTCAGTTCTTCCACGCTGGAAATATCAAAACTGATGGTAATCGTCGCCGTACCCTGCTTGCTGGTGCGGACATTCATGGCCGTCACATCAATATTACGCTCCGTGAGAGTTCTGGAAATATCCACCAGAAGACCGGTACGGTTGTTTCCGTAGATCTTGATCTCCGTCGTATATTTTTCACCTGCAGGTGCTTTCAGGCCGGACTGCCATTCCGCATCAATCAGACGTTCACGCTCTGATTCTGCCAGATGCAGCATATTGACACAGTCTGTTCTGTGAATGGTCACGCCGCGTCCACGAGTAACAAAACCAACAATCTCGTCTCCCGGCACCGGATTGCAGCACTTAGAAAAACGGACGGCCACATCATCAATACCTTTAACGACAATACCACTCTTTGACTTACTGATCTTGATCTTCTGCTCTTTTGCTTCGCTGACGCTCTCCATGATTTTAGCGTCCGTGACAGCTTTCTTCTTGGCTTTTTCATACTGCTCCAGCATCTTGTTGACAACCTGGCCCTCTTTGAGACCGCCGTGTCCGACAGCTGCCAATACAGAATCCCAGTCCCGGAATCCGTATTTCCGCAAAACACCTTCCTGATATTCCGAACGCACTACCTGCGCCTGTGGAATTCCCTTCATCTTGCAGTACTGGGCAATCAGTTCCTTACCTTTGACAATATTTCCCTCTTTGAATTCTGTCTTGAACCACTGATTGATCTTGTTCTTCGCCTGGGTACTCTTAACCGTATTCAGCCAGTCGCGGCTGGGACCTCTGGAGTTCTGAGATGTAATGATCTCAATTCGGTCACCATTTTTAATTACATATTCAATAGGCACCAGTTTTCCATTGACTCTGGCTCCGATCATTTTATTTCCTACTGCACTGTGAATGCTGTAGGCAAAATCAATCGTATTGGAACCGTTCGGCAATGTCTTTACATCACCGCCGGGTGTAAAGCAGTATACACTCTCAGAGAACAGGTCAAGGTCACTCTTTAAGAGACTCATAAACTCCCGGTTATCGGACATATCCCGCTGCCACTCAAGAATCTGTCTTAACCATGTAAGCTTCGCTTCTGCACTGTTCTTTCCTTCGATATTCTGCTCATTACTTCCGCCGCTCTCCTTATATTTCCAGTGAGCAGCGATACCATACTCTGCTGTTCTGTGCATCTCATACGTACGAATCTGAATCTCAAAGGGCTGACCCTTAGGACCAATCAATGTCGTATGAAGAGACTGGTACATATTGGCTTTCGGCATGGCAATATAATCTTTAAAACGACCTGGTATCGGTTTATACATTTCATGAATAACGCCAAGTGCAGCATAACAGTCTTTCACGGAATCCACAAGAATACGCACTGCAAACAGGTCATAGATCTGATCCAGTGTCTTATCCTGATTAACCATCTTCTTATAAATACTGAAGAAATGTTTCACACGTCCCTGTACATCTGCTTCGATATGCGCATTTTCCATGTGCTGTTTTACTTCCGCTACAATGGATTTCACATATTTTTCCCGGACACTTTTCTTATCAGCAATCTGTGCTACCAGATCATAGTAGACCTCCGGCTGAAGATATTTCAATGCAAGGTCATCCAGTTCGATCTTCACCTTGGAAATACCAAGACGCTGTGCGATCGGCGCATAGATATCCATGGTCTCACGTGCTTTTTCCTTCTGTTTCTCCGGACGCATGTATTTCAGAGTCCGCATATTATGCAGTCGGTCAGCAAGTTTGATCAGGATAACACGGATATCCTTCGCCATGGCCAGGAACATTTTTCGAAGATTCTCCGCCTGCTCATCTACCTTGTCCGCAGAATAACTCAACTGGCCCAGCTTGGTAACACCGTCTACCAGAAGCGCTACCTCATCTCCGAATTCTGCTGCCACATCCTCGGTCGTCATCGGCGTATCTTCCACTACATCATGCAGAAGACCTGCCGCAATACTTTCCTTATCAAGCTCCAGATCTGCCAGAATAATACCTACACACAACGGATGAATGATATATGGTTCTCCGGATTTACGGACCTGATCCTTATGCGCGGCCTTAGCCACCTGATATGCTTTTTCAATCATGGAAAGATCCGTAGAAGGATGGTATCTCATCACACTCTTTACCAGCTCCTGATAAAGTTCATCAGGGCTTGTAAAATCTTCCATCTTCTTGATACTTCTGTCGTCCTCCTGGACTTCCCGTGCCTGTTCTTCCGTCATATACCAATCACCGCTTTTCTATCTAATCTCTGTCTCTGCTCGTAACGATATTAGTTACCCTCGTAACGGATAACACTTCTTACATCGTAGTTTTTCAGTTTTTCTCTTCCCTTCAGACCAGCAAGTTCCATCAGGAAAATAATTCTGACCACTTCACCTCCGAGAGATTCCACCAACTTTGCAGCTGCTTCAATGGTACCTCCGGTTGCAATCAGATCATCAATCAGTACTACTTTCTGTCCCGGTTTGATGGAATCTTTATGCATTTCAATCTCTGCACTTCCGTACTCCAGATCGTAACTTGCAGATACGGTCTCTCTTGGAAGTTTTCCCTTTTTACGAACCAGCACAAATGGTTTATGGAGATTATATGCAATCGGCATACCAAAGATAAATCCTCTGGACTCGGTTCCTGCAATCACATCAAAATCCAGACCGTCAAGTTCTGCCTGCAGACTATCAATGGCAAGCTTCAGTCCTTCCGCATCCTGCAGAATACTGGTGACATCCCTGAATATAATTCCCGGTTCCGGATAATCCGGAATACTTACCACATAATCCTCTAACTTTTTCATGTGTATCTCTCCTTTTCACACCCTTTGAGTAAAGTTTACCCACAATAAAACAAATATAGCACACTTTTTCTGGTTTAACAATATCCCTGCACTCTCAGCTGCAGAGTTCTTTTTCCCCGGAATTCATTGATTTCAGGGTAATACAGAATATGAAATGTCGGCTTCTTCTGTAGGTCTGCAATTACTTCCTGCATACAGTTATTAAAATAAATACCTTCTAATGTCATTCCACTTTCATCCATCAGCTTCATGCGGAGAACGTTCTGATTTTTTCCGAGAACCCTTGATTCCAGCACCCGGACATTGCGGGCGGCAAAGACCGGTTTCGTGTTTGCTTTTCCGAAAGGTTCCAGAAGCGAAAGTTCTTTTACTACCTGCTCTGACACACAGGAGAACGGTAATGCCATATCAATATGTACGACTTCTGTCAGGTCTTCTTTGCTGAGCGTACACAGTTCATTGAGTCTTCTCCTGAACAGTTCTACATGTTCTTCCGGCATGGAAACACCTGCTGCCATGGGATGCCCGCCATATCTGGTATACAGCTCTTTGCATTTACTCATTTCTTCAAACATGGAGTAGGTTTCAATCGAACGTCCAGAACCTTTCACACCGTCTTCTGCCCTGGTCAGTACAAAGACCGGACGATAATACCGCTCCCGGATTCGTCCGGCAATGATTCCGGCCAGGCTTTCATGGCAGTCCGGCAGATAGACTACCAGCACCCGGTCTTCCATCAGATCACTGTGCTCGATCAGATCTACTGCCTGGGCAAGTCCCTGCTCCGTCAGTTCTTTTCGCTCGTCATTCAGTTCTTTTAATTCCGCCGCCCGCTCTATGGCAAGCGCCTGATCTTTTGTGTCCAGAAGTGCCAGCGCCCTCTTTGCCGTCGCAAGACGTCCACTTGCATTGATACAAGGTCCTAAGACAAATCCAATATGAAATGCCGAGAGTGTATCTCTTGCCAGTTCATTGGCTTCGATAAGAGCTGACATTCCCGGATGTGTTGTCTTCTGCAGGCGTTTCAGTCCTTCCCTCACAAGAATCCGGTTCTCACCAGTCAGATCCATCACATCTCCCACCGTTGCAAATCCTGCGAACATCAGGAGTTCATCATAAAGATCGTCGAGAGGAAGTCCCATCTGCTGCCAGAACGCACCTACCAGCTTCCAGGCAACCGCTGCCCCGCACAGTTTTTTGAACGGATACGGACAGTCTGCCTGGCGGGGATTTACAATCACCTGCGCAGGCGGCAGTTCCTCCTGCACTTCATGATGATCCGTCACAATGACCGTCATACCCAGTTCTCTGGCATAGGCAATCTCCTGCACAGCGGCTATTCCGTTATCACAGGTGACGATCGTATCCACGCCTGCATCATAAGCTCTCTTTACCAGCTCCCGGTTCAGTCCGTAGCCGTCCTTCATTCGGTCCGGGATATCTGTATCCACCCGCGCTCCGGCCGCACGGAATCCTCTGAGTAAAATATAAGTAGCGCACACACCATCAATGTCATAGTCTCCGATAATACGGATATATGCATTTTCTCCAATCTTCTGCTCAAGCAGATCCACCGCTTCCGGAATACCTTTCATCAGAGAAGCAGGATGAAGATCCTCAAGTGTTCCATGAAGATATTCTTCAATCTCCTGATCGCCGACGATATCTTTATTTCGAATCAGCCGTGCCGTGAACGGACTGATGCCGTACTTTTCTCCGATGGCCCGAAAGTCCGCGCCTTTTCTTATCTCCACCCACTTTGCCATCTGTGGTTCCTCCATTTTTGTCTTTCCGTCCGTATTTCGCACGCACTTCCTGGCGGAAACAGTCATCGCACACAGGAAAAGTCGATCCCAGCGGAAGCAGCTTTCCGCAGTATCTGCATCTGGCAATATAACTCTGCTTGCCCTTCGTGAGATAACTCATGATCCGCATCTCTGTCTTCTCACGTTCTCTGCGAAGCCAGTCTTCCTCTATCACTTTCTGCATGCGATGTGAAAACTGATAATACAGATCCAGCTGTTTATAGTACGTCTCATACTGCTGGATACCTCCTTTTTTCTCCCGGTACAGTACCGGCCGCTCCAGAGATACGTCTGCTGTATAGGTACAGCAATAGTGATTCCACAGATCCACTACCTTCTTATCTTTAATGTCGATAGGACAGGTAATCATCTTATACAGCACATACTTGTCGTCAAATCCATCGATCATCTTCCGGTTCTGCTTTGCCTGCTCATAAAGGAACAGTGCTTCATCGATATTCTCTTTTACGAACGGATCCGTCGGTGTCACGGAATGCCAGATCTTCAGAATTTCATCCAAAGGTGCATCAATGTCCAGAAGCATCTGCGGGAAGCCTAAATTTACTTCCGTCAGAGATTCCTCCGGTGCCGCATAGTGATCTCTGATATAGGAAAGCTCTTCCTCTCCCATGGCAGTAACATAACCTTTGTCATAGAGACCAAATCTTCCGGCCCGGCCTGCAATCTGCCGCACCTCTGCAGTCGTTAGTTTCCGTCTGGACACGCCATCAAATTTCTCGGCCTGCAGAAAAATAATTCTGCGGACCGGAAGATTCAGCCCCATCCCGATAGCGTCTGTCGCCACAACAACTTTTGTTTTTCCCTTATGAAACAGATGCATCTGTCTCCGACGGATTTCCGGCGGCAGACTTCCATAGATCACACTGGCATTGATGCCCGTCTCCTCCAGGCGCCCCGCCACATCCAGCACTGATTTCTTGGAAAATGCGATCAGCGCATCTCCAGGCTGTATATCATCCGGAAAATGAAATGGCTGTTCCTCGCAGATCAGTGCTGTCTTCCGTTCATAGCGATCCACTTCATAGTCATCGCCACACAGTTCTATAAGATGACAGATCACCTGCTCCGCAGCAGGACTCATGCAGATATGAATTTCTTTTGCACGCAGTCCCAGGATTGCCTTTGTCCAGGAATGTCCCCTGTCTACATCAGCCACCAACTGCGCTTCATCAATAACGGCAATGTCATAGTTCTCATCATAATCTGCCATCTCAATGGTACACGCCGTCACACGGCTCCCGGCTTCTTCAATGCACTCCTGTCCGGTTCTCATGGTACAGGGGACATGATATTTCTGCATCTGCTCAAATACTTCCAGTGCGAGCAGACGTAATGGTCCCAGATAGACGCCATTTCCTGCCAGCTTCAGCCGTTCCAGTGACCGGAACGTCTTTCCGCTGTTGGTTGGTCCGATGTGCAGAATAAAATGCCGGTGCAACTCCCGTACTTCCGGGAACTCCATCTCCGGACGCACCGGTACCAGATCCATGATCTGATCTTTCACTACATGCTGCCGGAACGCAGGATACAGGGTAAACAAAGTTTCCTGGCAGACTGCACAGGGACGTTCTTTGCGCAGCCATACCAGGAAATCTTCAGTCATTCCTTTTTTCTGTTCATCCAAAAGAAGACCCAGGTCCAGCTCAGCCAGCCTGGGTAATATCACCGTATTCAGTTTTTCAAGGATATCATCCCTGTTTTTTCTTCTGGCAAACATCACCACATTTTTCAACTGCCGGTGATATTCCTCCAGAGACCGGATATTGACCCTGGAGGATTTTGTATTTTCCAGCAGACGGAACAGCTTTTCCGTCTTATAAAGCATCTCATTGGTCCCCGGCATTTTCCGGGGCCGTTTTTTCGATGCCTTTATATACTGTTCCACATAGAATGCGGTCAGTCTTTTCTTCTGTATCATTTAATCAGACTCTCATCCTCAAAATAATTGATTTTCATAGCTGCTTTTACATCGCGAAGGGTCTCTGCTGCTTTTGCCTCTGCTGCTTTGCTTCCTTCACGCAGAATCTCGTATACTTCCGGAATTCTCTGCTCCCACATCTTTCTTCTCTCACGAATCGGAGTCAGCTCTGCCTGCATGACATTATTCAGGAATTTCTTTACTTTCACATCACCCAGTCCACCGCGGGTATAGTGATCTTTCAGTTCGTCCAGATTCTTATAATCCGGAAGAAACTCTTCGAAATGCTCCGGACGGCTGAATGCATCCAGATACAGGAATACCGGGTTGCCTTCCACACGTCCCGGATCTTCCACTCTCAGATGATTCGGATCTGTGAACATGGACATAATCTTCTTTCTCACATCCTCTGCCTCATCAGACAGGTAGATACAGTTTCCGAGAGACTTGCTCATCTTTGCTTTTCCGTCGATACCCGGCAGACGTAAGCATGCTTTGTTGGACGGAAGCACGATCTCCGGTTCGGTCAGAGTCTCGCCATATACACTGTTAAACTTATGTACAATCTCCTTGCACTGCTCAAGCATTGGAAGCTGGTCCTCACCTACCGGCACTGCTGTTGCACGAAATGCGGTAATATCTGCCGCCTGACTGATCGGATAACAGAAGAAACCAACCGGAATGCTGGCCTCGAAATTTCTCATCTGAATCTCTGCCTTTACAGTTGGATTCCGCTGTACACGGGATACCGTAACCAGATTCATATAATAAAAAGTCAGCTCTGTCAGCTCCGGGACCATGGACTGGATAAAGATCGTGGATTTCTCCGGATCAATTCCACATGCCAGATAGTCGAGCGCCACATTCATGATGTTCTGGCGTACCTTCTCCGGATGCTCCGCATTATCAGTCAGCGCCTGTGCGTCTGCGATCATAATATAAATTTCATCATAATCTCCGGAATTCTGGAGTTTTACTCTTTCTTTTAGAGAACCTACATAATGTCCTACATGAAGGCGTCCGGTAGGACGATCTCCTGTCAGAATAACTTTTTTCATCTTCACACCTCTAATGTATACTTCTTTCTTATTTATTTTATCTCACAACACAGACAGCGTCAACAAAGCTTAAACGTTTCTTTTGCCTGTACTGTCACCTGGATATCACAGTCCGAGCAGTGTTCTCCATTGATGCTGAGTCTGTAGGAAGCTTTTGATTCGATCTTTTCTTCCTCCACATTCAGGCGGACACTGGATGTGTGGACAGAAACCATAAATGCTCCAAAGGGCATATTATAGGCACTTTCACTGGTACTGCCTTCCTCAAAAGAAAGTTCCGATGATACCGGACCTCTTTTTCTGACTGCTACACTCCGTTCGCCAAGCTTGATCATATTCCGTACCGGCTGATCATGGCCTTCCAGAATCTCATCAAAGAAAACGTAGTGAACTCCGTCCTTCTCATGATATTCCCCCACATGAACTGTCTCTATGGTATCCTGATCACCGTCCGAGAGCTGAAGCCCGGATATGGTCACCACTACTTCTTTTGTCATCATACACCTCCGCTTTATCCTCTTGTTTATTCTATCTTCTTTCCGGGAACACTTCAACCCCCATTTCTCCACCAGAAATCTACTTTTACCGGAAGATGTTCCGGATTCGGCTGCTCATATAGCAGTGTCCACCATGCCACCGTGGATGTCTGTCTTACCTGATTCGCCTCGTTCACACATTCCATGGCGCCGAGCCCTATCAGGCAGGCCAGCAGTAAAATTACCATATCTCTTTTCATCGGCTACGCCTCTCCTGTCATTTCTTCTGACTGGAGTATGGCCGAAAAGATTCCCTGTTATACCATGCATTCAACATCCGGTGGACAGGCGTCCCTTCCTCCGGCTGTTCTTTCATCTCCACTGCTTTCGCAGGATCATCGTCCGTTACCCATACGCTGATTCCACGCGAATACGTT
>OKVK01000193.1_pt1 | contig 45738 bp, 46 predicted proteins | sample 1604771 | NCBI WGS metagenome assembly OKVK01 (sample SAMN01760906, study PRJEB22395) | human gut metagenome | reverse complement strand
AGGCAGGCAGGCAGGCAGGCAGGCAGGAGACTAATCCCGCCTTTTTTGGGTGCTCAAAAATATATAGGGATACATTGAATACCGTTACGGCGTAAAGCGCCGGGGCGGTATTTTTGTATATAAAAAACCGAAAGGGGAAGAATCAATGAAAAAAACACTCGCACTGATCCTTACGTTTATAATGGTGCTTGCGCTTGTGCCGTCCGTGGCGCTGGCAGCAGACCCTGTAGCTTGGATAGGTGAAAAAGGCTACGCGACTCTAGGCGAAGCCGTAAAAGATGCCGAAAGCGGCGACACCATAACGCTGGGCGAGGGAGATTATTCTCTTTATGATGTGTGCGGCCATACCGGAGCTCTTGGCAGTAGTAAGGACTATACCGCCGGAAAAGACTTGACCTTTATCGGCAAAGGCGAAAAAACCATTTGGCAGATAGGTTCAAAGACACCTGACCCCGAGAAAGAGAAAGGCGAGTTTAACGGCGATTACAGCTTTGATGGTGCAGGAACTGTCACATTTAAAAAAATGACGCTTCGCGCTCCTTTAAAAGATAGTGGAAAAGGCTGGAATTACCTCGGCTTTATCCGTGCAGACAATACCATCGTTGAAAATTGCACCATGTTTGGCAAAACCTTCTACTGGGGCTATAAATCCGCAAAATTCACAAATACCACCTTTAATTGCCCTGATGATGACTATGCACTGTGGACATACAGCTCTCCCACGATGACCTTTGACAACTGTACCTTTAATTCTTCCGGCAAGGTCATAAACGTCTATAACGAAGGCGGTACAAAAAATGTTGAAGTTAACTTTAACAACTGCACGGTCAATTCGGAAAATACCGATAGCCTGAGCGTAATGAATATAAATGACGCTCTTGTTGATTCTTTTACAATCAACTTTAACGGGAAAAATACGATCAAAGGCATCAAAGCCGACGGTATACAGAAGACGGACGGAAGCCATGCCTCTGCCGCACAAGGTTCGGAAAATGGAAGGAAAACCAGCGAGCAGGCAACCTGCTCCAAGCTGTTTGAGTTTAATATGAAGTACGGCAATGGCAACAACAAGAGGACTACCGTTAACATCGACGGTAAAACTGTTTGGCAGGACGGCAAGAAGGTAAGACATGCTATCGACACCACAAACGACAAGTACACCGACGGCTATAAGGATAATGCGTTTGAAATTATCAAAGATGACACCACGGGCGTTTATGTGAAAACATGTAAATACTGCGGCTATACGGAACCTTTTTACGGCGAGCTTTCCAATGAAATAGGACTTAAGCGCACCGTCAGGCAGAATAAGAATAGCAATCCCGTCCCTGCAGATGACGCAGACCCAAACAAATATAAGGTTGCGAACAGCAGCGGCATCACCGTTGACTATACCGCTACTATGGATATGACGAAGCTGAAGTGGGAGAAACAGGGTTCATTATACGATGACGAAATTACTCCTTGGCAGATGCTGGCGATGCAACCGGGTTGGATAACGGAAGATACAGTGGTTTTCCTCAAATTTACATTTGACAAGAACATCGACTTGGGGACATTCCAGACCAATTATAATAATGCAACAACGTCTGAGGCCAAGGAAAAATTGCTTAAGCTGGAAAGCAATATGTTTAAAATAGCTGATGAAGGTGGGGTTCAATTCGATATTGAAAAACGCGAAATGACCATCAAGTGTAACTGGAACTGGAATAAGGAAACAGGCCATGCCCCTGAACCCAAGATCACTCTTAACGGCTATGGCCTGCCCGTTACGAATGACTGGAATGGAAGCAAGCAAATAAATATTGAGAATAGCGGCTGTGTAAGTGGAACGGTGCATATAAAGTATATAAACCCAAGGCCCGATGCAAAGAAGATAGCAGAAACAGTACACAATGTAGCAGCAAACGTTCAGGTGCAGAATACCTATCCGCCCGTGGATAATACGATCAAGATACCGATAGTGGGCGGATGCAAAACCGATGAGTTCACCCTCTATTACGGCGGCGGCAGCAGCGGCGACAGCGGTCACAGTTACTACCACCCCACCACCACCCCCGTTCCCGTGATAGTCATACCCCCCAAGACCGGCGATATGACGGTTTGGCAGAGCATACTGCACTTCTTAGGGATAAAATAAGTAAATAACGGAAATACAAAGCCCCTGACCAAACGGTCAGGGGCTTAGCTTATATTGCGTTAAATTGCGAATGTCATATCAAAAGCATCCTGTCGTTATTCAGCGCCTTGCCGGATATTTCCTTGAAGCGCAGCAGCAGGTCGGCAACCTCTAACACCTCGCGCTCCGCGCCGGATACGTCCATTACCACGCGGCCCGCGTCCATCATTATGGTGCGGCTGCCCAGCTCCAGGGCGGACTGCATGTTGTGTGTCACCATAAGGCAGGTGAGGCCGTTTTCCTCTACTATGGAGGTGGTCAGCGACAGTATCTTTTCCGCCGCGCCGGGGTCCAGCGCCGCCGTGTGCTCATCCAGCAGCAGCAGCATTGGCGGGTTTATGGTGGCCATCATAAGCGTAAGCGCCTGCCGCTGCCCGCCTGAGAGCAGCCCCACCGGCTGCTGCATCCTGTCCTCAAGGCCCATGTTCAGCATGGCCACCCTGTCCCGAAGGGTCGCCCTGTCGGCCCTGGAAAGGCGGCTGAGCCAGCCGCCCCTGCCGGAGGCTAAAGCGAGGTTTTCTTCTATGGTCATGCCGGGGGCGGTGCCGCGCATGGGATCCTGAAACAGCCTGCCTATATGCTTTGCCCTGATGTGCTCAGGCATGAGGGTGATGTCACAGCCTGCCATGGTTATGGTGCCGCTATCGGCTATGAAGCTGCCGGCAATGGCGTTGAGCAGGGTGGATTTGCCCGCGCCGTTGGCGCCTATTATAGTAATGAAATCGCCCTTTTCCACATTGAGGGAGAGGTCGTTGAGCACCAGCTTCTCGTTTGGCGTGCCGGGGTTGAAGGACTTTGAAATGTGGGAAATGTTAAGCATCAGGCAGCCCTCCTTCCGTTGCGCTGGGCAAGCTTGCGCTTATACAGCGGAAGCTGCTCCTTGAGGTAAGGTATGGATATTGCCGCCACGACTATGACTGAGGATACCAGCTTCAGCATGAAGGCGGGCATATTGAAGCGCAATGCAACGGTGTAAACCAGCCTGAACACGAAGGCGCCTATAACCATACCGAATATGCGCAGCGGCATTTTCCGCCTGCCCATGAAAACATTGCCTATGAGCAGTGAAGCGAGGGCTATAGTTACCATGCCGGAGCCTATGTCGATGTTTACCGACTTCTGGGACTGAGCCAGCAGGCAGCCGGAAAGCGCAGTAAAGCTGTTTGCCACGCAAAGCCCGACTATGGTGGTAAAGGCGGGGTTGATGGAGGATGAGCGCACCATGTCCGGGTTGTCGCCTGTGGCTCGTATGGCGAGGCCGAGGCGGGTACGGAGGAACAGGCCGAGAATAACGGCTATTGCAAGCACCGCGATGACTATAACGAACAGCTTGTACTGGCTGCCCAGAATTCCGCCGCTCAGCATATCCTTAGCTCTTGTGAACACCGTCTCCGTCTTGTTCATGTTCAGTATAGAGGAGCCCCCCATAACGCCTATATTGACGGAATACAGCGCGGTGTTGACGATTATGCCAGAAAGAAGGCTGTTCACGCCCATTTTGGTCTGTAAAATGGACGTAATAAAGCCAGATACCACGCCGGAGAGCATGGCGGCGGGAATGGAAAGGTAGGGATGCCCGGATATGGCGACAGCCGCGCCTACCACCGCGCCCAGCGTGAAGCAGCCGTCCGTGGAAAGGTCGCAGACGTTGAGCATGGAGTAGCTGAGGAACAGCGCCAGTACCGTAAGTGAGGATATGAGCCCCAGTTCAAGGGCAGTCTGTACAAGGCCAAGGGCCGAACTCAGTGACATTGCAATAAGCCTTTCTTACTATTCTATATATATTATCAGTTGAGCTCGTCGAAGCTTTCGGCGGTAACTATGCTCTGAACCTTGGTGCAGAAGGGAGCGAAGGCCTTTTCAATATCGTCGAACTTGTAGCCAAGCTTTTCGCAGGTCTCTGTATTTACGGTAGCGCAGCCGTTGTCAAAGGTGCGAACGGGAAGCTCGGCGGGGTTTTTGCCCTCCAGAGCTACTTCGGCTACCATATTAGCGGTTTCAACGCCCAGGTTTGCGTAGTCCACGCCGTAGCCGAGGAATGCGCCGTTGAGGGCGAAGGAGTCCGCGCCGGTGTAGTGAGGTATTCCGGCGTCGGAGAGCAGCTCGCAGATGCTGAGCTCGGCCTTCATTATGGTGTTGTCGGTAGGGGTAAATACCGCGTCAACGCCGTCGGCTATCAGGGACTGCACAGCCAGCACGACTTCATCGACAGTGGTGCCGGTGTAATCGGCGTATGCTACTCCGCGGGCATCCAGATCGGCCTTGGCGGCGGCGATGGGGGTTGCGGAGGAATCCTGACCTATGTCGTACAGCAGACCTACCTTAGCGGTATCCGGCTTTGCAGCGAACATCAGGTTTATTACAGCGGCGGTGTCAAGGTAGTCGGAGGTGCCGGTGACGTTGCTGCCGGGAGCCTCGAGAGATTCCACGATGCCGGTAGATACGGGGTCGGATACGGCGGCGAATACTACGGGTATCCCGTTATCCTCGGTGGCGGCCTGCATGGCCATGGCAACCGGGGTGGCAACGCCTACCATTATATCAACGCCGTCGGCGATGAAGTTTGATATTATCTGGTTCATAAGGTTGGCATCGGCGTTGCAGTTGTCGTAGGATACGTTGAAGGTGACGCCATTTTCTTCGCCTATCTCCTTGAGGCGGGACTGTATATTGTCCACGATCTGGTTAAGAGAAGCGTCGTCAACGTAGTTGCAGATACCGACCTTTATTTCCTTGCCGGCTTCTGTCCCGGAGGGAGCCTTGCCGCAGGCGGTGAGGCAGCTGAGTGCGATAAGTACGGTGAGTGCCAGTGCGATGATCTTCTTCATTTTGTTTTCCTTCCTTTCATAAGCTTGAAGCTTTAAAATTTTTAAAATAAAAACTCCCGTCACAGCAATTAAACACTGCTGGGACAGGAGTGATATTCCTGCGGTGCCACCCGGCTTGACGCGAACTGCGCCCACTTTGCGCGTACTATATAATACGCTGGCCTTTGTTTACGGAGAGCCTTGCTCCGTCTCACATACTCCAGGGCTTATGCCCTGTTTCCGGTCGCCCTCAGAAGTCCATTCGATCCTGTCTTATTCTGCCGCGATCGCACCACCCGCGGCTCTCTGAAGGAACAGCTTCAGAATCTACTTACTCTTCCTCAACGGTTTTTTGCATTGTAGCACCAGGAAAGGCGGCTGTCAAGAATTTTATCAAAATTTGTTTTCAAAACAGCCATAGAATATACGGCGCAATAATGGTATGATATAGCATATGAAATATATGAGAGGGCGGTTACGCATATGCGCTTTGTAGGCAATGCATTATGGTTTATATTTGCAGGGCTCTGGCTTGGCCTGGGCTGGGTGCTGGCAGGGCTGCTCTGGTGCATAACCATAATAGGCATACCCTGGGGCGTACAGTGCTTCAAGTTTGCCAAGCTTCTGTTCTGCCCCTTTGGCAAGGACGTGCGGTTTGGGGGCGGCCTCGGTTCGCTTATACTCAATATAATATGGCTCTGCGTAAGCGGCCTGCCCCTCTGCGTTGAGGCGGTGCTCATAGGCTGCATACTATGCATCACCATAGTTGGCATACCTTTCGGCAAGCAGTGCTTCAAGTACGCCAAGCTGGCCTTAATGCCATTTGGTGCGGATATAGTAAAGACCTGATACGGTATTCAAGGATAATTGTTGATCATGGACAATACAGACAACACGCTTTTGCTGATCCTCAACCCCGAGGCGGGGCTGAGGTACGCAAGAAAGTTCCTTCCCGAGATAATAGCGCTGTTTACCGATTACGGCTATCAGTGCCTTGTATTCGTTACCGAAAAGCGGGGGGACGCGACCGAATTCGTTAAAAAATACGGCGAAAGGGTCAAATGCATAGTGAGCATAGGCGGAGACGGCACCTTCAACGAGACCGTCACCGGCGTTATGCAGGCGGGCCTCAATATACCGGTGGGCTACATACCCGCCGGCAGCACAAACGACTTTGCCAACAGTCTGCACCTTCCTTCGGATATTATGAATGCGGCGAAGAATATAATGGAGGGAGAGCCTGTATCCATAGACGTCGGCAGGTTCAAACAGAGGTATTTTACCTACGTGGCTTCTTTCGGCGCGTTTACACGGGCATCCTACGAGACGCCGCAAAACGTGAAGAACGCCCTGGGGCATCTCGCTTATATACTGGAGGGCATGAAGAGCCTCGCCAGTATTCGTCCGGAGCACGTGAAGCTGATAGCTGACGGCAGGACGTACGAGAGAGAGCTGCTCTTTGGCGCCGTGAGCAACTCCACCTCCCTTGGGGGTGTGCTGACGCTGGATCCCGATGTGGTGGATATGAACGACGGCAAGTTTGAGATAATGCTTGTGCATATGCCAAATTCCGCCATAGAGCTCAACGAGATACTTACCGCCATAGCCAGCAAGCAGTATGAGTGCAGCATGATAGATTTCATACGCACAGAAAGGGCGGAGATATTCGCAAGCCCGGATATGGACTGGTCGCTGGACGGCGAGCACCAGAAGGGCAGCGAGCACATAGTCATAGAAAACATACACGACGCCTTGAGGATACTGAGCAAAGAGACCCTTGGCGGCGAAAAGTAAATACCCACACAGAAAAAACACCCGTCAGGGTGTTTTTCAGTCTGTCGAAAAACCCAGGGGTTGATAAGGGGCCGCAGCCCCTTATGGCTTTATTCGGATTTGGCGACATGTGCGGCAAATCCGCAAAAAGCGCTTGCGCAGCAAGGCTTTCCCTGCATTCGGTGCTGGCCGCGCCATAGGCGCAAGCACCGGATGAAAAAACTCAAAAAAGTGGCGTTCAGCCACTTTTTTGACACTCTAAAAAACACCCGTCAGGGTGTTTTTGCATGTTCTTAATTTACTTCAGCAGCTTATCCATCAGGCGGAAACAGGGGGGCAGGTGATAGCGTCCTAATATATCGGATTCGCCGGCAAATTTCTTGTTGCGGATATCCGCCATGGCGCCGGAGTGACAATTGAACAGCTTCATAAAATGCAGCCTGCCTTTATCATTTAATGTGGTACAGCCACTTTACCCTGCGGTAATAGAAGAAGAAAGCTACGTCCGTCACTATCCATGATATTGGATACGCGAGGCATACATTGAGCATGTTGGGGTGCGACCTGTATACTGTCGCTATCCATACCACCCTCAGCAGGCACACGCCTACGCCGATTATTATCACAGGGACTACCGCGTCGCCTATACCACGGAGGACGCCGGAAATTATTTCTATGTAGGTCCAGGTGAAGTAGAGAGGCACCATGTAGAGCATTACCTGCCAGGTCTTGGCAAGCACCTCCGCATCGTCGTTGAATACCGGCAGCACGGACCTGCCGATGCCCAAAAGGAGCGCGCTGAAAAGCAGCGTCACGCCCATGAACAGCTTAAGGCTCAGCTTTTCGCAGTCATGCACGCGGTCCATGCGCCCCGCCCCGTAGTTCTGGGCGGCGAAGTTCATTACGGCTATGCCGGCGGCGTTGCTGCAGGCCCAGTAAAAGCCGTCTATCTTGCCGCTGAGGGACCATGCCGCCACGGTCGCGGTACCGAGAAGGTTCACCGCCACCTGGATTATCATGTTGGAAATTGCATACATGGAGGATTGGAGCCCTGCGGGTATGCCTATATGCAGCATACGGCCAAGCAGCTTGCGGTGCAGGCCTATGCCCTTTAGCGTTATGCGGTATGCTTCCTTGCTCCGCATGAGCTTTGCGGTCGCCAGCACCGCGCTCATTATCTGGGAGGCTATCGTGGCTATTGCCGCGCCGGCTACACCCATCTTGAATACCGCGACCAGCAGCAGGTCGAGGAATATGTTGACTATACAGCAGATTGAGAGGTATATGAAGGGGCTTCTGGAATCGCCTACCGCATTAAGCACGCCCGCCTCCATATTGTAAAGAAGCTGTGCGGTGACGCCGAGAAAGACTATGCGAAGGTAGGTAGTGGATTCAGCTATTGTGTCCGGCGGGGACTGCAATACGCGAAGAAAGACCGGAGTGAAGGCGAAGCCGACAATCGTCAGAACTATGCCGGATATTATACAGAAGGCAATCGCCGTACCCGTGGCCTTTTGTATGGATTCCTCATCCTTTGCGCCGAAAAGCTGTGCTATGACTACAGTAGAGCCGCCGGAGAGCGCCACGAAAAAGCCTATCAGAAGGTTAGTTATATGGGCGGCGCTTCCGCCTACGGCGGCTAGTGCAATCGTACCTACGAATTTGCCTACGACTATGGCGTCGGCAGCGTTATAAAGCTGTTGGAAAAGGGTACCCGCAGCTATGGGCAGAAAAAAACTTATAAGCTTTCTGCCGATACTTCCTTCGGTAAGGTCATTTTTACCATTATTCATTTTGATAAACCTCACAAATAAGCTAAAATGGCAAAATAAAGCATACATCAGAAGCAGAATAAAAGCAACTGATTTAATTATCGGTTTTGTTTTGGTGAGGTATCAGCGGTATATCCTGCCGACAAGCCAGTTTACGGTGGTGGCTGGCAGCAGCTTGTTGATAAGGGTAAAAAGCTTATATTGTGCTCCTACGGTGTACAGCGCCCGGCATTTCTTGGCGTTTGCCGCCTTGAGTATGACTTTTGCCACGGCCTCCGGGGCCATGCCGTTCTGTTCATCGTGCTCCATCACGGCCACAGCGCGGTCGAGGGATTTATATATATGGCTTCCGGCGTGAGATTTTTTCCTTGCGGCGGTGAAGCCTGTACGAATGTCCCCGGGCTGCACAGCGCAGACCTGTATGCCGAAGGGACGGACTTCATTGCGAAGGGCAAGTGTCAGGGAGTTTATAGCTGCCTTAGCCGCGGAATAGAAGGACTGGTAGGGTATGGCTATGGGCGCGGCCACGGAGCTGAGGTTGATGATGCGGCCGCTGGCCTGAGCGCGCATCTGCGGCAGCACCGCCTGTATACAGTTGAATGCGCCGTAGAAGTTCACCTCGAGCTGGGCGTGGGCATCGGCAGGGTCGGTAAATTCCACAGGCCCTGATATGCCGAAGCCGGCGTTGTTTACAAGAAGGTCTATGCGGCCTTCTTTTTCTATTACCTTTGCTGCTGCGGCGGCGATGCTGGCGGGGTTTGTCACGTCCGCTGTTATGTGGAAGATGCTGCTGTAATTCTCGCCTCTGCGGCTGAACTCGTACACGGTATAGCCGTTCTCACAGAGCATGAGGGCGGCCGCCCTGCCTATGCCGCTGCTTCCGCCTGTCACTATAGCTATCTTTTTCATTTTCCTTCCTCCAATATGCTGCCGAGTATGTCCATTGCCTCGTCAAGTATTGAGTCGGTATGTGTGGCCATGTAGCTGGTGCGCAGCAGGCACTCGGTCATGGGGGTTGCCGGTGGCAGCACGGGATTGACGTATACGCCGCCGTCGTATGCACGCTTTGCCATTATCAGCGTATTTTCAGGGTCATGGGTATATATGGGTATTATGGGTACGCTGGTGAGCTTGTGGGGTATGGCTCGCTCAGTCAGCCCCTTCTGGACGTAATTCGATATATACTTCAGCCGTTGTACCCGCCATGGCTCCTTTTTCAGCACCCTTAATGACGCCAAGGCGCAGGCGCAGCTTGCGGGTGGTATGCTGGCTGCGAATATAAAAGGCCGGGAGTTATGGCGAACGTGATCGGCTATGAATTTTGACGATGCCATATACCCACCGAGACTTGCAAGAGACTTGCTGAACGTACCCATGTATACGTCTATCTCGTCCTCGAGACCGTAATAACTTGGGGTACCTCTGCCGCCTTCGCCCAGCACCCCTAAGCCGTGGGCGTCATCTACCATTATGCGCGCCCTGTACTGCCTGGCAAGGCGGACTATCTCCGGCAGGTTGGCAATATCGCCGCCCATGCTGAATACGCCGTCCGTTACTATGAGGCAGCCTGCGGTGTCAGGTATCTCCTTCAGCTTCTTTTCAAGGTCAGCCATGTCCCCATGGCGGTAGCGCAGCATAGTCGCCTGGGATAGGCGGCAGCCGTCGTATATGCTTGCGTGGTTCTCGCGGTCGCACAGAATATAGTCGTGGCGGCCTGCAAGGGCGCTGATAATGCCAAGATTGGACTGAAACCCGGAGGGGAATGTCACTACCGCTTCCTTATGCAGAAAGTCCGCAAGCTCCTCCTCTAATTCGAGGTGCATTTTTAACGTGCCGTTTAGGAACCGGGATCCGGAGCAGCCGGAGCCGTACTGATCAAGCGCCTTTTTGCCGGCTTCAATGACCTCGGGGTTATTGGTAAGGCCGAGATAGTTGTTGGAGCCAAGCATTATGCGCAGCTTGCCTTCCATTACGACCTGGATATCCTGACGCGTTTCAAGCGCGTGAAAATAGGGGTATATGCCCTTTTCCATGGCCTCGGCGGCCAATTCGCAGGGTCTAAGCTTTTCGAATAAGTCCATTGCGCCTCCTTATGGGGTATATAAAATGGTTAAAAAAATTGAATGAATGAATTATTAAAATATTCTAATCAAATAGAGCGAATTAGTCAAGGCATTATGTATATACATTGACAAAACTACCATCAGTTGACAAGGACACACAAGGTTTTAGGAGCCAAACAGCACGGCATAACTGTGTCGTCCTCATTTGAAATACAACCAGTATTTCTGCACTCGTCCTCCTTGTTCTGCCATGCTCTTTGGCTTCTAAAACTCAAAGACCCTAAAGAGCTTGTTTTGAGGGCGATCCAAGGCCGAGGAGCGCAGTACTACTGGATGTAATACAAGCGACGAGAACGCAGGAGCGTCCCAAAACAAGCCTTTCGGGCTTGTGTGCTCTTGTCAACTGATGGTAAGAAAAAATTAACATTTTTTGGAGATGATTACAGTTCAAATTGAGTGCTTGCACGAAGTAATTAATTTTGCTATGCTTATCGTCAGAAAGGGGAAATAAATATGACTTTGGGAGAATTTTTTAAGGGGCTTGCAGAAAATCGCCCCCTCGTGAGCGCGGTAACGGCATGGGCTGTTGCGCAGGTTCTGAAAACGATAATAAACTATCTGATAAATAAAGAATGGAAGGCGGAGCGCCTTTGGGGCAGCGGCGGAATGCCCAGCTCCCATTCGGCAACGGTGTGCGCGTTTCTGGTGGCTACAGTCTTTAACTATGGCCCGGCCTCCTTTGAATTTGCTATGGCGGTCCTGTTTGCAATAGTGGTGATACACGATGCCCGGGGTGTGCGCCTGGAGACCGGCCGTCAGGCGGAGATACTGAATTCCATAACCCGATTTCTGCGTTCCGGAAACAGCAAGATAGAGCTGCCGGAGGAGGAGCTCAAGGAACTGGTGGGCCATACGCCTTTCCAGGTGGCAGTAGGCTCAGCCATAGGTATAATAGTGGGGCTTCTGATACATTAAAGCGGCGCGAAATGTGCGACATGTACACAGGGAATACCGAAAGAGGTATTCCTTTTTTGATTGAGAATTGCGGCGAGGAGGAGTGTGGTGTTAATATATGTTCAGAACAAACGTTCGAAACAAATACAGCAGGAGGAAAACATGATACACAGGCAATTCGCGCAAAGGCGCAGGCTCATGGCGGGGGAAACAGTTAAGATGGTCACGCTGACGCTTACAGGAAGCTTTGATAATTCCGGCCTGTTTGGTGAAAGGTATGTGGCTGTAGACGGGGAGATCATAACGGAACTGGGCACGTACAAGGTGAGGCAGGGCAGTACCATAATACTGCATACAAAGATAAGCCCCATCATGGGCGGAAACGAGAAGTACGGCATATTCGTGAACAACGAGTGCGTGAGGACTGCTGTAAACTGCATAAATCACGGCCCGGACTACGAGTATACCGTCACATGCAACTGCACGATAAACGGTCAGGGAAAGGTACACGCAAGGGGCGGCTATGCCAGGATAGACGTCACGACTGAAGAATAAGCACATATTAACAAACTGTGAATAGCGGGCGGCGGGCGTTGACATATATAGAATGCCGATATAAAATATGTATAGAATTCCGATATATGGAGGGAGCGCATGGACAAGACGCTTGTCACCCGCAGCACGGGTATGCTGCTGCTTAAGCTCATTGAAAACGAGGATATGTACGGCTATCAGATGATAGAGGAGCTGGCGAGGCGGTCTGACGATACCTTTACGCTAAAGGCCGGAACGCTCTATCCCATGCTCCACGACCTTGAGAAGGCGGGGCTGATAACCGCATACGAAAAAACGGCGGATACCGGCAGGGTAAGGAAATATTACAGCATAACAAAGGCGGGCAGGGCAGAGCTTTCCGCCAAAACCAGGGAGTGGCGGGAGTTTTCCCGCGCCCTTGACAAGGTGCTTGGAGGTGTGAGCTATGCCTTCTGACAGGGTAAACGAGTATCTTAAAAGCGTATGCGCCGAGGTACGCTGGAGGCAGGCGCACGACGCGGTGCGGGAGGAGCTTGCCGCACACATAGAGGATCAGACCGAAGCGTATATGCGCTCCGGCATGGAGAGGGAAACGGCGGAGCGGAAGGCAGTGGAAAGCATGGGGAGCCCGGCGGAGACAGGACTTCGCCTTGACGCGAGCTACCGGCCCAAGCCCCAGTGGGAGCCGATAATACTGCTCGCGGCGCTGCTGCTGATAAGTGCGGTATGCCGTTTTGCCGAGTACGGAAACGGCGGTGACAGTGCGTTCGGCAAATTTATTATTGCCGCCTGTATAGGCTGCGGGCTGTTTGTCTGGCTGTATAATGCAGACCTTTACCGGCTGGCGGGGCTGTCGTGGCAGGCTTATATTGCGGTGATAGCACTATGCCTTGCTGCACTTCCGCTGTGCTATTCCTGCGGACCCAGCGAGATGATAGTGCTTCAGACGGCTGCCATAACCATACCGGCGCTGTTTGCAGGCTGGCTGTATGTATGCAGGGGCTTTGGGGGGCTGCTCACAGGCGGGGCGATGCTGGTGATACCGATAGCGGGAATGCTTATGGCTCCATATACGGGAGCAGCCGTTAACGTCGCTGCTGCGTGCCTTGCGGTAATAGCGTTTGCCTCGGTATGGGGGCTTTGCGGAAAGAACAGGTGGCTGCCCATAGCGTTAAGCTGGGGCAGCGTGCTGTGCGGCGGCTATGGGCTGCTCAGGTCAAATGCGCGCTGGTGGCAGCGCGTTGCGGTGATGCTGCGCCCGGAGGCGTTTCCCGAGGATTACAGTTACCAGATAAGGGTGATAAGGGATATGCTGCGCGCCTCGAGGCCCATAGGCCGCGGACAGGATACTGAAATGATGAGGTATTCCATGCTCTTTAAAAGGGACGGGAGCATAGACCGCGAAGCGTATGTGGATTTCATGCTCACCACAATAGCCCACCGTTACGGCTGGGTGATAGCCCTGATAATAGCCGCGGTGCTGATAGGGCTCATAGCGATGCTGTTCTTTAAGGCGCTGAGGCTTACGAGCCTGTTCGGTAAAATGATGGGCTGCGGAATATGTGCATCGCTTTTGATGCAGACGGTGCAATACATACTCGGCAACTGCGGCATTACGGTTATAAGCTGGCTGCCCCTTCCCTTTCTTTCCTACGGCAACACATCGCTTGTGGTGAATATGGCGATGATGGGGCTGCTTTGCTCCCTGATGCGCTCCGACGGGCTCTATGCGGACAAGGAGCCGAAGCCCCTGAATAAGCTCAGGCTACGGCTGGAGTGGGAAAAATAAATTAAGGGACTGCTGTTGCAGTCCCTTAATTATTGTATATTTATTCGGCAAAGCTCACGATGAGATCCACCAGCACATCGGTTATCTGATCCAGGCTCCTTGCGGGTATCCATTCCCGCACGCCGTGGTAGTTGTAGCCGCCGGTGGGCATGTTGGGGCAGGGCAGTCCATCCCATGAGAGATGTGCGCCGTCCGTGCCGCCCCGTATGGGCACGGTGCGGGCGGGTATGCCGTTCTTTTCAAAGGCTGCTATGGCCTTGTGGATGAGCTGCATATGGGGCTCTATCTTTTCCTTCATGTTGTAGTAGCTGTCCTTGACGGTGGCCACGGCAGTGCCTTCGCCGTAGCGGCGGTTTATCTCGGAGGCGAGGGCGAGGAACAGCGCTTTGCGGGCCTCGAAGCTCTTTGCGTCGTGGTCGCGGATGATGTAGCGGAGGGTAGCCTCGGTAACGCTGCCCTGCATATCGTGCAGGTGGAAGAAGCCCTGATAGCCGCAGGTGTTTTCCGGCACCTCAGTCTTGGGCAGCATATCGTGGAACTCTATTGCGACGGTGGCGGCGTTGACCATTACGTCCTTTGCCTCACCGGGGTGTACGCCCACGCCGTGAACAGTGAGCACGGCGGAGGCGGCGTTGAAGTTTTCGTATTCTATCTCGCCTATGGGTCCGCCGTCCACGGTGTAGCCGAAGTCGCAGCCCAAAGCCTTTACGTCTATGCCCTCTGCGCCCCGTCCTACCTCCTCGTCGGTGGTGAATATGACCTTTACTTCCCCGTGGGGCCTGCCGCTCTCCATGAGCCTGTCAACGGCTGACATTATCTCCGCCACGCCCGCCTTGTCGTCGGCGCCGAGCAGCGTTGTGCCGTCGGTGACTATCAGCTCCTCGCCCACATGCTTTGAGAGGCCGGGGCAGAGGGCTTCGTTCATTACCACGCCGGATTCCAAGGTAAACTCGCCCTCCGGGCAGATGATAACAGCGGGACGGACGTTTTCGCCGGGCGCGTCCGGGGCGGTGTCCACATGGGCTATGAGTGCGATGGAAGGCGCACCCTTAACGTTGGCGGGCAGCGTGCCGTATACGTTGCTGTTGGAGTCAAAGGATATGTCCTTTAAGCCAAGCTCCTCCATCTCGCGGGCAAGCTCGCGGATAAGCTCCTTCTGACGCTCGGTAGAGGGGGCGGCCTCGGAAAAATCATCGGACGTGGTGTAGTATGTTACATAACGAAGAAAACGTTCTCTTGGGGTCATAATATCCTCCGAAACAGGTTATTTTGCTTAATCAAAGGTTAGCGCATTTGCAGATCAAAGTCAACCTTTTGCCATATCGCCCAACTGATGGTATCATAATAACTGTAATGATTTTAAGGAGGGTATTTCTGTGCGGGTACTGGATATTGATCTGGACTTTTTCCTTGCGGGCTGCTGTCCTCTGGCCGATAAGGGCAGGCGGCCGGAGCTTTTTGGCCATGAGCCGTGGGAAAGCGGGCGAGTGCGGCGCTTTCTTGAGGGCAATTGCGGATTGAGCAAGGACAGGCCCATACCCGGCAGGATATTTGAGACACATGACTCTGCGCTGGAGCTGTGGCGGGATATGCTGGAAGCAAAGCGGCTTACAGCCCCCTTTGATGTGACGCACATCGACGCACACAGCGACCTTGGCATAGGCTATCCCGGACCGGGGTATGTGCTCAACGGCGTGCTGCCTATAAGATACGACAAACGGGCAGACGCGGAAAAGTACAGAAGGCTCAACGAGCTGGACGAGGCGAATTATCTGCTTTTCGCTCTGGCCTTCAGGTGGATATCCTCTTTGGAAAATGTGCGTAATCCAAGCTCCCTACCCGATATACCAAAGGAAATACTCGTGCCGGGCAAGGCAGATTCAATACAGTTGAGCTCTTTTACCGCTGCCCTTTCTCTGGGTATAAACGGCAAAGAGCCGGTGATACCATTTAATGTATATGAGGATTATAATGGGTTTAAGGCAGAGGAGAAGTATGATTTTATGTCCGTAGCCATATCCCCAAGATACTCCCCAAAGGAGGCGGACGTGCTGCTGCCGGTGTTTGAGGAATATATGACGCTGGTATAATTAGAGACGGATATTGTATAAAAATAAATAATATATTATTTTTGAAAAAGGTATTGACAGTTTGAAAAACCCGGAGTAGAATGTAGCCAACATTTGAGAAAGGACGCGTAAGAAGATGAAGATGTTCGCTGCTATAAAGAACGCCGGCATTTATTACTATTACTTTTATGCCACAGGTAATGGTTGTTTGTGCTGCGCGTCGAAGGCGAACCGATAAAGCTTACGATGATAAAAAGGCCGCATGAGCAACCGCTCATACGGCCTTTTTGTTATATTTTAGAAAATTTAATTTTCAGGAGGAAAAAACCATGAAAAAGACACTCGCTATACTGATGGCGGCACTTATGCTGCTGGGCCTCACCGCCTGCAGCTCCGCACCCGAAGCGACCACTGAACCTGCGGCCACCGCAGAGCAGACCGAGCAGACTGCCGCTCCCGCGGAGGAGAAGCAGAGCTATACCGTAGGCATTTGCCAGCTGGTTCAGCATCCCGCTCTTGACGCTGCCACACAGGGCTTCAAGGATGTGCTCACCGAGCAACTGGGCGACAGCGTGACCATCGAAGAGGGCAACGCCTCTAACGATATCCCCACCTGCGCTACCATAGTGAACGGCTTCGTTTCGTCTGAGGTAGACCTTATAATGGCAAACGCCACTCCTGCTCTTCAGGCGGCTGTAGCGGCCACCAATACCATACCCATACTGGGAACCTCCGTTACCGAGTACGGCGTTGCGCTGAATATTTCCGACTTCTCCGGCACCGTGGGCGGCAACGTATCCGGCACCTCCGATCTGGCTCCTCTGGATCAGCAGGCGGCAATGGTAAAGGAGCTGTTCCCCGATGCAAAGACGGTGGGCATACTCTACTGCTCCGGTGAGGCTAACTCCGTATACCAGGCAAACGTTGTGAAGGAATGCCTCGAAGCCGACGGCCTGACCGTAAACATCTTCACCTTCGCAGATTCCAACGACGTATCCACCGTAACCACCAGCGCTGTTGCCGAGAGCGACGTTCTGTACATTCCTACCGATAACACCGCCGCCTCCTGCACCGAGGCCATAGCGGCCGTTACCGTTCCCGCCGGCGTACCTGTGATAGCGGGCGAAGAAGGCATCTGCAAGGGCTGCGGCTTGGCTACCCTGTCCATCAATTACTACGACCTTGGCCGCACCACCGGTGAAATGGCAGTTAAAATACTCAAGGGCGAGGCCGATATCTCCGAGATGCCTGTGGAATACTTCCAGGGACCCGTAAAGAAGTTCAACAAGGATATGGCTGAAAAGCTGAACGTAACTATCCCCGACGAATATGTCGCCATAGAGGATTAACAGGAAAAACTAAAAAGAAATTAGACAGAGCAAGAGGAGAAATGAGATGAACGCAGCGGTTTGTTTGGGGCTTCCCAGTATCGCCAACCTGATATCCAGAATGCCGGGCGGTATTGCCCAGGGAATAATTTGGGGCATAATGGCACTTGGCCTATACATCACCTTCCGGTTGCTGGATATTGCGGACCTTACGGTGGACGGTTCCTTTGCAACCGGCGGCGCAGTAGCCATAATGCTTATAACCTCTGGCTGTCCTGCCTGGGCCGCGCTGATAGCGGCCCTTCTCGCAGGAACTGCTGCAGGGCTATGCACAGGAGTGCTGCACACCAGACTTGGTATTCCCGCCATACTTTCCGGTATACTCACCCAGTTTGCGCTGTACTCTATCAACCTTCGCATAATGGGCATGTCCGCAAACCGCTCAGCTAATCCGGATACCTTCAAGCTGCTCATCACCATGCGCAGCGTGCCTAAGGCAATATTGACGGGCGCCTTGCTGGCCGCCGCCATAGTAGCGGTAATGTACTGGTACTTCGGTACGGAGCAGGGCTCGGCGATCCGCGCCACCGGCTCCAACCCCAACATGAGCAGGGCCCAGGGCATAAACACCGATAACATGAAGCTCATCGGCCTTGCCCTTTCAAACGGAATGGTGGCTCTCTCGGGAGGACTTATGGCCCAGTATCAGGGCTTCGCCGATGTAAACATGGGCAGGGGCTCCATCGTTATAGGCCTTGCCGCCATAATAATCGGAGAGGTTCTGTGCGATGCCGCGTTCCGCAAGGGCTGTGAGTTTTACATGAGGCTGCTGTTTGTGATAGTCGGAGGCATAGTGTACTACATTGTAATGGTGATAATACTGTGGCTCAAGCTTGATCCAAACGACCTGAAGCTTTTTACCGCCATAATAGTAGCCGTATTCCTTGCGGTGCCCCATATACAGGCGGAGCGAAAGAGCTCCTTCAAGATGGCGGGTAAGCGCAGCCTCAATGGAAAGGCCTGATGAAAGGGGAGAGTAGATATGCTGAAGCTGGACAATATATGTAAGACCTTCAATCCGGGTACAATAAACGAAAAAAAAGCGCTGCAAAACCTATCGTTGACCCTTAAACCGGGCGACTTTGTAACGGTGATAGGCGGCAATGGCGCGGGCAAATCCACCATGCTCAACGCCATAGCCGGCGTATGGCCTGTGGACAGCGGCTCCATCACCATCGACGGCATAAACGTTACGGGTGAATGCGAGCATAAGCGCGCCGCGTATATAGGCCGCGTATTTCAGGACCCGATGCTCGGTACCGCGCCAAATATGCAGATAGAGGAGAACCTGGCGCTGGCAATGCGCCGCGGCAGGCGCCGCGGGCTGCGATGGGGCGTCACAAAGGCCGAGCGGGAACAGTACCGGGAAAGGCTGAAGGGCCTGGGTCTCGGCCTTGAGGACAGAATGACGGCTAAGGTGGGCCTGCTCTCCGGCGGTCAGCGTCAGGCGCTGACGCTGCTCATGGCGTCGCTGCAAAAGCCGAAGCTTTTGCTCCTCGACGAGCACACCGCCGCCCTAGACCCCGCCACCGCCAAGAAGGTGCTGGACATATCCGACAGCATCATCAGGGAGAACGGCCTTACCGCACTGATGATAACTCACAATATGAAGGACGCCATAAACCATGGCACGAGGCTCATCATGATGAACGAGGGGCATATAATACTCGACGTGGAGGGCGAAGAAAAGAAAAAGCTAACCAAGCAGCAGCTGATGGAAAAGTTCGCCGAGATAGCGGGCAAGCAGGTAGAATCCGATAGGATACTGCTGTCGTAAAAAACTCTCTGACAGGCTTAAGGGGCCCCGCCTAAAAAGCGGAGCCCCTTCAGTCTGTCGAAAAACCGTGGGGTTGTTAAGGGGCCGCAGCCCCTTAAGTTAATTCCGGCTTTGACGACATGTGCGTCAAAACGGATGAAAACCGGAGGTTTTCGCACTTTACGGGTTTTGCCGCCCGGGAACGAATGTGAGAGGCAAAACCCGCAAAAACTCGAAAAAGTGGTCTTTAGCCACTTTTTCGACACTCTGTAGGGCCCCGCCCGATAAAAGCGGGACCCCTTTAATATCGACATTTTTGCAGGGCAGCGTCACGCGCTGCCGAGCTTAAGGCGAATATTACATATCCGCGCAGGGATTACTGGCCGGGTTCATATTCAGGGTAAGGCCGGCGGTTATGCTGCTTTGCAGGATGTTCAGACACTCGCCGAAGCGCTGGAAGTGAACTATTTCGCGTTCCCGCAGAAAGCGCAGGGGGTTAATTATGGCAGGGTCATCCGTGAGCACCATCAGGTGTTCATATGTTGCTCTTGCCTTCTGCTCTGCTGCTGTATCAAAAAGGCAACATTTTTGCGGCCGTGTTAAAAGCTCCAGTGTATTTCCACAGGGACCTCCCAGCTGCCGGGAGAGCGCCTTCCGATGTATATGCGCTCTATCAAAGCTCCTGTGGCAGCGTTGTCCAGAGCTTCGAGCAGTACCGGGAGATCTTCATTTGCCGATGAGCGGCCGATTTGCTTAAGCTCTGCCGTACCGCTTGCGGCGGCCTGCATAAGCCGCTGCTTTTCAGATGAAATGCGTTTGAGGGTATCTGAAAAGTCAGCCTCGCTTATGGAGCCTTCCGCCCTGTGGAGGTAAAGCTTTGCCATGGCTTCGGAATATATGTCGATGCGTCCCTGCAGCTTTGAAATGCGCTTCGATAGCTGTATCTGCCGGGAACTGCTGCACTGAATGCATCGTTCTTTTAGCATATCCGCGTCGAGGTGTTCTGAGGCGAGCCGGTTAAGCTCACACAGCACGGTATGCTCCAGACGCTTTACTGATATAAAACCACCGGGACAGGCCGCCTTTGATATATAGCGGCGGCTGCATCGAAGGTAGCTTTCGCCGTGGCTCCTTGCGGAGCGCATGGGACTGCCGCAGCAGGCGCAGTAAACCCTGCCGGCAAAAGCGCCTGCCTTATTGCCGGCGAAGGGACGCGATTTTTCGGATATGAGCCGCTGTACGGTCTGCCATTGCTTTTCATCTATTATTGCCTCGTGCGTGTTTTCCACCCTGAACCACAGCTCCGGGGGTTTGGGCATGTTGCGCTTGGTCTTGTAGGATACGCTGCCGTACCTGCCCTGAACCATATGGCCGATGTAGACCTCGTTTTGGAGCATGCGGGATATCGTGGCATACTGCCACAGCCCGCCGCCGGGGGAGGGTATGCCCCGGGCGTTGAGCTCCCGGGCTATAGACGTTTTTCCTTGGCCATTGGCGAATAACGAGAATACTTCCCGTACTGTAAAGGCCTTTTCCTCATCGATGATGAGGTGCCCTTTTTGAGCCGGATCCTTGGCGTAGCCGTAGGGCGCGGAAGAACCTATGTGCAGCCCAAGACTTCTTCGGCTGTTCAGTACGCTCTTTATGCTCTCGGACATGTCCTCGAGATACCACTCGTTCACGAGGCCGTTTATCTGGCGCGTCTTTTTGTTGCCCGGGTCGTCGGTATCGCAGTTGTCCGCCACGCTTACGAAGCGTATGCCCCAAACGGGGAACAGGCCGTGTATGTATTTTTCTACCAGCTCCAGCTCCCGGGTAAAGCGGGACTGGGTCTTGCACAGCACTACGTCGAAGTTTTTTGCTTCCGCGTCCTTTAACAGCCTGTTGAATTCCGGCCTGTTCCTGTCCGCCCCGGCATAGTCGTCGTCGCTGTATATATCGTATATCTCCCAGCCTTGCGCGTCAGCGTACTGAGTGAGCAGCATCTTCTGGTTTTGTATGCTTCCGCTGTCCGCGCCATCGGCCTTGCCCTTATCCTCCTCGGACAGCCGGCAGTATATGGCGGCCCTCATATACTGCGCCTTTTGTTGAGCATTTGCAGCCATTTTTCCGCAAACAGCTTTTTATCCGGGAACCGGCCATTTTTAAATACGCTTTTGCACATGGGTGATTTTGCCAAAAAACAACACCTCCTGTATATAAATATTAGGGTAGGATGCCGGTTATAATATGGATTGCTGTCAGTTTGTGATATTGACATAATAGATAACAAATATCGCATTATCCGGAATTCGAATGAATAACTGATGGGAAAAGAATTTGCGTTGTTGTATACTATATGTGATTAAGGATAAGGTGGGTTTGATATGGACATCAGCCTTCGGCAACTCGAGGCATTTATAAAGGTAGCGGAGCACAGAAGCTTCTCAAAGGCTGGGGACGAGCTGTTTTTGAGCCAGTCTACCATAAGCAGTCATGTGGCACAGCTGGAACAGTCGCTTCAGGTGACGCTCATAAAGCGCCGCGAAAAGAAGAACATAGAGCTGACGGAGGAAGGGCAGCGGGCATATCGCGCAGCCCAGATAATAATCAATCAGGCGGAAATGCTGCAAAACATGTTCCGCAAGGAGGAGGCCGACCAGCCCCTCATATCCATTGCCGCCTCCACGGTGCCTTCGAGCTACATACTGCCGGGCATAATGACGGGATTTTCCGATATCAGGCCGGAATGCAGGTTCTCCGTTCTTGACGGAGACAGTTCCTTTGCCCTTGAGCGGCTGCAAAACGGCGAGGCTGTGTTTGCGTTTGTAGGAACCAGCAGCCGCAAGACCATATTCAGCTATCATACCGTCTGCCGCGACAGAATGGTGCTGATTACCCCAAATAATAAAGAGTTTGCCGAAAAAAAGGAAATGGGCGTGCTGGGCAAGGAGCTGCTGGAATGGCCAATGATAATGCGTGAGAGCGGCAGCGGCACTCGCCGGGAGACGGATAACTATCTCAAGAGCATAGGTATGTCCTCGGCGGATCTTAACGTGGCCGGCTACATGAACAACATTGAGGGGATAAAGAGCATGGTAGCTGCCGGAAAGGGCATCACCATACTTTCAGAGCGAGCGGCGGCGGACGCCATACGTGACGGCCGGGTGCTGTGCTTTGATCTTGAGGAAGACGGGCCGTATCGCGACATATACATCGCCTACCTCAAGAACCGCAGCTTTACCCAGACGGAACAGGCATTTTTGAATTACGTAAGGAACCGCAGCGGCGAAAAGCCGAAGCAGAACAAGAATAACAAGAAACCACTTAAGGAGGAATAACAAAATGACAAACGTAAAAGTAAACGCGGTAGGCGATCAATGCCCAATACCGGTTGTAAAGGCTACCAAGGCTCTTGGCGAGTTCAAGGAAGCAGGCACCCTTGAGGTACAGGTTGACAATGAGATAGCCATACAGAACCTTACCCGCCTTGCCGACAGCAAGGGCCTCAAGAGCAGGAGCGAAAAGCTGGGAGATAATCTTTTTGCCATTACTATGGAAGTGAACGGCCCGCTGACAATGGGCGGCGAGGATCTTTCCTGCCATACCGACAACAGGGGAGACTTCGTGGTTGCAATAGATACAGATGCAATGGGCCGGGGCTCCGATGATCTGGGCCGCACACTTATGAAGGGCTTCATTTATGCCGTATCCCAGCTGGAGACCCTGCCCAAGACTATACTGTTCTACAACGGCGGCGCCAAGCTCACTACCGAGGGTTCCGTATCGCTGGAGGACCTCAGGAGCATGGAAGCTCAGGGTGTGCAGATACTCACCTGCGGCACCTGCCTTAACTTCTACGGCCTTGCCGATAAACTGGCGGTAGGCAGCGTCACCAATATGTACGTAATAGTAGAAACTCTGGCTAAGGCCGGAAAGGTCATCAAACCGTGATATATCTCGACAATGCCGCAACTACCCTACATAAGCCTCAGCAGGTAATAGACGCGGTAGTACATGCAATGCAATCGATGGGCAACTGCGCCAGGGGCACCCATGAGGAGGCCCTTGACGCTGCCCGTACCGTATACGACGCCCGCGTAAGGCTGGCGTCGCTTTTCGGTTGCCCGCGGGTGGACCATGTGGCCTTCACTGCGAACTCCACCGAGGCGCTGAACATGGCTATAAACGGGCTTATTGACCCGGGCGACCATGTGATATCGACTGACCTTGAGCACAATTCCGTGCTGAGGCCCCTTTACCGCCTTGAGGCGGAGCATGGCGCAGAGCTGAGCTTTGTGCCGGCGGATAAGCTTGGCAATGTGGATTATGCGGACTTCGAGAGGCTCATGAAGCCAAATACAAGGGCCGTAGTATGCACCAACGCTTCAAATCTTACGGGAACCGTGCTGGATATAGAGCGCATAGCAAAAACAGCCCACAGCCACGGCGCGTTAGTGATAGTGGATGCTTCTCAGACGGCGGGCTGCTGGCCCATCGATATGAAAAAAATGGGCATAGACGTGCTGTGCTTTACCGGGCACAAAGGGCTTATGGGCCCGCAGGGTACCGGCGGTATATGCGTTAAAGAGGGTATAGAGATACGCCCCTTTAAGGTGGGAGGTTCCGGAGTACAGTCCTACAGCAGGACGCACCCGGCCGAGTACCCCACCCGTCTGGAGGCGGGAACGCTGAACGGCCACGGTATAGCAGGACTTGGAGCTGCGGCAAAGTTTATATCCGAGACCGGCGTAGAAAATATACATGCGAAGGAGCGCTCGCTTATGCTGCGCTTTTATGAGGGAGTGAAGAATATCGAGGGCGTCACGGTCTATGGCGACTTTACAAAGGACAAGACCGCTATAGTCGCGCTTAACATACGGGATTATGAGTCCGGAGAGGTGTCTTATGAGCTTTCGCAGGGCTACGGCATAGCCACCCGACCTGGAGCCCACTGCGCGCCTCGAATGCATAAGGCCCTCGGCACGGCTGAAGTAGGTGCGGTGCGGTTCAGCTTTTCCTTTTACAATACAGAGGAAGAGATTGATGAAGCGGTAAGAGCGGTAGCGGAGCTTGCAAAATGAGAGAAAAGAAGCTTTGGCTTATAATAACCTTCCATACAACTACGGCCGCCATAGCCATGGAGAGTCTCTGTACCGAAAAGGGATTGCCGGGGCGGCTTATACCCGTACCCCGAGAGATAACCGCCGGCTGCGGAATGAGCTGGCGCGCGCCGGTGGAAAACAAAAAAGAGCTTATAGAAGCTGCCGAGCAGGCGGGGATAGCTACGGACGGCGCATATGAAATAGTTATATGATGCTGCCTTCATACGCGGATAGGCAGCGAGGTGAAAAGAAAAGGTATTTACCATCGGGCGTTATCGGCATGGGCCATAACGCCCCTTTTAATATCGTTTGTATGAATTTTATCAATATCGGGCGCGATGGTATAATAGTATTATCAAGGCGCGTGCGCGCCGCTTATCAGTCAAAAGATCACCATCAAAAACCAGAAGCAAAAAACAAATCACACGGAGGTATTGTAGATGTCAGATTATGTACAGATGTGGAAAGACCTGGGAATGGATCTCGAAAGCCATGATATGCTCTGTCAGGTGCTGCCTACGGCGGTAGGGGATGTTTTCCTCACCCAGAAGAACAGGCCGAAGGCTAGTAATATCCGAGGTACACGGTATCCGCCCTGCCGAGCTTATAGCCGCGCAAAAGGAAGGCCGAAAGGTATTCGGCACCTTCTGCGTGTATGTCCCGGACGAGGTCGTCATAGCCGCAAACGGCATAGTCACAGGACTCTGCGGCGGCAGCCAGTTCTGGGTACCGGGCGGCGAGACAGTGCTGCCCAAGAGCACCTGCCCTCTCGTAAAGGCCTCCGTAGGCGCCCGCCTCGGCCGAACCTGCCCCTTCTTCCGCATAGCGGACATGTACGTCGGCGAGACCACCTGCGATGCCAAGAAGAAGGCGTATGAGATACTGGGCGAGGACGTTCCCATGTATGTAATGGACGTCCCCCAGATGAAGCGCGAGAAGGATATAATCAAATGGAAGGACGAGATAGCGGAGTTTGCGAAGAAGGTGGAGGAGTTCACCGGAAACAGCATAACCCCCGAAAAGCTGGGCGAGGCGATCAGGATAATAAACAACAAGCGCAAGGCCATGGCGAGGGTATATAATGCGCGCAAGTCCGAATGCCTGCCCATATCGGGACGCGACGTGCTGCTCATGACGCAGATATCCTTCTTCGACGATCCCGTCCGCTGCGCGGAGATGTGCAACAGGCTGGCGGACGAGCTGGAGCAGCGCATAAAGGACGGCGTATCCGTGGTTCCCGAGGGCACCAAGCGCATACTCGTCACCGGCACGCCCATGGCTGTGCCAAACTGGAAGCTGCATAACATAATAGAGACCAGCGGCGCGGCGGTCGTATGCGAGGAGATGTGCACCGGCACCCGCTATTTTGAGAACCTGGTGGACGAGACCAAGACCACGCTGGACGACCAGTTCATGGCGCTGTCCGAGCGGTACATGAAGACCAACTGCGCCTGCTTCACCCCGAACCATGGCCGCATAGACGATCTGCTCAGGATGGTGAAGGAATACAAGGTGGACGGCGTTATCGACTGCAGCCTGAAGTTCTGCTGCCTGTATGATACCGAGAAGTACAGCGTAGCCCGCGCCCTCAAGGAAGCCGGAGTACCGGTGCTCGGCCTTGAAACGGACTATACCGATACCGACGCCGAGCAGCTCCGCACCCGCATAGGCGCGTTCATAGAGATGCTCAACAACAGATAATGTCCGACGTAAGGTATTATGTGCTCTTTGCAAACTATGAGCAGGGGCTGAAGCTGCACGGCATACTGGATGGCGCCGGTGTGCAGAACAGGATAGCGCCTGCGCCCCGCTGCATACAGGGGGAGCTTTCCTGCGGTATGTCGCTGCTCATCGAAAAGGAGCACATCGACGAAGCCAGAGAAGCCATAAAAGCCTCCGGGGCGGAGTATCACGATATCGTTCCGCTGGAGGGGCAGATGAAGGCGCATAGGGATAAGTATTGTTAGGGATAAGGCGTTATCGGCTTTGCCAATAACGCCTGTTTTGTTATCGTTTGTATGAATTTTATCAATATCGGACGCGATGGTATTATTGTGAAACAGATATTCGCCGCTTATGAACGCGCCCATTTGACTGATGCCGCAGGGTGGGCCTGGTGTTCCAGAGTCCGTCGCCATTCCCGTTTTCTATTTACAAAAACATGACTTACGGGTTAAAATACTACGGTAAGACCGGCAGGAAGGAGCTGGAAAGCGCAGTAATAGAGGATATGCTGTCGGAAATGAAGAAGGATTACTCCATAGTGATAGTGACCCACAACATCGCTCAGGCAAAGCGTATAGCGGACGAAGTTGCGGTGATATTCGATGGCAGGCTAATAGAGAACGGATCAGCAGCTGAAGTCTTTGAGCTGCCCAAACAGCAGCTCACCCGCGAATTCCTTGCGGGAATATACGGATAGGGAGAAAGCATGATAAGGATAGACGTACCCGGACGGGAGATCATAGAGATAGAGCATGTAGTGCTGGATTACAACGGCACCATAGCCCTTGACGGGCAGCTCATAGAAGGCGCGGCATGGCGAATAAGGGAGCTTTGTAAGAGTGCCCATGTTTACGTGCTTACAGCCGATACCTATGGCACGGTAAGGTCACAATGCGACGGCTTAGGTGCCGAGGTGAAGACGTTCCCAAGGGCTAACGCCGCAGAATGTAAGGAAGATATAGTGCGCGCCCTTGGCGGCAAGGTTGCCTGCGTAGGCAATGGATTCAACGATATAAAGATGTTTGATATATCGGATTTGTCCATTGCCATCATGGACGGCGAGGGAGTGTGTGCCGGCCTGATAGCTCACAGCGATGTATTGGTGCGCAGCGCAGAGGAAGGCCTGGACTTGCTGCTTAAGACGGACAGACTTCGTGCGACTCTTAGGACATGATCTGGCATAGAAAGAAATATAATTGACAAAAACGATAACAGCCAACATAACATCACACCTGTGTATTTGTAATAAGTCAAAATAAGTGCTATTATAGATGCAGATAAAGAACCGGCTGAAACAAAAACCTCTTATTCTTATTTCTTACTTATTAATACAGCGGAGAAAGAAGCACTGCCATGCGGGGCAGTTCTTCTTTTTTTTGCGCAAAATGTTGCCTTTTTGACATAGCAGCATCTGCTGCCATGTCCTCAGTAATATCGGCTATTGGGTCGCCTGTGCACTGCAAATAGGCCGCAGTGAAGGGAACACCGTTGGGGTCGGCAGGGTATACGCCCTTGGAGTGCATGGTGTAGTAACCCATTAGTCCCGCGGCTTCAATGTCCTTTAGTGTAGCATCGCGCAGGCACTGATGGATCATGGTTCCTATCATTTCCCAGTGGGCGATTTCTTCAGTACCTATGTCGTTACAGGTGGCCTTTACCCGGTTATCCGGCATGGAGAAGCGTTGGGTAAGGTAACGGCAGCCTGCGGCCAGTTCGCTGTCCGGTCCGCCGTACTGGGCCATGAGCGCCTTTGCCATGCGGGGGTTGGGAGTGGTGATGTTTACGGGGTATTCAAGCTTTTTCTGATAGATCCACATTTAGTCTTTTCCTCCTTAATCCCAGGGCCATTCGCTGCAAACGTAGCAGCCCGTGGCAGTCGCCGAGTGGCCGAAGTTCATAAGCGGGCCGTACTGCTCCTCATAGGCGGCAATGAGCTCCTTGAGCCGGGTTGAGTAGTACAGGTAGTCGCTGCGGGCAGCGGCGTCTCCGGGGTGGGTGTCGAGATACAGGTTCAGCTCTACGGCAACAAACTGATATTCGCTTATGGTTTTAAGCAGTTCACATCTTGTCATGTCGTCCATTGCGGCCTCCTTACATTACAAGCTCAGGAAAGAGCGCGCCGTTGTTCAGAGCCTCGCAGGGGCAGAACCCCTGAAGGTAGGCCTGATCCGGGAAGTATGCGGTAGCAAGGGGAATGCTGCCTGCGGCTGATGCAAGGTTGACGCCGCTGTCCCAGCCGGAGCAGGGCTGGGTGCTTGCGGTGCCGGCAGCCACAAGTATTCCGCTGTCGGAGCAGGTAAGCTCTGCGCAGCGGCATGTGTTGTTTTTTAGATTCACGGTTTTGCCTCCTTAGCGCCCTGTTACATGGTATTACAGGGCATTTATATATGGCATAATATGCAGGATATGTACGGTAAGGTTACAAAATAAAAAGAGCCGGGTATGACCGGCTCCTTGGCTGCGGTTTTTTGCGTTATGCGGCGGCCTGATCCGTTGTGGCCGCGCCGTCCTGCTCTGCGGGGGTCTCCGCCGTCGCGGCCTCAGTTGCCGGGGTCACGGCGGGCGCAGTGTAGGTAACGGAGGGGATAAAGGAGAGCGCCATATACTCTTCGCCTGCGGCGGAGTCCAGGTCGATGTGAGCTATGGTAAACTGTACATCGGTCTTAGAGCCTTCCTTCAGAGCAGCCTCATGGTAGAACAGGCGGAAGCTGCCGTCCTTGAGCCGAACCAGCAAGCCTATGGGCTTTTCGGGTGAAGCTACCATCTCGGGGGCCGCGGCTTCCTCCTCGGCCTTCTTTTTATCCTTGCTGTCCTTCTTGGAGGTATCCTCCTCCTTGGCCTTCTCTATCTGTACGGATACGTTGGGGAAGCTGTTGAGGTATACCACGCGGAAATCGCCCTCGGTAATCCACTCGGAATAGCTTGCCCAGTTATTGCCGGACATGGATTCCATTGTCAGGGCGGGGCTGCCTTCGGTGTAGCTGACGAAGGAGCCGGCAGGCGTGGCGGCAGTCTCGGCGGCGGCAGCTTCGGTTTTCTTTTTATCCTTGCTGTCCTTGCCGTCCTTGGCAGTCTCCTCGGCGGGCTTGGGTTCGCCTATGGTGCCCTTTATATACGCGGTATTTACATTGGTGGCAAGTGTCTCCAGCAGCTGCTCACGGTTGGCGGAAAGGCTGTACAGCTCGGAGTTCAGGCTGGTAACGCCCTCCAGAGTGAGGGTGGGCAGGAAACGCTGAATATAGGGGGCGTAATCCTGATTGGACATATAGGCGGAAGCCGCGTCTGCGGTGCCGAGGGCCAGGGCACTGGTGCGGAAGTCCGCATATGTATTTGCATCGGCAAAAGAGTCAAGTGCCGTGCGGAAGGCTGTGTCGCCGGTGCCGGAGGCTGCCTCCACAACGGCAGCTATTGCAGGACTTTCAATGCCGAACTTTGATAGCTCCTTTACCTGATCCGCGTTTGCAAGAGCCTCCGCGAACAACTTATCGGTGGCATTCATTGTTATTACCACGCAGCCGTTTGCAACGGTCAACTGGGTAAGGTCGTTAAGGAAGGGATGTATGCTGCGGCTGATCTTTACATTGAGCGCAGAGGGCTCCACATCGAAGCGGTTGCATACGAAGTTCATGGGAAGGCCCCAGCCGTTGCCCAGCTTTATGCTGTTTACGGAAATAGTGATGTCGGTATCGTCTACGGACACACCGCAGTTGGCAGATAGAGGAATGCGGACGCTGCCGAAGCAGGTAAGCTCAACATTTGCGGTAAGGGCATTGTTGTCGGTGGATATTCCCATGCCCGAGAGGCGAATGTTCTTGTCGGCCAACGCGGTATCCATCTTTTCCAGCTTCTCAATGGCGCCCGTCTGGTAGAGCAGCCACCACAGGTCGTTCTTATCAAGCTTTACGGACATTGTTTTATCCGCAGAGGAGAAGGTATAACGCTGTGTGAAATCCATGGGCTGGCTCTGTACGCATTCGGTGATGTTATCGTACTCGGCGCCGCACTTCTGGAGGTAAAGCAGGAAGCCGGCGAAAGCGGCTACGATGACCAGTATTACTGCAAGCACTATGAGCAGCGCTGTCTTTATGCGCTTTTTCCTTTGCTTTTTCTTCCTGCGCGCTTCGCGGGCGGCTTCTTTGCGTGCCGCGCGCTCCGCAGCTTCCTCGTCTGTAAGTATTCTTTCAGTTTCCCGTACGGGGGTATCGGTTTCCATAGTTCAACTATCCTTTCATTGTTCCGGCACAGTACAAAGTGTGAGTTGGCCGGTGCAAATAAATAATGGTAACGACATATATAACTACATATATGTACATTGTGCATTTTATCACGCGGAGCCGAATCTAACAAGAGTATAGTGAAAATTGACATATTTTGCCGGTGAAAAAGGACGAGAAACAGGAATAATGTCGTCGTTAACCGCAGAAAATAATTCCTATTAAAAAGGTGGGAATTATTGACACGGCAAGCTGGCGATGGTATACTTAGCCATAGAAAATCATAGTATACAGGTGGGAATTGAGGTGACGTGCCCATGAAGCTGTCTACAAAGGGCAGATACGGTCTGAAGGCCATGGTGGATCTTACCGTAGCATACGGCAGGGGATATGTGAGCATAGCTACTCTGGCACAGCAGCAGGGCATAAGCGAATCCTATCTGGAGCAGCTGATAGCCTCCTTGAAAAAGGCGGGCCTTGTTGAATCCGTAAGGGGAGCACAGGGCGGATACGCGTTGTCGCGCAAGCCTGAGGATATAGATGTGGGCGAGGTACTGCGCGCGCTTGAGGGCAGCACCTCCGTAATGGACTGCGTGGACGTGAACGGCGCAAGCTGCGACAATGCATGTAGCTGCAGTGCCAGGCCCCTGTGGCTCAAGTTGCAAAAGAGAATAGACGAGGTACTGGATACGACTACACTCGCCGATATGGCGGAGGACTATAAAACACAATTGAGACGCTTTGACAGCGCTCAGGAGAGGAAAAACTGACATGAGAAGAGTATATATGGACAACGCAGCCACAACGTCCCTTGCACCGGAAGTTCTGGAGCAGATGATGCCTTACCTTACCAACATATACGGCAACCCCTCCAGCGTGCATTCCTTCGGGCGGGAGGCAAAGGCGGGAGTGGACAAAGCCCGACAGCAGCTTGCCAAGGCCCTCAACGCAGAGCTGGACGAGATAATCTTCACCGGCTGCGGCACAGAGAGCGACAACACCGTGCTGCTGGGCGTTGCCGAGCGCTACAAGAGCAAGGGGAATCACATAATAACCACAAATATCGAGCACCACGCAATACTTCATACCTGCGAATACCTTGAAAAACATGGCTGCGAGGTGACCTATCTTCCCGTGGATGAAAACGGCATGGTAACGGCGGAGCAGGTAAAAAACGCCATCAGGGACAATACCGTACTGGTATCCGTAATGTTTGCAAACAACGAGGTGGGAACCATAATGCCCATTGCCGAGATAGGCAAAGTGTGTAAGGAAAAGGGCGTGTTCTTCCACACGGACGCAGTACAGGCGGTAGGCCATGTGCCCATAGACGTAAAGGCCATGAATATAGACATGCTGTCGCTCTCCGCCCATAAGTTCCACGGGCCAAAGGGCGTGGGTGCGCTGTACGTCCGCCGGGGCATACGACTTCCCTCCCATATAATGGGCGGTGCGCAGGAGCGGGGCCGCAGGGCCGGCACCGAAAATACCGCAGGCATCGTTGGCCTCGGCGCAGCGATAGAGCTTGCATGTAGCAATATGGAAGAAAATGCCAGGCGCATGACCGCGCTGAGAAACAGGCTCATGGAGGGCATAGAGCGCGAAATACCCTATGTAAAGCTCAACGGCCACCGCACAGAGCGCCTTCCCAACAACGTGAACTACAGCATAAAGTTCATAGAAGGAGAGTCCATACTGCTGATGCTGGATATGAACGGCATAGCGGCCTCATCAGGCTCTGCCTGCACCTCCGGTTCGCTTGATCCCTCCCACGTGCTGCTGGCCCTGGGACTGCCCCACGAGATAGCACACGGTTCCGTGAGGCTTACTCTGGGTGACGACACTACCGAGGAGGATGTAGATTACGTAATAGAGGTACTGAAGAAGACCGCAGAGCGGCTTCGCGCCATGTCCCCGCTGTACAAGGGATAAAATAACAAAATAAAAGGAGAACAGCCATATGTATACCGAAAAAGTACTCGATCACTTCAGCCATCCCCGCAACATGGGCGAGCTTCAGGACGCAAACGGAGTAGGCATGGTAGGCAACGCCAAGTGCGGAGACATCATGCAGATGTTCCTTAAAATAGACGACGACGGCATAATTGAGGACGTGGGCTTTAAGACCTTTGGCTGCGGCGCTGCCATAGCCACCAGCTCCATGGCCACAGAGATGATAAAGGGTAAGAGCATAAACGAGGCGCTGAAGCTCTCCAACGCCGCGGTAGTTGAGGCGCTGGAAGGACTGCCCCCGCAGAAGATACATTGCTCCGTGCTGGCAGAGGAGGCGGTAAAGGCCGCCCTCGAGGATTATTATAAGCGCAAGGGCGTCGAGATGCCTGAGGAACTTAAGAAAAAGGCAGAGCACAAGGACGTACACGAGGTTCAGGAATAAAGTCTGGCAGTGCATACATAACTTAACATAGTTGCCTCGCTCCTTTGTGGGAAGAATAAGCCCGAAAGGAGTGAGGCTTTTTTATGAAAACCGTATCGTTTATGGCGGGAATGGCAGCCGGCATGGTAATGGCGGGCGCGGCGCTGTCCGCAGCATACCCCGATGTACCCAAGAGAATGGGAAGGGATGCCAAAAAGATGGTTCGCTGTGGCAGACGCATGATGAACAGCGTGCTCAAATAAGGCCGCAGACCGGCGAAAAGATGACCTGTTTGTGAATAACGGGTCATTTTTTGTGTAATACCGCTTTGCCGGTTTACAAAAATATGGTAAAAAGGGTATAATTTAGGTGAATGGAGGGTTCAAGATTATGGGCGACCAGACAAACGAAACCGTACACTTCAAGATCCAAAAGGAACGTACCAAAGCTGGCGACGTGCTCATGCGGGTATATGAGGCCATGTCAGAGAGGGGCTACGATCCCGTCAACCAGATAGTTGGCTACCTGATCTCCGGCGACCCTACATACATCACCAGCTATAATAACGCCAGATACCTTATACGCATGCTGGAGCGGGACGAGCTTCTGGAGGAGCTGGTAAAGTATTATGTGGAATCCCACGGCCCTACCATCAGTTGACAAAGACACACAAGGTTTTAGGAGCCAAACAGCACGGCATAACCGCGTTGTCCTCATTTGAAATACATCCAGTATTTCTGCACTCGTCCTCCTTGTTCTGCCATACTCTTTGACTTCTAAAACTCAAAGACCCTAAAGAGTTTGCTTTGAGGGCGATCCAAGGCCGAGGAGCGCAGTACTACTGGAGGTAATTCAAGCGACGAGAACGCAGGAGCGCCCCAAAACAAACCTTTAGGGCTTGTGGGCTCTTGTCAACTGATGGTAATATGGTAAAATAACCTTAATACTGTACATTTTCGGAGGAGGCCCCCTGTTATGGATAAAAACCGGTTTTTCAGAGCCATACCCAAGGTGGATACGTTGATAGAGCAGTGCGATTCGGCGGGGCTCTTTGACCGCTACGGCCGGGAGATCACCGTTGACTGCATTCGCGAGCGCACCGAGGCTCTCAGAGAGTTCATAGGAAAGTCCGAGGACGAGACGGAGATTATCCGCCGCACGGAGAACCTCCTGCCCGACATAGCGTCGGCGGCGGAAAAGCTCTTTTCCCCCAACCTGAAGCCCGTCGTCAACGCCACGGGAACAGTGCTGCACACCAACCTTGGGCGGGCGCTCATATCCAGAAAGCACGCCGAACACCTCATGGCGATAGTCTCCGGCTATTCCAATCTGGAATACGACCTTGAGGCCGGGGCCAGGGGGGAGAGGTATTCTCACTTTGAAAAGCTGCTCTGTAAAATAACCGGCGCGGAGGCGGCCATGGCCGTAAACAACAACGCGGCGGCCGTAATGCTCACCCTGTCCGCCCTCTGCCGGGGCGGCGAGGTGCCGGTATCCCGGGGGGAGCTGGTGGAGATAGGCGGCAAGTTCCGGGTGCCGGACGTCATGGCGCAAAGCGGCGCAATAATGGTAGACCTTGGCACCACCAACAAGACCCACCTTTCCGATTACGAGGATGCCATAAACGAGAACACCGCGGCGCTGCTGAAGGTTCACACCAGCAACTTCCGGGTGGTGGGCTTTACCGAGAGCGTAAGCGTGGCAGAGCTTGTGGAGCTGGGCAATAAGCACGGCCTGCCCGTCATAGAGGACATAGGCAGCGGCGTGCTGATAGACCTTTCCAAATACGGCCTTACCTATGAGCCTACTGTGCAGGAATCCATAAGGGCGGGGGCGGCCATAGTCTGCTTCTCCGGCGACAAGCTGCTGGGCGGGCCTCAGGCGGGCATAATAGTGGGCAGGAAGGAATACATAAAAAAGATAAAGAAGCACCCCCTGACCCGGGCGTTTCGGATAGACAAGTTCACGGCAGCCGCATTGGAGCTTACCCTTCAGGAGTACCTGTCGGAGGAAAATGCCATACGGAACATACCCGTGCTGCGCATGCTCACACAGCCGCCCATGGAAATTCGGGAGCGGGCGGAAAAGCTTGCCGCCATGCTGACAAACGTCAATGCCCGGGTGGAGGTCGTGGATTGCGAATCACAGGTGGGGGGCGGCTCCATGCCCCTTGAAAGGCTTCGGAGCAGCGCCGTTGCCATAAAGCCCAACGGCATGACCACTGCGGCCTTTGAGGAGGCGCTCAGGCGTGCGGAAAGGCCGGTTATATGCCGGGTGCAGGAGGACAGGGCGCTAATGGATATGCGCACGGTGCAGCCGGGCGAGACAGAGCTTATCGCGGCGGAGGTCGCCGGGATACTGGGGGTAAAATAAAATATGAAGAATATAATAGTAGGCACAGCCGGACACATAGACCACGGCAAGACCACCCTCATAAGGGCGCTCACCGGCCGCAATACCGACCGCTGGGAGGAGGAGCAGCGCAGGGGCATAACCATAGACCTGGGCTTTACCTGGTTCGACCTGCCCAGCGGCAACAGGGTGGGCATAATAGACGTGCCTGGGCATGAGAAGTTCGTAAACAACATGGTGGCGGGAGTAGTGGGCATGGATCTGGTGCTGCTGGTCATCGCCGCGGACGAGGGCATAATGCCCCAGACCCGGGAGCACGTGGATATACTGGGGCTTTTGGGCATAGAAAAGTGCATAATCGTATTGAACAAGTGCGACCTTGTGGACGAGGACTGGTTAGAGATGGTAAAGGAGGACATACGGGAGGAGCTGAAGGGCAGCTTCTGCGAGAGCGCGCCCATGGCGGAGGTTTCCAGCGTCACCGGGGCGGGTCTGGACAACCTGGTGAGCCTGATCGAGCACATGGCAGAGGAGGAGGTCACCCCCAAGGACATAGACACCATACCCCGGCTGCCCATAGACAGGGCATTCTCCATATCCGGATTCGGCACCATAGTTACAGGCACACTTATTTCCGGCCGAATACGCAAGGAGGACCAGCTTGAAATATACCCGGTGGATAAAACCTGCAAAATACGCAGCATACAGGTACACGGCAAGGATGCGGAGGAGTGCTTTGCCGGCCAGCGGGTAGCCATAAACCTTTCCAATATCAAGAAGAACGAAATACACCGGGGCTGCGTGCTGGCCCCCGTCAACAGCATGAAGAACACAATGATGCTGGACGTGCGGCTGCGGGTGCTGCCCTCGTCAAACAGGGTAATAGACAACCGCACCCGTCTGCACCTTTTTACCGGCACCAGCGAGGTGCTCTGCCGGGCGGTGCTGCTCGATAAGGACGAGATAGGCCCGGGCGAGAGCGGCCTTGCCCAGCTCCGCCTTGAGGGCGAAATAGCCGTGCGCCGTGGGGACAGGTTCATAGTGCGCTTTTATTCGCCCATGGAAACCATCGGCGGCGGCGTTGTCATAGAGGCCAACCCCGCAAAGAAGAAGCGGTTTGACGAAAGGGCCATATCCGAGATGACCGTCAAGGAGGAGGGCGGCCACGGGGATATGATAGAGCTGATAATCAAGCAGCACAGCGATTCCGCCATAACCGCGGCGGAGGTGGCAAAGCTCACCGGCCTCACCGCCGAGGAGACCATGGCGGAGGTGGAAAAGCTCGCGGAGCAGGGGCTTGTCGCCACCTTCCCCATGAAGAAGGATATCTATCTTATGCACGCATCCTATCGGGATAAGGTGGCTGACGATATGGTGGCATACCTTGAGGATTTCCATAAAAAGAACCCGTACAGGCTGGGCAGCCGCAAGGCGGAGCTTAGGGTAAGGTTTTTGAGCAAGCTCAAGCAGAACGTATTTGACGAATTCATGCAGCGCCTTGAGGACTCGGGCCGCATAAAGCGCAGCGGCGAGTTTATCTGCGAGGGGGGCTACGAGATACCCCACGACGAGGTATATAAGCAATTCGAAAGCGCCCTGACCGCCATGCTGGACAAGGCGGGGTTTGAATTTATAAGGCTTGCCGATATACAGCTGCCCGGCATACAGCCTGCCATGGCGGAGGATCTTTTGCAGCTTTTAGCCGCCGAGGGAAAGGTGGTGCTGCTCTCTGACGACCTTATTACCCTGCCCAAGTATACCGGCATCGTTGAGGAAAAGGCAAGGGAAATACTGGCCGCCGAGGGCAAGATCTCCATCGCCATGATACGCGACATGATAGGCACCAGCCGCAAGAGCGCCAAGCCGCTCCTCGAGTACCTGGACAATATACGCGTCACCAGGCGAAACGGCACCGAGAGCGAGAGGGTGGCGTACTGACGCGATATTACTTTCTTCGTCTTCTTTCTCTTTTCTTTTCAGGAGAAAAGAAAAGAGAAAAGAAGCAAAGAGAAAAGAAAAGCCTGACAAAAAATACAATTGCAGATGAAAAATCCCTGTCGGAGCTTCACCGGCAGGGTTTTGTTTGTGTTGGAGTTTAACTATTGTCGCCGGATTCCAAACCGCCCCCCAAAATCATTTATCATCCTCCGTCACAGCCCGGCTATGTCGTCGAGCAGGGCGTCTACCTCGGCTTGGGTGGTTGCCCAGCTCGTGCAGAAGCGTGCGACAGTACCCCGGGGCGTGGCCGCTCCCTCCTCGAAGTAGTAGCCCCGGGCCAGCGTTTCCCTTTGCTGCGGGGTCAGTATGACGAACTGCTGGTTGGTGGGGCTGTCCACCCAGAAGGGTATGCCCTTGGCCGCAAAGGCCCGCTTTATCTGCATGGCAAGCTCATCGGCCCGCTTCGTCCTTTCAAAATACTCGCCGCTCTCCAGCATGAGTGCAAATTGCAGCCCCATCAGCCAGCCCTTTGCCAACACCGCGCCGTGCTGCTTCATGTACGCCTTGAAGCGGTATTGGAGGCGGGGCTCCGTGATGATGAGGGCCTCGCCGAAAAGTGCGCCGCACTTTGTCCCGCCGATATAGAACACGTCCGTAAGCTCCGCAAAGTCCTTCAGGGTAAGGTCGTTATCCTCTGCCCCCAGGCCGTACCCCATCCTGGCCCCGTCCACGAACAGATACATGCCGTATTTTTTGCAGACCGCGCTGATGGCGCGAAGCTCCCTCTTGGAATACAGGGTGCCCTGCTCGGTGGGGAAGGAAATATATACCAGCTTGGGCTCCGTAAGGTACTCCGGGGCGCCGCCCTCGTAATACTCCGCCGCGCAGGCGGCGATCTGCCGCGAGGTGAGCTTGCCGTCGGTATTGGGGAGCCCGAGTATCTTGTGGCCGGTGCTCTCGATGGAGGCCGCCTCGTGGCAGTTGATATGCCCGGTGTCGGCCGCGATAACGCTCTGTACCGGGGAAAGCGCCGCCGCAATCGCGACGATATTCGCCTGCGTCGCGCCGGGGACGAATTTTATCATGGCGTCCTCCCTGGCGATCAGCTTCTTTATGACCGCCTCCGCCCTGCCGCACCACTGGTCCTCACCGTAGCCCGCATAGCTGGCGGCGTTGGTCTCCGTAAGCCCGTCGAGTATGGACTCAAGGGCCCCCCGGTTATAGTCGTTGTTAAATCTTATCATTTCAAATACCTCCTCGTCATTCCACAGCCCGCGGCAAGCCCTTATCGTATACTGTCGCGTGAATTTATTATACAACCATTTATGCCTTTATAAAATATACCATCAGTTGACAAGAGCACACAAGCCCGAAAGGCTTGTTCAGAGTGTCAAAAAAGTGGCTGAATGCCACTTTTTTGACACTCTAAAAGGAGCAGCCTGCGCTGCTCCTTTTTATATTGCCTGTAAGCTTTAGCCTACGATGAAGCCGTACTTCAGGGGATCGATGGGGTCGATGGCATAGGTGGCCTCGCCGGTAAGGTAGGCGGTGCCGGTGATGAGAGGTATGACGGCCTTGTAGCCGCACTCATCGACTTCCTTCTCGATAACGCCCTTGAACTTGGTGCCCATGAAGGATTCATAGATGAAGGGCTCGCCAACCTTCAGCTCGCCCTTTGCATACAGGGTGCCCAGCTTTGCGGAGGTGCCGGTTCCGCAGGGGGAACGGTCGGCAGAGCCTTCGCCGAAGATAACGACGTTGCGCTTGTTGGCGTCGGGGGATACGTTGTGGCCGTAGAACTCGATGAGGTCTACGCTGGTGATGTCCAGGCGGGGATGCTGCACCTTGATTTCCTTGTTGATGGTGTGCAGCAGCTTCATGCCGAGCTGGGTGAGGTAGGGAACGGTCTTTTCGTTGATCTCGTCCACAAGGCCCAGCTTGTCGGTATCCACAAGGGCAAAGAAGGAGCCGCCGAAGGAGATGTCAAAGGTTATCTCCTTGCCGTCGATGACCACCTTCTGGTTGGGCTTATACAGGAAGGCGGGGACGTTCTCGAGGGTTACGCCCAGAACCTTGCCATCCTTGACCTCTGCCTTGGTGCGGATTATTCCTGCGGGGGCTTCCAGAACTACCTCGGTGTAGGGCTCCTTGGCCTCTACCATGCCGGTCTCAACGGCCACGGTGACGGCGCCTATGGTGCAGTGGCCGCACATGTTGAGCCATCCGCCGGTATCCATGAAGAATACGGCAAAGTCGGCCTGAGGATCGATGGGCTCGCAGATGTACGCGCCGAACATGTCGTGGTGGCCGCGGGGCTCAAGCATCAGAGCAGTGCGATAGTGGTTATAGTGCTTTTCCAGCCAGTGCTTGCGCTCGATGGGGGTGTTGCCCTCGGGCTTGGGGAAGCCGGAGTACACTATACGGCAGAATTCGCCTACGGTATGGGCGTCGATGGCCTTGAAGCTCGCTTCGAACCTGTCAAGGTTTATCTTGGGGTTGTAATTCATGACCTGCTCTCCTATTTATTATATTTTAATGGCGCAAAAGAAGGCGCCAAAATGAAAACGCGGGTTACTGTAAAAAATTTTGCTGTTGCGGAAAAATGTTTTCATCATGCCGTGAAGGAGGGACTAATGAAAAATTTATCAATCCCCAGTGACTATTATCACTCAAACAGATGCAAAAGTCAATAAGCGAATGCCCTCCGGCCATGTTATTTACTGCTGCCTGATAAATATTTTGCTATTGCTTCACAATCGGTATTGAAAAAACCGATGATTTATGCTATCCTGTCCCGGTAGAGAAAAGCGCTGCTTCAGCGCGGAAAGTATAAAACCCGGTGGAAACGGGCCGCATGGGGGCGGATAGGTACTGGTGTGCCTCCTGGTCTTCAAAACCAGCCGTTGGGCGTTAGTAGCGTCCTGGGTGGGTTCGATTCCCACACGTTCCCGCCACCAAGCGTTCGCGCCCCAAAAAGTTATTTTGGGGCGTGACTAATATTGAATAAATATTTGATACACCCCCAAAATAAATCAGCATACCATATTTTGTGTTCAAAAACTTCACGAATACAACAGTTGGTAATCTTAAGCCAACCAAAGCCGGCATTAGAAAATGTGAAGGCTAATTTTCACGGTTGCGATAGACTTTTACAATATATTGATGTATAATTAGCTATACTCAGGGGGCAGTCTGTTCTAACGAATAGAAATATCTGATGGCGGCTTCCTGTCCGGTCAACGTTTCTTATTATAAAATAAAACCAATTATTAAAAAAAAGGAAAAGGAAGGGCATCATGAGGAAAATCAAACTTTTGCTCAAGCAGCATGTTGGCGCGCCTTGCGCGGCAATAGTAAAGCCCGGCGACAAGGTAGAAAAGGGCACACTGGTAGCCACTCCCACCGGTCTCGGCGCAAACATCTTCTCCTCCGTTTACGGCACGGTAGAGGAAGTAACCGACCAGGCCATAGTGATCCAGCCCGACGACGAGCAGCCTGACAGGTACATCCCCATAAAGAAGAGCGACAGCAAGCTGGAGATGGTCAAGGAGGCCGGAATAGTGGGCATGGGCGGCGCAGGCTTCCCCACCGGCGTAAAGCTGGGCGCAGACCTTCAGGGCGGCTACATACTGGTAAACGCGGCAGAGTGCGAGCCCGGCCTCAGGCACAACATAATGCAGCTTGAACAGCAGGCTGAAAAGACCGTCCGGGGCGTTGAGTACTGCATGGAAATGTCCAACGCCAAGAAGGCTATCTTCGCCATAAAGCGCAAGAACGCCAGGGCGATCTCCGCCATAAAGAAGGCCATTGCCGACAAGCCTGATATCAGCATTCATCTCCTTCCCGATATTTACCCCATGGGCGAAGAGCGCGCGGTAGTGCGCGAGTGCCTGGGCATTCTCCTTGAGCCCACCCAGCTCCCCTCCGCAGCCCACGCAAACGTGGTAAACTGCGAGACGGTTCTCCGGGTAGCCGAGGCCATAGAGGATCAGAAGCCTTGCATATATAAGAATATATCCGTAGTTGGCAAGGTACATGGCGGACCCGAAGCACAGGTATTCATGGATATGCCCGTAGGCATTTCCGTTGAGGATATGCTGGACAAGGTGGGCGGCATCGACGGCGAGTACGGCGAGATAATAATGGGCGGCGCATTCACCGGCCTTCCCACAACCCTGGAAGCCCCCACCACAAAGACCACCGGCGCTATCATAGTCACCATTCCCTTCCTCGATCTCCATGGCGCAAAGGTAGGCCTTCTGGTATGTGCCTGCGGCGGCGGCGAAGCCCGCATGAGGGATATAGCCAAGAAGTACAACGGCGAGGTCGTATCTGTGACCTTCTGCAAGCAGGCCATCGAAGTAAAGCCCGGCGCGCCCCGCAAGTGCGAGAACCCCGGCAACTGCCCCGGCCAGATTGCAAAGGTGCTGGAGATGAAACGCGCAGGCGCGGAGTACCTCATCATCGGCAACTGCTCCGATTGCTCCAATACCGTAGTTACCTGCGGCACCCTGAAGATGGGCTTGAAGGTAATACACCAGACCGACCATGTGATGCGCACCATACATCACCCACTGTACAGGCACCTGACCATCAGCAAGACTGTGGATCAGGATCTGAGCGAGTTTTAATGCACTTAAGCTATCGTGAAAATGGCTTTCAGCCATTTTCACGATGCCAGAATTTTAGTGGTTTAACTTAAGCCAAAACTTAAGTACCAAATATAATTTATATAGGAGGAAACACATGTCTATTTCAGCCGAATACGCACTTGAGCACAAAAACGACCCCGCCGTATTGTGCTGCAGAGCAGAAGCTGGCGTAGTGCTTTCCGAGCACAACCTGGAAGACCCAGCCATCTTTGATGACCTGGTAGAGTCTGGCCTGCTCAAGCTCGACGGTGCCGTAACCATCGGTCAGGCCATGGGCGCAACCCTCACCAAGACCGCTGACTCACTCACTCCCCTGACTCCCGACCTTCTCGAGGGTATGAAGGAAGTAGAGAGATCGGAAGAGCACACGTCTGAGGAAGCCGCTCCCGTAGCTGCCGCTCCCGTAGCCGCTGCCCCCGCAGCAATTAACGGCGGCGTACTTAAGATTCATATCGACGAGGGCAAGGGCATTGATCTGGAGCTCCCCATAGGCGCTTTCGCAGCTGCCGGTACTGCCGGCGCAGTAGTACCTGCCACAGTAGCAGGCGCTGCCGCTCCCGCAGAGGAAGAGGTAGAGGAGAAGGTTATCCGCACCCTCACCCGCAAGCACTTTAAGATCACCGAAGTAAAGCGCGGTCCCGAGACCAAGATAGAGGGCACCACCCTTTACATCCGCGAAGGCATCGAGAAGGAGTGCATAGATTCTCAGGAGCTGGTACACGATCTGAAGATCGACATCATAACTCCCGCTGAGTATCACACCTATTCCGAGACCATCATGGACGTACAGCCCATCGCCACCAAGGAAGGCGACGATGTACTGGGCGCAGGCGTTACCCGCGTTCTGGACGGCGTCGTAATGATGCTGACCGGTACCGATGATAACGGCGTACAGATCGGTGAGTTCGGTTCCTCCGAGGGTATCCTCGATGAGAACATCATGTGGGGCCGTCCCGGCTGTCCTGAGAAGGGTGAGATCTTCATCAAGACTCAGATGACCATCAAGGAAAAGACCAATATGACCCGTCCTGGCCCTCTGGCAGCACACCACGCTACCGACATCATCACCCAGGAGATCCGCGTTGCTCTGAAGAAGCTGGACGAGAGTCTGGTTGTCTCCACCGAGACCTTTGAGCAGAAGCGTCATCCCCACAAGAAGAAGGTGGTTATCGTCAAGGAGATCATGGGCCAGGGCGCTATGCACGACAATCTGCTTCTCCCCATGGAGCCTGTCGGTATGCTGGGCGGCAAGCCTAACGTAGACCTGGGCAACGTCCCCGTAGTCTGCAATCCTCTTGAGATACTGGACGGCGCTGTGCATGCCCTCACCTGCATCGGCCCCGCTTCCAAGGAAATGTCCCGCCATTACTGGAGAGAGCCCCTGGTTCTCGAGTGCCTGGCCGATCCCGAGATCGATCTCTGCGGCGTAGTACTCGTAGGTTCTCCTCAGATCAACGGCGAAAAGTTCTACGTATCCCGCCGCGTAGGCCAGACCGTAGAATCCATGGACGTTGACGGCGCATTCGTAACCACCGAAGGCTTCGGCAACAACCACGTTGACTTCGCAAGCCATCTGGAGCAGATAGGTATGCGCGGCGTTCCCGTAGTGGGCATGTCCTTCTGCGCAGTACAGGGCGCTCTGGTGGTCGGCAACAAGTACATGACCTCCATGGTAGATAACAATAAGTCCGAGGCCGGTATCGAGAACGAAGTCCTTGGCTGCAACACCCTCTGCCACGAAGACGCTGTCCGCGCCCTGGCGATGCTGAAGGCACAGATGGCCGGCGAAACCGTAAAGGCTCCCGAAAAGAAGTGGAACCCCAACGTTAAGGCCACCAACATCGAGCTGATCGAGACCGCCACCGGCAAGAAGATGGATCTGGTACCCAATGAGCAGTCCCTGCCCATGAGCCAGAAGCGTAAGGAAAAGTACAACTAAAGATATGCTTAAGTTCGGCGATAAGATCATCTACATAGAAGGCGTTCTTGTGGAGATAAGGGATGACGGCTCCGCCGCCATAGACCTTAAAGGGCGCCTCGGGTATCTTGAGATACCTCAGTGGATGCTGCTCCATGAGCATCCATTGGTAGTCGGCCAGGAGTTTGGCTGGAACATGAGTTTTCCGGAACAGCTCGGGCCTGTGGCCGCCCCCGTCCGATACCCTGAAATAACCAAAGCCGCAGAAGGAGAGACCTTTGTGATGGAGGGCAGGGTAAACGACGTACAGGACGGAGCCACGGGTTTGCAACTCACAAACTGCCCGGGTGGTTTCCGATTCCCCATGCGAATGTTCCTCACGGACTACGAAATAAAGAATGATCAGCCTGTGGCATGGACGATGAGCGCCCCTAAGCAGCTCAGCGCCGAGCCAAACAAAAAATACGTAAGCAATCACGATATGTACATGAGAAGGCAGGCAGAAATGCAGGCCAAAAAAGATAATTGAATTTTAATAGGAGGATAAAAATGAACTTAACAGTTGTTAAGGGACTACAGTCCGAAATTTTCGTTCCCGTTACGCCTCCGCCGGTATGGGCACCTGTAACCAAGCCCCTGAACGAGATGGTAATAGCCCTCGCTACCGCAGCAGGCGTACATCGCAAAGAGGATAAGCGCTTCAATCTGGCCGGCGACTTCACCTGGCGCGAGATCTACGACAGCACTCCCTCCAGCGATCTGATGGTTTCCCATGGCGGTTACGACAACAGCGACGTCAACAAGGACATCAACTGCATGTTCCCCATAGACAGGCTCCATGAGCTTGCCAAGGAAGGCTTCATCAAGGGCGTAGCTCCCGTTCATGTAGGCTTCATGGGCGGCGGCGGCAACATCGAAAAGTTCACCCATGAGACCGGTCCGGCAATTGCCAAGCGTCTCAAGGATGAGGGCGTAGACGCCGTATTGATGACCGCTGGCTGAGGCACCTGCCACCGCTCTGCAGTTCTTGTGCAGAGAGCAATCGAATCCGTAGGTATCCCCACCATCATCATCGCGGCTCTGCCCCCCGTTGTTAAGCAGACCGGTACCCCCCGTGCCGTTGCTCCCCTGGTTCCCATGGGCGCAAACGCCGGCGCTCCCCACAATGTAGAGCAGCAGACTGCAATAGTCAAGGCTACATTGGAGCAGCTGGAGAAGATCACCACTCCCGGCACCGTAGTACCCCTTCCCTTCGAATACCAGGCCAAGGTCTAATCCTCAAGGGAATAAATAAAAGAGAGGCCCCATAGGGGCCTCTTTAGAGTGTCAAAAAAGTGGCTGAACGCCACTTTTTTGAGTTTTTTCATCCGGTGCTTGCGCCTATGGCGCGGCCAGCACCGAATGCAGGGAAAGCCTTGCTGCGCAAGCGCTTTTTGCGGATTTGCCGCACATGTCGCCAAATCCGAATAAAGCCATAAGGGGCTGCGGCCCCTTATCAACCCCTGGGTTTTTCGACAGACTGAGGGGCTCCATAGGGGCCTCTTTTTTAATCGGCTGTTTAGCCCAGATCCTGCTTGTTCATCTTATCCAGCTGCCTCTTACGCCTCATGTTTTCCCGGCAGAGGAAGTATATGCCAAGGAGTATCAACGTGGGCAGATTGGTACCGAGGAAGGTGGTGAGCATACTGACCACTATTTCACCTGTGGTGGCCCCGTCGAAAATGGCGAAGCTGAGCAGGGCTATGAGGGAGTAGATGAAGGTAATTGCCGGCAGTATGAGGCCTATATACTTATTGTCCATGCGGGAAAGGAATATCTCCAACACACACAGCCCAATGGGCAGCACTATGAAAAATAAGAACGTCATCATGCTGAAGTTTACCATCTATTGCCCCTCCTTGCGGGTCTTTTTGTACTCGTTTATCAGAAGCTTGGCGGTGTCGAAGTCCAGCCTGTCGTCTACGGCCAGATGCTTTACCATTGCTATGTAAGGGTCGGACTCGGTAGATTCGCTCATTTTTATCTTCTGGATAAGCCGGTCCAGCCGCAGCCGCACTGTGGGGTAGCTTACGCCGTACTGGGCCGCAATCTCCTTCAGGGAGCCTGAGGCAAGCAGAAACCGCTTTATGAAGGCAACGTCTTCCTCCTCCAGGTTTGCAAGCCACTCCGGTATCATCTCTATTGCCATAGGACATAAACTCCTTTCTAATAATTAAAGTATAACCTAAATAATATTAAAGTCAATAATAAAGTTTATAATTCAAAAAATTGACATACATTCAAAAAGGCCAGGCATGCTGTTGACGCTTGCATATGCAGACAGTACCATCAGTTGACAAGAGCACACAAGGTTTTAGAAGCCAAACAGCACGGCATAACTGTGTCGTCCTCATTTGA
>OKVK01000191.1_pt1 | contig 46459 bp, 50 predicted proteins | sample 1604771 | NCBI WGS metagenome assembly OKVK01 (sample SAMN01760906, study PRJEB22395) | human gut metagenome | reverse complement strand
AGCAGGCTCTTGCGTCCCGCCGCATGGTGCTGGACGAAGCGTTTGCCGCTGCGTTGAAAGAACTTTGCGCTATGACGGGCGAAGCGCGCGCGGCGCTGCTCAGCTCCATTGCCGCCGAGGAAGCGGATGGCGGGGAAACGCTCCGCCCTGCAAAGGCGGATGAAGCAGGCATTGAAGCTGTGCTGCAAAAGGTGAACGCAACGCTTGCGCAGAACGGCCGTGCGGCGCTTGCGCTCGGGCCTGTGGACGAATCCATCGCAGGCGGGTTTACGCTTGTCGGCGGCGGATATGAAAAGGACTGCTCCTTTGAGGCGATGCTGCGCGAAGCGCGCGACCGGCTTGAAGGCGGCGTGGCGAAGCGGCTGTTCGGCTGATTCGCCCGGAAAGTAGGGTGAAACATGGCACAAGATAACGCACTGTATGCCGTTGCGCGCATCCGCTGCCACGAGAATGGCCTTATCGGACGCGAGCGCATGGCACGCATGATCGCGGGCACGGCGGAGGAAGCGATGCAGGTGCTCACGGGCGCGGGCTATGGCGGCGCCGCAGCCGAAGGCACGGCAGACGTTGAAGCGCTCATCGCGGCAGAACTGGCGCGTACCGATGCGCTGGTGCGGGAAGTCTCGCCGGACCCCGCGCTGACGGAGCTGTTTCTGATGCAGGCGGACGTGCATAACCTGAAGGCGCTTTACAAGCTGCGCCTCCTGGGCGGCGGAGACGCCGGCCCGGCTTTGATGCAGGGCGGCGCGTTTGAGCCCGCTGCACTCGCGCGCATGGTGCGCGAATCGGATTATGAAGGCCTCCCGGCCCCTCTTGCAGAGGCGCTCCGGGGGCTTGACGAAGCGTTTTCTCATGAAACGGCGGATCCTGTTCGCGTGAGCACAGCGCTCGACGGCGCATACTTCCGCATGGGATATGCAAGCAAAAGCGCTTTTGCGGTGGAATATTTTAAGGCGCGGGCGGATTTTGAAAATGCGCTTGTGTTGCTGCGCCTTACAAATATGGGCGCGGCAGAGGAACGGCTCGCGCAGGCGCTGCTACCCGCCGGCAACATCCCTGAAACGGAATTTTTAAAGGCTGCGGGGCTTCCCGCCGAGCAGTGGGGCAAGGAACTTATGCAGGGCCCCGCGGGCGAGGTTCTGCGCAAGGCAGTGGAAGATGCGCAGCAGAGCGGCCCTCAGGCCGTGGAGCGCGCGCGGGATAATTACCTGATCCGCCTTGCAGAACGCGGCAGGTTTGATCAGGATACCGTTGCGCCCATCGTGGGGTATCTCCTTGCCCGCGAGCAGGAAGCGCGCTGCATCCGCCTCATTCTGACGGCAAAGCGCAACGGCCTGCCCGAATCCATCATCACAGAAAGGATGCGCGTGCTTTATGGCGAATAAACAGGCTGAAATCGCCATGATCGGCGATCGTGACAGCGTGCTTTTGGCGAAAGCCGCAGGGCTTGCCGTGTTCGATGAAACGGATGCGGAGAAAGCGTCGAAGCTCATTCACCGCCTGGCGCGGGAAGGCTGCAAGGTGATTTTCCTTACGGAACCCGTTTATGCCGCATGTAGCGAGGCGGTTTCCAAATACCGGTATGAATCGTTCCCGGCCATCATCCCGATCCCGGATTCCAAGGGAAGCTCGGGCGTTGCGATGGCACAGATCAAGTCCAATGTCGAGAAGGCGATCGGCGCGGACATTCTATTTTCGGAGGAGTAATATGGCAGAGAAAGGTACGATCGTTAAGGTGTCCGGCCCCCTGATCGTCGCAAACGGCATGGCGGATGTGCAGATGTACGACGTGGTGCGCGTTTCGGAAAAGAAGCTCATCGGCGAAGTGATTGAGCTGCGCGGCGACCGCGCATCCATTCAGGTTTATGAAGAAACCGGCGGCATCGGCCCCGGCGAGCCTGTGGAATCCACCGGCGCGCCGCTTTCCGTGGAGCTTGCGCCGGGCCTCATTGAATCCATTTACGATGGCATTCAGCGGCCGCTGAACGTCATCCGCCGGCAGGCGGGCGACCGCATCACCCGCGGCATCGTGGTGGATTCGCTCGACCATGAGCGCCTTTGGGCGTTCAAACCCGTGGCAAAGGTGGGGGACGAGCTCGTCCCCGGCGACATCCTCGGCACCGTGCAGGAGACCGAGGCCGTTGAGCACCGCGTGATGGTGCCTTACGGCGTTTCCGGCAAGCTGACGTGGATCTTTGAGGGCGAAGCGAACATCGTAACGCCCATTGCCCGCATCGCGGGAAAAGACGGCGAGGTGGAAGTGCCCATGCTTCAGAAGTGGCCCGTCCGCCGCGGCCGCCCTTACAAGCAAAAGCTCGCGCCGACCGAGCCGATGATCACCGGCCAGCGCGTCATCGATACGCTGTTCCCCGTCGCCAAGGGCGGCGTGGCAGCGGTTCCCGGCCCGTTCGGCAGCGGCAAGACGGTCGTGCAGCATCAGCTTGCAAAGTGGGCGGATGCGGACATCATCGTTTACGTTGGCTGCGGCGAGCGCGGCAACGAAATGACGGACGTTCTGATGGAGTTCCCGGAGCTCAAAGACCCGCGCACCGGCCTTTCACTGATGAAGCGCACGGTGCTCATCGCCAACACCTCCGATATGCCCGTTGCGGCGCGTGAGGCTTCCATCTACACCGGCATCACCATTGCGGAATACTTCCGCGACATGGGCTACAAGGTCGCCATCATGGCGGATTCCACCTCCCGTTGGGCGGAGGCGCTGCGCGAAATGTCCGGCCGCTTGGAAGAAATGCCCGGTGAAGAGGGCTACCCGGCCTATCTGGGCAGCCGCCTTGCCGAGTTCTATGAGCGCGCGGGCGTTGTCGTCGCGCTCGGCTCCGAAGGGCGCACCGGCGCGGTCACGGCCATCGGCGCGGTATCCCCTCCGGGCGGCGATATCTCCGAGCCTGTTTCGCAGGCCACGCTGCGCACCGTGAAGGTGTTCTGGGGCCTTTCGAGCAAGCTTGCATACGCGCGCCATTTCCCTGCAATCGACTGGCTTCAGAGCTACTCCCTGTACCTCGACCGGCTGGAAGGCTGGTTCAACGAGAACGTGAGCGAGGATTGGACGCAGATGGTGCAGGCGACTATGAACATCCTGCAGGAGGAGAGCGAGCTTGAAGAGATCGTCCGCCTTGTCGGCATCGACGCGCTGTCCTTCCGCGACAGGCTGACGCTTGAGGCTGCGCGCTCCATCCGCGAGGACTATCTCCACCAGAACGCGTTCCACGAGGTGGATACCTATACTTCGCCGAAGAAGCAGCATATGCTGCTCAAACTGATCCTGACTTATTACAACAAGGGCGTTGAGGCGCTTGAGGCGGATGCATCGTTTGCAAAGCTTGCCGCGCTGCCCGCGCGTGAGGCGATCGGCCGCTTTAAGTATGTGCCGGAAGCCGAGTGCGAGCCGCGTTATGAGGCGACCATGAACGAGCTTGCCACCGAGATCCGCATGCTGACCGAGGGAGGAAACGAGGATGCGTAAGGAATACCGTACGATTCAGGAAGTCGCGGGCCCGCTGATGATGGTGGAGCACGTCGAAGGCGTTAAGTACGACGAGCTGGTCGAGATTGAGCAGAAGAACGGCGAGATCCGCCACGGCCGCGTACTGGAGGTCAACGGCGACCGCGCGCTCCTGCAGCTCTTTGAAGGTTCGCAGGGCCTTAAAATCTCCAATTCCAAGGCGCGTTTCCTTGGCCGCTCCATCGAGCTGGCCGTGGCGCCCGATATGCTTGGCCGCGTGTTCGACGGCATGGGCCGCCCGAAGGACGACGGCCCCGCGCTGATTCCCGAAAAGCGCCTTGACATCAACGGCAACCCGATGAACCCCGCAGCACGCGACTATCCTTCCGAGTTCATTCAGACGGGCATTTCCGCCATCGACGGCCTGAACACGCTCGTGCGCGGTCAGAAGCTGCCCGTGTTCTCCGGCTCCGGCCTGCCGCACGCCCAGCTTGCCGCACAGATCGCGCGTCAGGCGCGCGTGCGCGGCAAGGACGAAAGCTTTGCCGTTGTGTTCGCCGCGGTCGGCATCACGTTTGAAGAGGCGGATTTCTTCATCAACGATTTCCGCGCCACCGGCGCGATCGACCGCACGGTCACATTCGTAAACCTTGCAAACGATCCTGCGATCGAGCGTATCGCAACGCCGCGCATGGCCATTACGGCTGCGGAGTATCTTGCCTACGAACTCGGCATGCACGTGCTCGTCATCATTACGGACATCACAAACTATGCCGAAGCGCTGCGCGAGGTTTCCGCCGCGCGCAAGGAAGTTCCCGGCCGCCGCGGTTACCCGGGCTACCTCTACACCGACCTTGCGACGATGTATGAGCGCGCGGGCCGCATCCGGGACAACAGCGGTTCCATCACGATGATCCCGATCCTTTCCATGCCGGAGGACGACATTACCCACCCCATCCCGGACCTCACCGGCTACATCACCGAAGGGCAGATCATCCTTTCGCGCGAACTGCACCGCAAGGGCGTTACGCCGCCGATCAACGTGCTTCCTTCCCTTTCCCGCTTGAAGGATAAGGGCATCGGCCGCGGAAAGACACGCGAGGATCATGCGGATACAATGAATCAGCTCTTTGCCGCATATTCCCGCGGTAAGGATGCGAAAGAGCTTGCCGTCATTCTGGGCGACGCGGCGCTTTCCGACACGGATAAGCTTTACGCAAAATTTGCGGACGCATTTGAATCGGAATATGTTTCGCAGGGCTATTATACGAACCGCTCCATTGAAGAAACGCTGGACATTGGCTGGAAGCTACTTTCCATCCTGCCACGCGCAGAACTCAAACGTATCCGTGACGAATACCTTGACAAGTATCTGCCCAAGGCGGATGCGGAAGCGTAACCCTTGACGGACTCGATGCCGCATAAAGCGGCGGAACTGGAGGAGCTATGGCAGCTTTAAATGTAAAGCCAACGCGGATGGAGCTTTCCAACCTCAAAAAGAAGCGGAAAGTGGCTGTTCGCGGGCATAAGCTGATGAAGGATAAGCGGGATGAAATGGTGCGCCGCTTCATCGTGTATGTGCGGCGCAACCGCACGCTGCGCGAGGAGGTGGAACAGAAGCTTGCATCCGCCATGCAGGGCTTTGTGCTGGCGCGCGCTTCCATGCGCGCGGAAGCCGTGGAGGAAGCGCTTTGCTACCCCGCCCGTCCTGCGGAGATCAAGGTTTCGGCGCAGCACGTGCTGTCGGTTGTGGTTCCCAAGCTGGAACTGGCTTCAGTGGGCAAGGTTGAACTGCCGTACGGCATTGTGGGCACCAGCGCGGAGCTTGACGCCGCCGTGCAGGCGTTTGCGGAGCTGCTGCCGCTTTTGATCGAGCTTGCAGAGGTGGAAAAGACCTGCAACCGCCTTGCGGATGAGATTGAAAAAACGCGGCGCCGCGTCAACGCGCTTGAATATGTGATGATTCCGCAGTTTGACGAAGCCATCCGCACCATCAAGATGAAGCTTGACGAAAACGAGCGCGGCAATTTGACCCGCCTGATGAAAACAAAGGAAATGCTTGCGCAGAAGGAATAACTGCGCTGAAAACAACAACTTGCCGCCCCCAAACGCCGTTTGAGGGCGGCAAGTTGCATGAAATGCGCGGGCAGGGGCCATGCTAAGCTCAAATCCGCTTCTTATACTGAAAGGAGTTGCGCATCAATGGAAGGATCCAACCGTACATTGCTGAAGGTTATCAGCATATTGTTTCTCATTTTCGGCGTGTTTTCCGTAATTACCGCAGTAGCCGGCATCATCGGGGGCGGCTTGCTTGCGGCGGCGGGCGCTCCGGGGGCGGGCATACTTGCGGCCCTTGCCGTCATCATTGGTTGCCTTGGCGGTATTTTGGAATTTATTGCGGGAATAAAAGGCTTGCAAAACAAATTGGCGCAGTGCCGCACGCTTGGCATGATCCTTCTGGTTCTGGCTGTGCTAGGTTTGATTTTCAGCGGATTCCGGTTTACGTGGAGCAATGTTACCGCAATTGTACTGCCGATCCTTTATCTGCTGGGCGCAAAAAAGCAGGACTGAGAAAAACTGGGCGGTATCATCGGCTGACAAGAGGCCGCGCACCGCAACCCGACAGGGTTACGGTTTCTGCATTTTGCGGCGGCGGGCGTAGCGGCACTATGGCAAGCGGCTGCAGCAATGCTGCGGGAAATGCGTGCCCGTAAAACCGTATGCGCCCATGTCAACGGATGCAAAAACGAATCATCTCATTAGTTCTAATGGGGTGATTTTTTGGTTAAAATGGGGGAACGCGGTTGCATTTTGGGAATGAATGCATCAAAATGAATGTAGCCTTAATCATGTGACAGGCAGGGGGGAAGGCTATGGCAGAGTGGATCAGGCGCTTGGGTGCAAGGCGGAACGCACCGCGTGAAACGGTGCCGGAATGCATGGAGGCAGGCGAAGCGGCTCGGCGTGGCCTATTTCACGCCGAACATGCACACCAATGCCATATATACCGCAAGCTGCAAGCCAACTCGCGCGCACAGCTGATTTTGGCGTATCACCGAATCGTAAGGCATGAAACCGAATCGTAAGGCATGAATAAGAGAATCGGTAAAATCACATCAGTTAAGGGGGGAATTCTTATGCTGAAAATGAAACGGATTTTTGTTGCGATGCTTTGCCTGCTCCTTGCGCTTCCGCTGTGTACGGCCTGCGGCAATGCAAGTCAGAGGACGCTTGAGGGCGTATGGGAGCTGACGGATGGCGAGGATATGGGCTACGGCTTTGGTCTGAAGTTCAACAAGGATGGAACAATGTATTATGGCTTGAGCAGTACCGACATGGAAGGAAACGGGGCCATGAACGACGAGGAATGGGAGGCCCTCTTTGAAGGCTTGGGCATGCTCTATACCATCAGCTATAAAGCGAAGAGCGATACCGAGATGGACATTACCATCAAAGTGCGAGATGGCCTCGGCGGCAAGGAAAGCACGGTTGTCGAATACCAGCTTGATGGGGATACGCTTATGTTTGACGGTGCCACCTACAGGCGCGTGGCGGAAAAATAAGCGCAAATTGCAAGGGGGGATGTGCTGTGGCAGCGGCCGGCTGCAGGCCGAAGCCGGATTGAAAGTCAAGGGCTGCGGCCCTTGACAATCCCGGCTTTTGATTAAAACAGAAGCGTTATGAACCATGGAAAGCCGCAAACGCAGCAATTTGGGAAATAAGCTCCAAAGGCAAGGGCTCTTGGTATGGAATCTGGATGGTGCCCTTGTTTGCTTTATACGGCGCAAGCCGGCTGGCGAATGCCGCCACCGCGGCATCGCCTGCATAAAGGCCGATGTGGCGTTTGTTTGCCGCAAAATGGATCAGATTGCGCTGGTCCCAAAAAGTTGGCATTCCCCAAGAAATACGTTCCTGCGCTTCGGGGAGCGCGGTGCGAAGCACATGATAAACCTGCTGGAGAAACGGCTGCGTTCCCTCCGGCTGCAACGCAATGTATTCGGCAATCGTTTCAGGCGGATTGCCGCAGTAGTGCGCCTGATTTTGCTTTTTGAAGGTGCGCCCGCACCTTGAACAAGTCCACAATGAAACTCACCTCGAAACTTCGGCTTTGCAGAATGCATTCCGAAACAAGTATACTATGGCATCCGGCTACATTCCACAAAAAAGATGTTTTGTTATTTGGAACGCATGGAGAAAAAGTTCAAAAACAAATAATTGACCACGCGGTCTGTTTGCGATATAATAAATTACAGACTGAATGGTCTGTTTGTGAGGTGAAAAATGAAGCGCGAGGAAAAAAATGCGTTGTCCCGGCAGCGGATTCTGGATGCCGCCATGCGGGAATTTTCAGCGAGAGGCTATGAGGGCGCGTCGCTGAATACCGTCTGCACGGAATACGGTATCTCCAAAGGCATTATCTACCACTACTTTAAGGATAAAGACGAACTTTATCTTTTGTGCACGGAGAAATGCTTCAACGAAATAACTGCATATTTGGAAGAAACAGCAAAACAGCTTTCCGGTACAGTGGAACAAAAGCTCCAGACATATTTTGACGCAAGACTTTGCTTTTTTGCGAATAACCCGCTGTATCTTGGTATTTTTGCTGATGCTGCGCTCAATCCTCCAGATGCTCTTTCAGCAGAAATTGCGCAGTGCCGGAAGAAATTTGATGAACTGAACATCTCTGTGCTGACCGGGCTTTTAAACAGCAAGCCCTTAAGAGAAGGGCTTGCCGTGGAGGCCATTGTTGAGGACTTCAGAATATATATGGATTTCTTCAATCTGCGGTTCAAAACCTCATTTGATGGCAAGAACACTTTGGAAACAGCGTTACACGAACACGAAAAAAGGTGTCACCGGCAGCTTGGCATGCTGCTGTACGGTGTATTCGACGATAAGAATGTAAAAGGATAAAACGATGGAAAAAGAATCTTTACTCTCAACGATGAAGCCTTCAAAGGCGATCGTCACCCTTGCAATCCCGGCAACGCTTGCTTTGCTGGCGAAAGCGGTTTACAACATTGTTGATACGGCATACATTGGGATGCTTCAGAGCGATACTGCATTGGCGGCAGTGGGCGTTACATTGCCGCTGCTGCTTATCATGGTATCCATAGAAAATATTTTTGCAGCAGGCGCAGCTGTGCTTGCCGGTCGTCAACTTGGCAGAAATGATAAGGAGGAGGCAAGCCGAACCGTTACTACAATCGTAGGATTTTCCATGGCCGTCGGAATCGGCCTATGTATTCTCGGCATCATATTTATGGAGCCGTTGCTGTATGCGTTCGGTGCGTCGGATACCGTACTTCCTCAGGCAAAGGAGTATGCGCTTTGGATGTTTATTGCGGCGCTGTTCAACTTGCCTGCGCAAAGCCTGAACTGCGCGGCGCGTGCGGAATCTTCCGCCAAGATATCTTCCATCGCAGTCATTACAGGAGCGATACTCAATGTGGTGCTTGACCCGATATTCATGTTTTCGTGGGGCTTTGACATGGGGGTAGAGGGCGCATCGCTTGCTACGACGATTTCTCAGTGTGTCACATTTGTCATACTGGTGTGGTTCTACCTCAGCGGCCGCTCCGTCATCAAGGTCACGCCCAAACACTTTAAACTGTCCGTCCGCTTTTTGAAGGGGGTCATCTCTATAGGCATCCCCACAGCGATCATACAAACTTGCCTTGCCGCAGCGACTTCACTGACCAATATTGCGGCAAAACCGTTGCCGGATGCTGACCTTATTATAGCGGCATATGGCGTCGTACAGCGGCTTATTCTGATCGGCTGTTATATTGTGATGGGATTTATGCAAGGATATCAGCCGGTGGCTTCTTATGCGTTCGGCGCAAAAAACGAAAGCCGGTTTCATGAATCCGTGCGGTTCGCTTTGAAAGGCGCACTTTTGTTGACCGTGCTTGTGGCCGCCGTTTACATCGCCTTTGCAAAGCAGTTTATCCTGCTGTTCAACCAAAATCCGGCTGTAGTAGAGTTCGGAAGGTGGCTGCTCGTTTCACAGGTAGCCATTTATCCGGCGTTTGGATTGTGCTATATGATGACTATTACGTTTCAGACCATCGGTTCATCGAAGATGGGCGTGTTTCTCTCCCTCATTCGACAGGGGGCGTTCTATGTGCCCTTTATTCTGGTGCTTCCAAAGCTTTGGGGTGTGGCAGGCATATACCTTTCACAACCGGCAGCGGACATCATAACGATCTTGGTGTGCATATTCTTGATTAAACCAATGAAACAAATGGCTTCGGCAAACATGGACGGACATCAGAACGGGTGACAAAGCATTCATTCACGAGGGGAGAGGGCCATAAATGGACAGGGTGATTACGATTAGCCGCCAGCATGGAAGCGGTGGAAGGCAAATTGGGAGGCTTTCGTCGGAAAAACTGAACATCCCGTTTTATGATAAAGAGATCATAGCACATGCAGCAGAGCAGAGCGGGATACATGGCAGCCACTTTGACTTGGCGGATCAGAGCGACATGAGCGGGCCAGCTTACCTCACTTCCCCGGGAGTCGCGTTTGAATTGCCATTGCGGGACAAGGTCTATCTTGCTCAGCGTTCCGCCATACTGGAAATAGCTTCCAAAGGCCCCTGTGTAATCGTGGGGCGCGGCGCTGGAGAAGTGTTAAACGGAAAGGTTCCGCTTTTGCGTGTCTTTGTTTACGCAGACCGCAGAGCAAGGATACAACGGGCTGTGGAGCAATACCATGAACCAGCGGAGACAATTGAAAAACGCATTGATCAGATAGACAAAAGAAGGATGGCATATTATTCCTTCTATGAGCAAAAAACGGGGCTCTTCGTGAACCATTTTGATCTTTGCATTGACAGCGACAAGCTTGGAATCGATCAGGCTGTTCGAATTATTCTGGCTGCTTGCGAGTGAACAGCAAGCACTCAATTCTCATCACAACTCTAACGCCCCATTCAGGCAGCTCGCGCGCAAACGAGCGGCCTTTCAGCTAACGCTGCGGAGTTTATATACGATCCAGTGCTGGCCGGGAACTGTTTGCTACAGATTCCCCCTCGATCAATTCCGCATCCAATGTCATATGCCGCACGCCGGGCGCGTCCGAAAGGCCCAGCGCAAGCGCCATGCCAAGAAAGATGTTTTTATTGTTGTTGTGGGGGTGCGGAGAAAAAGTGTTTGAAGGATGAATCGCTGAACTGCATGCCATAATTCTCCTGAAGGTACGAGTCGATCTCAATGTAAACCGATTCATAGAATTCGGGCAGGTCAGAAATATGGAACGTGCAGATGCCCATATCTTCGGAAAGATAGGCCGCCGAACATTCAGTCAAGATTTGATTCACATCCCGAATCATGGAAAGCTTTTTTATATCCGCGGCCTCTGGCACAAACAGGATGTCGTTCGCAGATTCATGCAGACCCGGCAGTTCATATGCCACAGGTAAACCGTAATTGCGCGGCAGACTATATTGAAGGTAATAAGAAATATTGCTGCATAGGGCAGTCACTGCGATAGATTCCTCTTGTGGGAGTTTCTTCTTTAATTCCCGGCTATACCGGTTTAAGTCTCCTAGAGAAGAGAGCAGCCCATCGAACGCGCTGCCAGCACCAATGATTTTGGTCAGCATCTTTGATTCACCCGCTATTGGGACGGAAAGACTGTCGGCAGCCTTGAACTGCGTGATGTGAACCGTGCGGAATGTTGAAGAAATTTCTCTGCGGAGCACACGCGCATAGCTGTGCTCCGCAGAGAAGGCTGCTACTGCAAGCGCAAGAAGCAACAGAAGAGCGAGAAAGGATTTCCATGTTATAAAGCGGCCAAACCATTTCATAAGAAGATCAACCTAAAACATCGTAGTACTTTGTGTCTGTGTAATATTCAGCGCCATTTATCCTGTTAATAAATTGAATAATGAATGCCAACATAAGTCAAGCAATGAATAAAGATATATCATATATTTACTACAGATTCCCCCTCGATCAATTCCGCATCCAAGGTCACATGTCGCACACCGGGCGCGCCCGAAAGGCCCAGCGCAAGCAGTGCGGCGCTTTCGCGCGCAATGGCTTCGGCATTCTGGCACATGGTGGTAAGCCGGGGAAGCATATAGCGCGCAAGCGCAATACCGTCAAACCCCATGATGGAAACGTCCCCCGGGATGGAGCGGCCGTGGTCTGCGAGCGCACGCGCCGCGCCGATGGCCATGATATCCGACATGGCAAACACGGCGGTGCAGCCAAAACCCTGAGAGAGCGCAGCGCCCATGGCCGCATGGGCCGCGGCGAATGAGAAGCCCGCGGGCAGGTAATTCGCACGGGGAAAGGCAAAGCCGCGCGCTGAAAATGCATCCAACACGCCGCGGAAGCGCAGGGCAATGGGGTTTTCCGCATCCAGCCTGCCGCCGAGCACGGCAATGTTGCGGTGCCCGCGCGCAAGCAGATAATCCGTTGCGGCATATGCGGCGGCGCGGTCGTCCACGCTGACGCTGAATACATTTTTTGCACGTACAGTGCGCGCATCAAGCGTTGCATACACACAGGGGACGTTGGGAAGATCAAGCTGATCCGCGCGCCCGACGACGCTGCCGCCAAGCAGAACGATCCCGCGCACCTTTTTTTCCGCATGGATGGCGCGTGCCGCGGCGGCTTCATCGTCATGTTCGTCAATATAATGCGCAAGAAAACGCAGCCCGAGCGCTTCAATGCGCGGCTGCAAAAGCTCCAGAACAGAGGCGAGGAACATGCTCCCCACTCCACGCACGATTACGGCCGCTGCATCCGCGCGGCGCTGCTTAAGCTGGCGCGCGTTGCTGTTGGGCGCATAGCCGCATTCCGCGATTATCGCACGCACGCGCTCCTGTGTTGCTTCATTTACCCCCGTGCCGCCGTTTACAACGCGGGAAACCGTGCTGATCCCAACGCCCGCGCGCTTTGCGACATCCCGAATTGTTATGGTTTTCTGCATGACGGTATCTCCTGTGGGAAAATCTATGATAAAGGCAGAGAAAACGGAACATGAAAACGTTTTCAAAAACGATTGTATCATCGCGGCGCGCGCATGTCAAACCCAGAGGCGGCATGCGGTGTTTTTGTGATTTTCGTGCATTTAGCGCTTGCAAAGAGAGCGAAAAGGGGTATAAAATAAATACGTATGCGGGCATCCGCTCACATGCGATTTTTTGAAAGGAGCAAAATTGCGCAATGGACGCAGGCCCTTACCCTAGTACGAAAATCAAATAATGTGGGACGGCTGCGCGATCATTCGGGGCCGCCCCTAAAGGGAGGTACACGGAAATGATCGCAAAGGTTCTTGTGCTTTTGCAGGAGAAGAAGTACGCGCTTGTAAAGCAAGCCGTGTTGGAAATGAACGCTGTGGACATCGCAGAGGTGTTTGCGGAACTCCATGAGCTGGAGGCGCCGCAAACCGCGCTCCGCCTGTTCCGGCTTATGCCGAAGGAACTCGCTGCGGAGACGTTTTCCTACATGGAAAGCGATGTGCAGCAGAGCATCATCGAGGCGATCAGCGATAACGAGCTTCGCTTTATTCTGGACGACATGTATATGGACGACTATGTGGACCTCATCGAGGAGATGCCCGCAAACGTCGTCAAGCGGCTGCTCGCGAATTCGAGCGATGAAAACCGCAAGCTCATCAACGAATATCTGCAATACCCTGAGGACTCCGCAGGGAGCATCATGACCAACGAGTACGTCTATTTCAGGCGGAACGTTACGGTGCGTGAAGCGTTCGACATCATCCGAAAGACCGGGGTTGACAAGGAAACCATCTATACCTGCTATGTAATCAGCGCCGAGCGCAAGCTCGAGGGCGTAGTAACTGTACGCGAACTCCTGCTCGCCGACCCGAATGCGGCGGTGGATACGATCATGAGCACCAACGTCATCCATGCGCATACACTGGATGACAAGGAGGAGATCGCAAAGCTGTTCTCCCGGTACGATATGCTTTCGCTTCCGGTTGTGGACAAGGAAGAGCGGCTTGTGGGCATCATTACCATCGACGACGCGGTGGACGTTATGCAGGAGGCGAACACCGAGGACTTTGAAATGATGGCCGGTATTGCGCACAGCGACGATACGTATTTGAAAATGCCCGTTGTATCCTTGGCGAAAAATCGTATCATTTGGCTGCTTGTGCTGATGTTTTCCGCAATGATCACCGGCGCCATGCTTGAACATTACGAGGCGGCGATTGCAACGCTGCCGCTCTTGGTTTCGTTCATCCCCATGCTGATGGATACCGGCGGAAACTGTGGCTCACAGGCATCCACGATGATCATCCGCGGCATGGCGCTCGATGAGATTGAGCCTTCCGACTTCCTGCGCGTTTGGTGGAAGGAAATCCGCGTAGCCCTCCTTTGCGGCGGCACGCTTTCCGTCGTTAATTTTGTGCGCATTTACCTGCAATACAATGTACTTGCGGCAGAGCCGAACCCGGATTGCGTGCGGATCGCGGCGGTGGTAAGCCTTACGCTGATCGCTACGGTATGCATAGCAAAGTCGCTCGGCTGCATCCTGCCGATGCTTGCAAAAAAGCTTAAGCTTGACCCTGCGCTCATGGCGGCGCCGATGATTACAACCGTTACGGACGCATGTTCGATCCTAGTGTTCTTCAGCCTTGCGCTGACGATCCTGCGGGACCGGCTGTGATGGAACCTGCATGGACAACATACGATGGACAATGCATTTAAAGGGATGTAAGGGGGGGGCTTTGCTCGCCCCGCGCATCCTTGCGGTTGTGCTTTGCACCGCGTTACTTTTGCCGGTTGCGGGCGGCTGCACGGAGGCGCCGCAGCGGTACGAGATGACGTACCTTTCCCTGTTTGATACCGTGGTGACCATCGTGCTGTATGCGGAAGGGGAAACCGAGGCGCAGGAGATGTTCCGCGCCGTATACGACGACCTTGCCCGGTACGATGCCCTGTTTGACATATACGAGGAGCATGAAGGAACAGCAAACCTTAAAACCGTGAACGACAACGCGGGAAAAGCGCCCGTTGCGGTGGAACCGGAACTCCTTTCCCTGCTTTTATTTGGCAAGGAAGTATACGCCCTGACGGATGGGCGCGTGAACATCGCATTCGGGAGCGTGCTTACGCTTTGGCACGATGCGCGCACGGCGGGCATTGCGGATCCGGATTCTGCAGCCCTGCCCGAACGGGCTGCGCTGGAGCAGGCGGCAGCACACACGGACATCGAAGCGGTGATTCTGGATGAGGACGCAGGGACGGTCTATCTTGCCGATCCGGAACTGCGGCTGGATGTGGGGGCGATCGGGAAAGGGTTTGCGGCGCAGCTTGCGTGCGACAACGCCCGGGAACGCGGAGTGACAAGCATGCTGCTGAACCTTGGCGGAAACGTGTGCGCACTTGGTACGCGAGCGGACGGCAAACCATGGCGCATTGACGTGCAGGATCCGGACGATGCTTCGGCAGCGCTTGGCACGGTGGAGCTTGTGGATGCATCGCTTGTAACAAGCGGCGGATATCAGCGCTATTATACGGTGGATGGCGCAGCATATCATCATATTATCGACCCGGACACCCTGATGCCTGCGGACTATGTGAAAGCAGTGACCGTCACGCATGCGGATTCCGGGCTGGCGGATGCGTTTTCCACAGCGCTGTTCAACCTTCCGTATGAGCAGGGCCGCGCGCTTGCACAGCGCAACGGCGTTTCTGCCGTTTGGGAACTTTATGATGGAAAAATCGAATGGCTTTCCCTTGTGCCGGCAGAATAATTGTGTAAAAATAAATAAGCCTGATAAGAATTCGACAGTGTATTGCGGCACACCCGCGGAAATGATACAATAATTCAATGAAACGGATTGATCTCGTCGTCATCGGCACGGTGTTGGCGCTTGCAGCCATCCTGCTGCTTCTCTTTCGTGCACCTTCCGATGTGGAGGGGTATGCGGTCGTGTATGTGAACGATGAGGAATATGCCCGCTTGCCGCTCGATACACCGGCGACGCTTACCATAGATCAGGGAGATGGCAAGGTGAATGTGGTGGAGATATTCAAAGGCGGCGTGCGGATGCAAAGCGCGAGCTGCCATAATCAACTCTGCGTGCAGCAAGGGGATGTAACACCGCAAAGTGCGGCACATGCGGCGCTGAAAAACTGGATCGTCTGCCTACCAAACGGCGTTTCCATTGAGCTTGTTGCGGAGGACGCGCCATGAGCGCCGGGAAAATCGCGCGTTATGGGCTCCTGACAGGCGTAATGCTCGTGTTGGGTTATGTGGAATCCCTACTGCCGGTCGTGGGCATCCCGGGCATCAAGCTTGGCCTTTCCAACACAGTGCTGCTTTATGCGCTATGCCTGATGGATGCAAAAAGCGCAGTGCTGCTTGCGGTGCTGAAGGTATTGCTTTCCGGTTTTTTGTTCGGTTCGCCGGCAACGATGCTCTACAGCGCGGCGGGGGCGGCTTTGAGCCTCGGCGGGATGATGCTTTTGGCGCGTGTTCCCAACGTGAGCATCATCGGTGTGAGCGTCGCGGGTGCTGCGTTCCATAACATTGGCCAATGCGCGGTGGCTGCGCTTTTTGTACAGGCGCGCGCCGTGCTGGCGTATCTTCCGATCCTTTTGGTTTCTGCCGTTGTGACCGGCTTCGTAACGGGCGTTGCGGCAAAGTATCTATTGCGATATATCAAGAAAGAAATGAGGGTTGTTAACAATGAAAAAGGTTCCTGCTTGGGTAATTCTCTGCGTAATCGCGCTTGTTGCGGGCGCCGCGCTCGGCACGACGAACGCGCTGACGAAAGGTCCGATCGCTGAGCAGGCTGCGCGTGCTGCGGAAGCCGCGCGCGCTGCGGTATTGCCGGCGGCTGAGCGCTTTGAGCAGGTTGAGGTTGCCGAGGGCGCGCCCGTGGACAACTGTTATCAGGGTGTGGATGCATCCGGGAACGCTGTGGGCTATGTTGCGCAGGTCACGGTTACCGGTTTTGGCGGCCCCATCGAGGTTACCGTTGGCGTGAATGCGGAAGGTGAACTCACGGGCATCCAGTGCGGCGGATCCGGCTTTTCCGAAACGGCGGGCCTTGGCGCGAAGGTGAAGGAAACCGCTTTTTCCAGCCAGTTTGCCGGCCTTGCAACGCCGGTTGCGCTTGTGAAGGATGGCGGCGAGGTGGATTCCGTAACGGCGGCTTCCATCAGCTCCGGTGCAGTATGCAATGCGGTGAACATCGCAGCGGATTATATCGCAGGGCTTGCATAATCCCATTGGGAAACAACGCAAAATAGAACAGCATGGGCCTGGAGCAGCGCTCCGGGCCCATGTTTATATACTCGGCGGGAATCCCTTGTCAGCGGCGGCAAGATACCGTAAAATAACAGTATAAAAAGAAATAGAGCCACATGAAGGGGTAAACAATGAAAAAAACCAATAAGAAGTGGAATTGGAGTAAGATCATTGGCACAATCCTGTTTTTGGTGCTGCTTGGTTCAATCGTATATGTGACGGTGATGATCTTCACTGCGCCATCCACTGTGCCGGAAAACGAACCATATACCAAAGTAAAGAGCGATTACTATCTGAGCCTTCTGCAATGTATGCTAGGGCTTGTGGTGATGTTCCTGCCTTCGTTTTTCCAGAAAAAGCTTTCGATTGAAGTACCCAACTATATGCGCTGCATGTACTTTGTCTTTCTGTACTGCGCGATTTACCTGGGTGAAGTGCGGGACTTCTTCTACCTCGTCCCCAACTGGGATATTTATTTGCATACCTTCAGCGGTGCAATGCTGGGTGCGCTCGGCTTCTCACTGGTGTCGATTCTCAATGAAGAAAAGAGCGTACCAATGCAGCTTTCGCCGGGCTTTGTGGCGTTTTTTGCATTCTGCTTTGCCTTGGCCTGCGGAGCGGTTTGGGAGATCTATGAATTTGTGGTGGATGGAATGCTCGGCATGAACATGCAGAAGTTTGCCACGGATCAGGGTGTGCAGTTCGTTGGGCATGAAGCGATCCGCGATACCATGGAGGATTTGATGGTGGATGCGGCGGGCGCACTTGTGATCTGCCTGATCGGCGCGCTGTTCTTACGCAGGAAAAAACGGGAGAAGGAGAAAAACCTGCCGGAAGGAAACGCATAAAACACGCGCGCCTTGGGCGTGGAAGGAGAGCGGTTATGGAGATTTCTTACCGGAGGATTGCGGGTGAGGAATTCACGAGAGAGCTGTTCCAAACGTTTGACCGGCTTCAGAAATCGGATCGTGTATGGAAATGGGAGAACGGCAAATGGGCGCTGAAACCGCAAAAGTATGTCAACGACTGGTCGGACGAGGATAAAGCGTTTCTTGTGCCGTATTTTAGGCGAAAGCTGACCGCAGAAGGGGCGCTCGCTTTCGGTGCGTTTCAAAAGGGCAAATTGCTGGGCTTCAGCTTGCTGGAGACACAACCGCTTGGGCCAGAGCGTGCGTATTACAACCTTCTGGAGCTTTTTGTGACAAAAAATGCGCGCCGGCAGGGGATTGGGGCGCACCTCTTTCGGTTGGTCTGTACCGGTGCGGAACAGTTAGGGGCGAAGAGGCTGTACATCTGCGCAAACCCAACCGAAGAAACGGTGGCATTTTACAGGAAAATGGGATGCAGAGATGCAGCAGTGCGCATCGCGCGCCTTGTGGAGGATGAGCCGGATGCATACTATTTGGAAGCGGTTCTCCATGAGGCGGAATGAAACCTTCCTTATAATGCAATAATGCAAACCGCCAACCATTCTCAACAAATGGCTGGTGGTTTTGATTTTCTATGATGCGCCATTTCCCGGCAGCACCCGCCGGCTCAATCCGGAGTCCTACAGCGCGCCGGACTCTCCCCGTTTTCATCCAGCGGACAGACGGAATACACTGCCGCAAGCTGTGCCGGATAGGTCTCAAGGATCGTGCCGTCGTATTCGATGCGGATCCCGTCGCCCACCGCTAAGCCGGAAAGGCCGTTTTCCTCCAACGTTTTACCGCCGAGTGTCAGCCGGTCTGCCGAGCGAAGCACAGCCTCCTCGTCCGCAAACGGTTCCACCAAGCACCCGCCGCTTTCATATACTTCCAACACCGTCGCATTGAAAGACGGTGTTCCGGCTTCACCGGAAGGTTCCTCACTCCCTGCGCAGCCAAACAGGAGCAGCGCTACGCACAGAGAAAACAGCAGGGTGAGGGTACGCTTCATAAAAAACCTCCGCATCGTCGTTTCTTATTCAATAAAACGGCGCGGCGGAGGAAAAGGTTGCAGGCACTTGCCTTTACCGTTTCGCGAGCTTCCCCACAAGCGCAAACACACAGAACAGCAGCGCATTAACAGCAACGATGCTCGCCCCTGCGGGCGTTCCCAACGCATAGGAGAGCGTCATGCCCAGAAAGAAGCAGAATACGCTGACGATAGCCGAGGTAACGACAACGCCCCGGAACGAGCGGCACACGCGCATGGCGGTAAGCGCAGGGAAGATAATGAGGCCGGAGATGAGCATGGTGCCCATAATACGCATGCCGATGACGATCGTGAGCGCTGTGAGCAAGGCAAGCAGCATGTTGTAACGCGAAACGCGCGTGCCTGTTGCCCGGGCAAAGCTTTCGTCAAACGTAATGGCGAAAATCCGGTTATAAAACACGATGAAAAGCACGAGAACCACAGCGGCAAGGGCGAGAGAGAGGTAAACGTCCCCTTCGCTCATGGCAAGGATGCTGCCGAACATATAGCTGTAAACATCCGCGTTGAGCCCGCTTGTGAGCGAGGTCACAAGCACGCCTGCAGCAAGCGCGCCGGAGGAAATCAGCGCAATGGCGCTGTCCCCGCCAAGGCGGCTGTTCTGGCTGATGCGCAGCAGCAGGAAAGCGGCTACGATCACAACCGGGATGGCAACCGCAAGCGGCGCAGCGTTCATCGCCATCGCAATGGAAAGCGCGCCGAAGCCGACGTGGGAAAGCCCGTCGCCGATCATTGAATACCGCTTTAAAACAAGGCTTACGCCAAGAAGCGCCGCGCAAAGCGCCACAAGGCTGCCCACGATGAGCGCCCGCACCAGAAAGGAATAGGAGAAGAGTTCACCAAACAGCGCAAACATGGGTCATTCCTCCTCCCAAACACCGAATTGGATGCGCGGATAATCTGCGCAGGCGCAGCGCAAAAAGCGCGCGCCGGTGGGGCTTTTGCGGTAAGCGGCTGCGGTGCCGAAAAACGCCACGCCACGTTCGGAAAGCTGCAGCACATGTGTTGCATCATGCAGCGCACAACTAACGTCATGCGAAACCATGAGGACGGTGATCCCTTCTTCCCGGTTCAGCCGCTGAATGAGCGCATAAAGATCGTTGGTGGCAATGGGGTCGAGCGCAGCTACGGGCTCATCGAGCAAAAGCAGCTTCGTTGTTGCGCAGAGCGCGCGCGCAAGCAGTACGCGCTGCTGCTGGCCGCCGGAAAGCGTTCGGTAGGATGCTTTGGCAAGATCAGCGATGCCAAGCCGCGCAAGGTTTGCCGCCGCCCGCGTATGCTGTGCTTTTCCATAAAACGGAGCACGGCCAAGGCCGTTTGCACAGCCGGAAAGCACCACCTCGTAAACGCTTGCGGGAAAATCCTTTTGCAGCGCCGTTTGTTGGGGCAGATAGCCAATTTCCCGGCTGGATACGCCGGAAAAAACGATTTCTCCGCCGCGCGGCTGCACAAGGCCCAACAGCGCTTTGATGAGCGTGGATTTGCCGCTGCCGTTTTCGCCGACAATGCAAAGATAATCCCCTGCGTGCACGGCGAAGCTTACGCCCGTGAGCACCACGCCCGTTTCATATCCGAGGACAAGATCCTTACAGCGGATCAGAATGTCATTTTCTGTTGCGTTTTCTTTCAAAGCCATTTCGCTTCTTTCAAACCGGCTCCGGCCGGCGGATTTCTTTCTTTAGTATAGCCCAACCTTCAGGTTTTCAAGATTCTGGCGCATCAGGGAAAGGTAGGTTGCCCCCGCGTCCAGCTCGTCCTTGGAAACATTATGGCAGGAGTGGAGCAGCAGCATCTTACAGCCTGTATCCTCCGCAATGGAGCGCGACACTTTCGGATCTACCAGCTCCTCATAATAGATCACGGGGATGCCGTCCGCAAGGATCGCATCCGTAATCTCTGCAACAGCCTTTGCAGAAGGTTCCGTTTCAGAGGAGCAGGAATCATAGGCTGCAATATAGGAAAGGCCGTAGCGCTTCGCAAAGTAATGCAGCGCAAACCGGCCCCCAAAGCAGATTTCGCGCCGTTTGGCTCCGCTCACAAGCGCCATGAAGTCCGCGTCCAGTTCCGCGAGTTCCGCCTGATAGGCTTCACAGTTGGCGCGGTAGGTTTCCGCATGCTCCGGGTCTGCGGCAGAAAGTGCTTCGGTGAGCGTTCCGGCCATGGTGGCGGCCTGCGTGGGGTCGGTCCAGATATGCGGGTCGTAATTACCGTGGCCGTGGCCTTCATGCGGCTGCTCGTCTGCATGCGCCTCGATTTCATCAAGCTGAATGCCAAGGGAACAATCCGCGACAACGAGGCTGCCGATGGTCAAAAAAGCGCCGTCTTCCGTCGTCCCCTGCGTGCCGTCCAACCCGTCAATGATCTCATGCGCCCAGGTTTCCATATATTCTCCGGTATAGGCAAAAACGTCTGCCTTTTGAATGGCGATAATATCTGCAGGGGAAGGCTCGAACGAGTGGCTTTCCACGCCGGGCGGCAGCAGGAGGGAAACGTTTGCATCCGTACCGGCCGTAAGCGCGCGGGCAAAATCATACACTGGGAACAGCGTAGTGATGATGGTTACTCCATCCGCATTGGGCGGCTCCCCTGCCGCATCGCCGCAGCCGGCGAGCGCAGGGAGCGCAAGAAGGAGGGATAAGAACAGCGCAAGGCTCTGAAACAGGCGTTTCTTTTGCATAATAGCTCCTTTCCGGATTTCAAATTCAAGCATAGCACAAGCCCGGCGGGTTTTCAACACGCGGCAATTGAATCTATGCGCCGGTTTATGCTAAAATGAAACCAAACACGGGCGATGCTGCGCCCGATGATTCCAACAAAAAGATCGGAGAAGCCATGGAAGAGTTCAAACAGGAGGCCGTGCGGGAACTGACCGGGGTGGGGATGGAAACGGAAGGCGGCACAATGGTGGAGCAGCCTGCGCTGTGCCTCGTTGGGAAGCGGAAACGGATCAGCACGCAAAAGGGGCAGGATGCCCTTGCACAGATCAGGGAATTCTGGGCGCAATGCGGTGAGGATGGCACGCTTGCGGCGCTGCGCGGCCTTGCCCCGGATGCGCAGTGCTTTGTTGCGGCTTGCCACAATTTCGATACACAGGAATACGATTATTGGATTGCCATAGAAACCATCGAAGAAGGCCTCGAGGCTCCGGAAGGCTTTGAATTCCTGATGACGGAGGAGAGCGCTTATGCGCTGTTTCCCTGTAAAGGGCCCGCGCTGCAAAGCGTGTTTGACCGATGGGCCTGGGTGTATCGCAAGTGGTTCCCCAAGGGGGAGTATTTCCACGGCACATCGCCGGAACTGGAAGTGTACCCGTTCGGCGATATGGAGGCGGAGGAATACAGAAGCGAGCTGCGCGTGCCGGTGAAAAAGGTGCCCGCCGATTATTACCGCCGCAAACGCACGCCGATGAAGATGATGCTTCTGCCATTGATCGGCGTGTTTGCCGGCCTGGTGATCGGCACGCGGATGGGGAGTGCAACAGTCGGCATGCTCGTGGGCCTTCTCGGAGGGTTTGTGGCAGCCACGATTTTGCAGCAGATCTACGATGATAAAAACAAGAAGAAGGATCAGGATGGGAGCCAGAAGAAATAAACGGCGTTGTGAATAAAAGCCGTTTTGTCTCAAAAATGGGCCGGCAATTGCTGGGGGCTCACAAAACAGCTGTCTGATTGGATGTGTTTGATGCAAGAGCGCACTACTTATACACCTAACGTGTGCCGTGCGTTCTCCGATGGCTCCTCGCCAGAGGGCTGATGATTTTCCGCGGCCGCAGTTTGATGTTTTATAGCTGCAATAAAACGAGGAAGCTATAAACAGATTGGACTTTATAGATTGGAGAGGAATTGCCATGAGTGAAATTTATCAGCAAGCAAAAGTATTACAGTCAGAATTGGTGGAAATTAGAAGAGAAATACACCGAAATGCTGAGGTTGGAACACAGTTACCACATACAAAAGCCCTTGTGAAAGAAAAGCTGATAGCATATGGATATGAACCCCGGGACATTGCCAATAGCTCGATCGTGGCAACAATCAGCGGCGAACTCCCTGGTAAAACCATGCTGCTTAGAGCAGACATGGACGGTTTAGCCATTCAGGAAGAAACTGCTTTAGACTTTAAATGCATAAACGGCGCTATGCACGGCTGTGGCCATGACATGCATACCGCCATGCTGTTGGGCGCCGCAAAATTGCTTAAAAAACATCAAAACCTGATCCATGGAAACGTGAAGTTGTTATTTCAGGAGGATGAAGAAGGCTTTACCGGGGCGAAGTCTGTGATTGAGGACGGTGTATTGGAAAATCCGAAGGTAGATGCAGCTATGGCGCTTCATGTAAACTCTGGTACGCCGAGCAATATGGTGCTGTGCGGCCTTGGCCATTTCATGGCCGGCTGCACTTTGTTTCGGATTGAAGTAAGCGGTGTGGGCTGTCACGGGGCAATGCCTGAAAATGGGATCGACCCAATCAATATTGCAGCACATATTTACCTGTCGTTACAGGAAATTGCATCCAGAGAAGTAGCCGCACAAGACCCCTGTGTGTTAACGATCGGCAAATTTGCCGGTGGGCAAACCCCAAATATTATTCCTGAAAAAGCCGTTTTAGAGGGAACAATCCGCTACAAAAATAAAGAAACAGGGGATAGAATTTTTGAAAGGATTCAAGAAATTTCAAACCTGTGCGCCCAATCCTTCAGAGGAAAGGCGGCCGTAACGGAAATAGCCAGCGCACCGCCTCTGATAAACAACGATGAGATGATGCATGAGTTTTGTGATGACATTAAGCAATTCATTGCCCCTCAGCAGGTCATGATATTGCCTCAGGGAGGTATGGGCAGTGAGGATTTTGCTTCCTTTAGCTATCGGGTACCGGTTGCCTATTTATTATTAGGCGCTGGTACCAGCCAGGAAAATGAAGCGTATGGTAAACCCATGCACAATCAATGCGTTGTGTTTAATGAAGACGTATTGTGCCTCGGAAGTTCGATACTTACAATATGTGCTATGAATTGGCTGAACAAGCATCGAAATGATTAAGGGATGCGAAATCTCAGTCGATAAGGGTTACACTTCCATCCGATCAACGAACAAATAAATATCCGCCCGCACAGCACCTGCCCGCCGCAGCTGCCTGAAATGGAGCGAAAGGTGCGCTCCGAAAGCCGCATCTTTCCTGCATAATTGCGATACTGCTTTACGGCTCCCCATTTATTTGCCGGCTACTATTTGGGCTTCGCTTCCGAAAGCCGCCGGAGCACGGTCTGGTAGCCATCCGAGCCATAGGAAAGGCAGCGGTTTACGCGGGAGATGGTGGCGGTGGAAGCGCCGGTTTTTTCCGCGATGGCGGAATAGGTTTCACCCTGGCGCAAAAGCGCTGCGACTTCCATGCGCTGGGAGAGCGCCTGCAACTCTGTGACCGTGCACAGGTCTTCAAAAAAGCGGTAACATTCCTCCATGGATTCGAGCGAAAGGATGGCCTCAAACAGATGGTCGGCCGCCTCGCTATGCAGCTTGCTTTGATACATGGGCGCACTCCTTACGATGAATTATGATAGTGAAAGTTTAACACGGTGAAGCGCGAAAGTCAAGCGCGATGTGGTGGACAAAGTATGCCATATAAAACTGTATGGTTTTAACAAGATGTGAACAACCGAAATGCTGTGTTGACATAAAATAACAAACAAGCTATGTTTTTCATAAAGACATACCACTTCGGAAGATGCACTGTACTGACCTGTTGCCGGGCAAACAATCAAACTGAAAACACGAAAACGGGAAAGGATGGGGACAAAATGGAAAAGCATATGGCTTTGATTCTTATCATCTTACTTTTGTGCTGCGTTCCAGGCATTGCATTGGCGGAAGGAGGAACGGAACAGCCCGAGCCTGCTCCTTCGGCTTCGGCAGTTGAGGTATTCCGCGCAGTAGAAGATTTTGCCGGCATGTACCTGGATGAAACCCAGCAGCTTGTGGTTTGCATCGTAAACCTCAACGCAGCGCGTGAAGCCGAGTTGAAAGCGCTTGCGCCGGATGCGAAGGTCACATTTAAGACAGCAAAGTATTCTTATGCCGAACTGACAAAATTACAGGAGCAAATTGGGCAGGACAGAAGCGCACCACTTACCGTGCCGAATGCGTTGGGCATTGGACTTGATGAGCGGAACAATGTGATAGAGATTACTGTGAACATCGCCGACGAGGCTGCCGCAAAGGCATATTATCTGCAAAAATACGGTGACAGGATCAGCTTAAAAACCACGGATGCCACAGAGTATCTGCCGCAGACGGATGGCGTAACATCGCCGCAGACGGGCGGTGTGCCTTCCCACCTTGTGGCCGGGCTGTTTCTGCTTGGCGCCGCATGTGCTGTGCTTGCAGGAAAACGGGAAGCATGATGCGGTAAATCGAAAAGCTCCGCGCCAAGCAAGGCATGCGGAGCGGAGCTTTTTGATTGTACGGCACAGAGAGGGAGCTTCAGCGCGTGAGCTTCGCCAGAAACGCGCGCGTGCGCTCGTTTTGCGGGTTGTCGATGACATCTTCGGGCTTGCCCTCTTCCACAATGACGCCGCCTGCCATAAAGATCACGCGGTCGGCCACGCTGCGGGCAAAGGCCATCTCATGCGTCACGATGAGCATGGTCATCTTTTCTTTGGCGAGAGACTGGATCACGCGCAGGATGTCGCCGGTCAGTTCCGGGTCAAGCGCGCTGGTCGGCTCATCGAAAAAAAGCATCTTTGGCCCCATTGCAAGCGCGCGCGCAATGGAAACGCGCTGCTGCTCGCCGCCGGAAAGCTGGTAGGGATATGCTTCCGCCCGGTCGGCAAGGCCCATCTTTTGCAGCAGGGCCATAGCAGTTTTCGTGGCCTCTTCCGGGCTGCGTTTCTGCACGCAGACGGGGGCATCGATAATGTTGCGCAGCACAGAATAGTGCGGGAACAGGTTGAAGCTTTGAAACACGAGGCCAAACGTGCTGCGGATCTCCCTAAGCGTTTGTGCGTCCGCATATGCGGTTTTGCCGTCCGGCCCGGGTTGGGCCGCAGCACGGCCGAGGTAGCGCAGTGCGCCTCCATCCATGGTTTCAAGCAGCGTAGCACACCGCAGCAACGTGGATTTGCCGGAGCCGGATGGGCCGATGACCGCCACAACCTCACCTTCTGCCACGGAGAGGGAAATATCCCGGAGCACCGTGCGCCCGTCAAAGCTCTTTTGCAGGGAGTTGATTTCCAATACGTTCATAGCGCGCTCCTTTTATCGATAATAAGATAGCTTGCGTTCAAAGCGCTCCATCCCCCAGGCAACGACTGCGTTGAAAATATAATAGAACGCGGCGGCGGCGACAAAGGGGATCATGCTTTTTTCGGCGGATGCGATCTGTTTGGCAAGGGTGAACATTTCGAGCACGCCGATGGCAAACGCCAGGGAAGTATCCTTAATGAGCGTGATGATCTCGTTTGTAACGGGCGGCAGGATGCGCTTGACCATCTGCGGAAAGATGATGCGGCGGAAGGTCTGCCCCTTGGAATAGCCCAGCACCTCTGCGGCTTCATATTGGCCAAGCGGGATGGATTCAATGCCGGCACGGTAAATTTCCGCAAAATAGGCGGCATAGTTGAGCACAAACGCAATGATGACGGCATAAAACCGATAACCGTTGGTGAGCGGAATGCGCAGCAGAAACCACGGCCCAAAATAAACCACCAGCAATTGCAGCATCAGCGGAGTGCCGCGCATGAAGGAAATATAAACGCGCATCAGCGTGCGGAGAGGCCGGCATTTGCTCATGCGCCCAAAGGCTACCGGAAGCGCCAGCGGCAGGGAGCCGAGGAGCGTCAGGATGAAAATGAGTATGGAGGTGAGCATGCCGCCGCCAAGCTGTTCGAGCATTACTTGAAAAGACATAAGGATTCTCTACTTTCCAGGTGTGATAAATCGGTTTATCATAAACCGACATAAAACGCGGGCGGCACAGAGCGGCCCGCGTTTTGAAAGCATGTTGTTACTTGCCGAGCGTGCAAACGTCGTAGCCAAACCACTCGTTGGAAATTTCAGCGAACGTTCCGTCCTCGACCATCTCAAGAAGGGTTTCCTGCACCTGATCGCGCAGTTCGGTGTTGCCGAGCTTGAAGCCAACGCCGTATTGCTCGCTCTGGAGCGGTTCTTCCATGATGACAAACTGATCCTCACGGCCTTCGATCTGGTATTTCGCAACGCCGACGTCCATGCCAATGGCATCCACCGCGCCGGATTCCAGTTCCATAAACGCGGTGTTGTATTCCGCGCACTTTTCAAGCGAGGCAAAGGAATCCCGAAGCGCAATCGCATCCGCGTTTTCCTCATCGTTCAAGGCGGCTTCGCAGGAGCTGTCCGCCTGAACGGCTACAACCTTGCCCGCAAGGTCCGCAAAGGTGGTAAGGCCATCCGCAGCGCGGGTCACAAATACCTGAGAATTGTCCATGTAAGCGTTCGTCCAGGTGTAAAGCTCCTCGCGTTCGTTCATCGTAAAGCCATTCCAAATGCAGTCGATCGCGCCGGATTCCAGCTCAAAATCCTTGGAGTTCCAGTCGATGGGGGAAAGCTTGAGCGTCCATCCGCGGCGTTCACAAACCTCGGCGGCAAGGTCAAGGTCAAACCCGATGTATTCGCCGTTTTCATCAATGTAGCCGTAGGGCGGGAAATCCGCATCAAAGCCGACGGTAAAGGTCTTTTCTTCCTTTTCAGCGCAGCCGAATGCGGCGGCAAAGACGAAGGTAAGCGCAAGCGTCAACAGAAAAAATTTCGTACGTTTCATGGGTGTCGTTCCTCTCTTTTAGTACAATAGGTTTCGTTGCTTTTGTATGATAACACATTAGCATGCTAAAGTAAAGAGAAATATATCGTATAATTATGATACTTATTTGACGATTTGATTTAAAGCGCTATATAATGCTAGGAAAAGCATCATGGCCTTTGGAAAGTCGGCCAAAAAACCATAACGAAAACGGGGGGGGCGCGCATGGAGAAACGGCCGTTCGAGACGAGGATAGACCGTGAAAAGCGGCTTGGAAAAATGAAGCGCGAAAAGGTTCTGTGCCTTATTAACACCATTTTGCCGACGATTGCCGGAGTTCTGTTTCTGATCAGTTCCTTTGTGAACAGCTCCCCGATTTTTGCCGTGATCGGAATGATGCAGTTCTACATTACATACCGGGCCGGCAGGAACTATAAACGCCTGAAAGCGGAGCTTGCGGAAGAAATGGAACGCGGGAAGGAACGCTGAAAAACGAAGCAGGGAGCGGCTGTCCGCTCCCTGCTTGCTGTGTGTATGGATTCTTAGCGCCCCTTGCGCGTGGGGTCCGGCTTGATCACGCCGCTGCGGTACGCGTCAAGCAGCTTGCGCAGGTCGGCGATGCGCCCTTCAAGCTCCACGCCCGTGTCAATATCGGACACCATCACGCGCTTTTGGAATTCTTCCACGATATGTGTGTGGGAGGTGATGTCCCTGTCGTGCCGCACCGCATCCTCAATGGTGGTGAACGGTTCGTGCGCGGCGATGCGCATGCCCCAGGAATTGAAGAACATCGTGTAGCCCGCAATGCCCGTCTGCCCCTGATAAGCGCGGCAGAAGCCGCCGTCGATCACCACAAGCCGGCCATGTGCCTTGCAGGGGTTTTCGCCTTCCTTTGCACGCACGGGGATGTGGCCGTTTACGATGCGGCTCCAGGGTTTGTCAAGCCCGAATGCGGCAAGGATACCGCGGCAGAAATCCTCGTCGTTGTAATATTCATAGTAAGCGTTCTTGGGTTCCTTCCACGCCGCCTTATCCTCAATCAGCGCACGTTCAAACGTGGTGATGTGGCTGCGGCCAAAGATGGGGGAGTTGCGCCCGCACCAGAGGAACCAAAGGAAGTCCTGCCCGTTCCGGCGCTCTGCGGAGCCTTCCGGGGCGAAATAGCCCTGGCGGGCAATCTTGTCGCAATAATCAAGGAAATCGCGTCCACTCAGGCGGTTGCGGCCGAATTCAAACTCCATAAAGCTCCCATCCCGGTTGCAGGGGATGCAGCCGTGATACAGCAGGTTGCCGTTGTAGCAGCGGTACACGGAGCCGACGGAATACAGGAAGCGCGCATGCTGCTGCAAACGCTCGCTGTGCATGAAGGCGGAGACAAGCTGCCCCATCAGGGCCTCCTCCTCCTCGGTAAGCTTCGTCGGGTCGGCAGGGTCAATGGTGGGGAAATCCGTATCGCGCAGCGGATATTCCTTGCCATCCACCGTAAGCGTGCCTTTTTCCCAATTCACGCGGGAAAGCATATCCCGGTCATCCATGCGGTATTCCGGATGGCGACGGATCGCCTGCCCTTCCAGCTTAAAGAGGATGACGCTGATGGCCTTGTGCATGCGCGCATACAGGTTGAGATCGCGCGGCTTAAAGGGCTCCTCCGGCAGCTTGCGCGGCTTAAAGACGCAGGCGTCGCCCGCACTATATTGCTCTGTGGAGAACACTGCGAGCGGCAGCAGATTGATGCCATACCCGTTTTCGAGCATATCAAGGTTATCATACTGCACGCAGTTGCGCACCGCAGTGGCAACGCAAACGTCGCTGCCCGCAGCAGCTCCCATCCACATGACATCGTGGTTGCCCCATTGGATGTCCACGTTGTGGTGCTGCATCAGGTGGTCAAGGATTACGTCCGCATGCGGCCCGCGGTCGAAAATGTCGCCCACGATGTGCAGCACATCCACCGTCATGCGCTTGATGAGCGTCGCCATTTCCACGATGAACGTGTCTGCGCTGCCCGTGTCGATGATGGCACGGATGATGTTGTCGTAATACCGGTCCTGGTTACGGTTGGGCGCGGTGTTGAGCAGCTCCTCCATAATGTAAGCGAATTCGCGCGGCAGCGCCTTGCGCACCTTGGAGCGGGAATACTTGGAGGCGGAAAGCCGGCACACGGCAATGAGCCGCCGGAGCATTACGCAGTACCAGTCGTAAAGATCCGTCACGGTGGCTTTGGCCTCAATCAGCTTTTCGCGCGGGTAATAGATGAGCGCCGAGAGCGCGCGCCGCTCCGCAATCACAAGCGAGCCTTCAAACGCCTGGTCGATCTTGTCTGCGACCGCGCCGGAGCCGTTGTTCAGAATGTGCAGGAACGCCTCATGCTCGCCATGGATGTCGCTCATGAAGTGTTCCGTGCCCTTGGGCAGGTTCAGGATAGCAGTCAGGTTGATGATCTCCGCACTGGCCGCCTGCGGCGAAGGGTACTCCCGCGCAAGGAGCGTGAGGTAGCGGGTGTCTCGAGCGTTCATGGAAACCTCCGGATTGGTTATTATATTAACAAAGGAGAATGGTATATTCTATTAATATCACTTATATATTAGCACGTTTTTTACGCGCTGAACAGATGTAAAAGCACAATCTGCAGGAATTCCTGCAAAAGAATGTGCGGCGGCTGCATGGTTGGTGGAGAGCATGACGGGGTGGTATACTAAACGCAGAAGATAAGAACAAAAGGAGAATGCGATGCAAAAGATTGGATGCCACCTTTCCTCGTCGAAAGGGTTTTTGCACATGGGAGAAGAAGCCGTTTCCATCGGTGCGAATACGTTCCAGTTCTTCACGCGCAACCCGCGCGGCGGCGCGGCGAAGCCGCTTGATGAGGCGGATCTTGCGGCGTACCGTGCGTTTGCGGCAGAGCACGGAATCGGCCCCATCATCGCGCATGCGCCCTATACGCTCAACGCCTGCGCAGCGGACGAGGGCTTGCGCACGTTCGCGCGGGAAACGATGCTGGATGACCTTCGGAAGCTTGCGCATCTGCCCGGCAATTTTTACAATTTCCATCCCGGCAGCCATGTGAAGCAGGGCACGGAAGCCGGAATCGACTTGATCGCCGAAACGCTCAACGCCGTTTTGCCGGAGGCGGGCGAAACCACGGTGCTGCTTGAAACCATGGCGGGCAAAGGCAGCGAGGTCGGCAGCCGGTTCGAGGAGCTGTGCGCAGTGATTGACCGTGTTGAGCGGCCGGAGCGCCTTGGCGTTTGCCTGGACACCTGCCATGTGTTTGACGCGGGGTATGACATCGTGAATGACCTCGAGGGCGTACTTGCGGAGTTTGACCGCATCATCGGCCTCAAGCGGCTTTGCGCTGTACACCTTAACGACAGCATGAACCCGATCGGATCCCATAAGGATCGCCATGCCTGCCTCGGGGCGGGGCACATCGGCCTCCCTGCGCTGCTGGCGGTGGTCAACCACCCTGCGCTTTGCGGCCTGCCGGCCGCGCTTGAAACCCCGAACGACCTTTCCGGCTATGCGCGGGAAATCGCGCTTGTGCGGGGCGGCTGAGGGCTCATCTTTCCTGCACCTCCGGGAACGGGATCACCGCTGCCGGGGCGGCTGGATGCGCGCAAAGGAATTTTTCCATCCAGATCATGTCCTTCCATGCGCCGGATTTATAGCCGCATTTTGTGAAATGCGCCACGGTTTTGTAACCGAGTTTGCGGTGAAACGCTTCGCTTTTTTCGTTCGGATACGTGATGCAGGCATTGAGGTTTATGATGTTCTGCATGCTGAGACAGCGCTCCAGCCCGGTGTAAAGCAGCGTGCTGACGCCATGCCCGGAAAAGTCCATCTTCACATACGCGGTAACTTCAACCGCCCAATCATAGGCAGGGCGGCCTTTAAATGCGCCTGCATACGCGTAGCCCAGCGCGACGCCGCCTTCCTCTGCGATGAGGTAAGGATAGCGTTCGAGCGTGTGCGCGATGCGTGCGGCGAACTCCGCATCCGAAGGCGCGGCATATTCAAACGTGATATCGGTCGTTTCAACATAGGGCTTGTAGATCGCTGCGAGTGCGGGCGCATCCGCAGGGGTTGCAATTCGGATCGTGCGCATGCGTTTCTCCTTCAAACTCAACCATTCGCCAGCAGAACCGTTCCCGCAGCATACCGCACACCGTCCGCGAGGACGGCCGCTTCATATTCGCCCGAAAGCCCTTCGGGCAGCGTCAGCGAGAAGCCCCGCGGGGAAACCATAGTTTCTGCAAGGGAGTCGGCCCGCTCCTCCAAAATGGGGAACGCCTCGAAGCAATGGGATTCGCCGTCCCGCAGGAGGAGCACATAAATATGCCGGGCTTGCACATCCGCATCAAAGCAGCCCGCAAGCTGCGTATAGCCGCTGCGCCCATATTGCGTGAGCAGAGCCGTGCCGCCCTCCGCCTCCGCATGCGGCGCATCCGCTTCCAGCGCGGGCATGAGGGGCGCTGCGGTGAGCAGGTTTTTGATGTTGCGCTCCACCAGTTCGATGAACACGGCGTCCGGCGTTTCTTCATCCAACAGCGTGTAATTGTACGGGAATTCCGCGCTGTATTTCACGCGCCCGAGGTTTGTGGAAAGGAGCGGCAGCAAGGCGTTGCCGAACGAATCGCGGAACAGGTGCAGCGAAACCCCGTTCGCGCTGCCGGTGGTACCGAAGGTCGTGTCCTGCGCGGGGCGCGCGCCTTTATCATACGCAAAGTCCGGTTCAATGCCGTAATCCGGGCGCGGCCGGTTGCCCGGAAGCGCGGGAAGCACGAAGTTGTGCAGGTCGCCTGCATCGTCATACACCATCTCCGGCACAAGCGAAGCATAGGATTCGTATGCCTCGCCTGCTGCGATGCGCTGCATGATCGCATTGTAGGCAAGCAGCGCGCCGCGCTCGTTCCAGTGGGTATCCCGATCATGGTAAAGCTGGCCGTCCTGCTTGTGAGAACAGAGCAGCGAAGCAAAATCCACGGTTTCTATCCCCGCTTCTGCAAGCGCGGCATACAGCCGCTCCCGGTTGCCTGCGCCCGCTGCAGGGGCGAGGCGGGAAGGCATGTTTTCCGGATAGACCGTGTTTTTGTTGGGAGCGATGGAGAAGGTGAAGGAAATCCCCCGCGCTTTGCACCAAGCCTGCTCAATGCCGAGGCATGCGGCGATGCGGGCAATCTCATCCTCTGAAAGCAGGTTGCGCCCAAGATAATCATCCAGCGTCTCGGAATAAAACAGCATGTCGTTTTTGCCGACGATGACCTTCTCATTGAGCGTATCCCCGAAGAGCGCCATCGTAAGCCCGTGAAAGGCTGTGACCATCTCCTCCCGGAAGCCGAAGTGATCCTCGAAATATGCATCGAACTCCGCGGGGAAGGAAAGGTTCAGCCCATCCCGCCCCCAAAGGGAGGTGAGCCGGGCAAGCGGCCTGTTTTCGCGGTTTTCGGCTTCGTAGCCGCAAAGAAGCGCTGCCGTGGGCAGCAGGCATACGGCGAGGAACGCCGCAATGAAGGCGATGTAAAACGGTTTCTTCATAAGCGTCCCTCCCTAAAAGCGGAAATAGATGAACGGGTTGTAGGCGGCTGTGGAAAGGCAGAGGGCGCAAAGCACCGCAAGCAGCAGCGCCGCAAGATAAGCCCCGCATTCCGCAGCAGGCCGGTGCGCAAAGAGGCGTTCCCCAAAGCGGTGCAAAACAGGCGTGCAGGCGAAGGCTGCAACGGCGAGCGCCACGAGGCAAAGCGGCGATACGAGTTCGGAAAGCTCCGCAAGCGCAGCGGGAGAAAGGCTCCAGGCCGTGAACATGCATCTGATGAGGGTGAGCGCATGCCCCATGGTTTCCGCACGGAAGAACACGAAGCCCACCGTGACAGCAAGAAGGGTATAGGCATGCCGGAGTGCGCGCGGCCACTTCGCAGGCTTGAGCGCGCCGTAGGACTCCAGCATCAGAAAGCTGCCGTGATAAAGCCCCCACACCGCGAAGTTCCAGCTTGCGCCGTGCCAGAGGCCGGTCAGAAGGAACACTGTGAGCTTATTGAGCCCCGTGCGGAGCCTGCCCTTGCGGTTCCCGCCGAGCGGGATATACACATATTCGCGGAACCAGGTGGAAAGCGAGATGTGCCATCTGCGCCAAAACTCCTGCATGGTTTCCGCAATGTAAGGATAATTGAAGTTTTCCTTGAACGTAAAGCCGAAGGCTTGCCCGAGGCCGATGGCCATGTCCGAATACCCGGAAAAATCAAAGTAAATTTGAAAAAGATATGCGACAGCGCCGAGCCATGCCGTGGGGGCGGCCACAGACCCCATGGGAAGCGCGTAAACCGCATCCGCCGTCATGGCGAGCGTGTTGGCGATAAGCACCTTCTTGGCAAGGCCGAAACAGAAGCGGCGGAAGCCCGCCGCCGTCTTTTCTATTGTGATGGTGCGCGCGTGAAGCTGTTGGTCCACATCGTGATATTTTACGATGGGCCCTGCGATGAGCTGGGGAAACAGCGAGATGTAAAGCAGCACGTCAAAATAGTTTTTGGAAAGCCGCGCGTCCCCGCGATATACGTCGAGCACGTAGCTCATGGCCTGAAACGTGAAGAACGAGATGCCGATGGGCAGCGCGATGCCGGGGAGCGGGAGGGAAAGCCCGAGCGCCCCGTTTACGCTTTCAATAAGAAAATCCGTATACTTGAAAAAGACGAGCGTGCCAAGGCTCCAGACTACGGCTGCGCCGCACCAGAAACGTCTTTGCGCGGGGAAGCGTTCCATGAAAAGGGCTGCGGCATAGTTTACGAGCGTGGTGAAAATCATCAGCAGCACGTAAACAGGTTCGCCCCATGCATAAAACAGCAGCGAGGCAACAAGAAGGAGCGCGTTGCTCCAACGGATGCTGCGCCGAAACAGCAGATTTACGAGAAACGCCGCCGGCAGGAACAGAAAAAAGAACGTAGGGGAGCTGAAAACCATGTCTCACTCCGTTTGCAATCAATAGCTGGGGGAATAGATGTAGATCGTGCCCACTGCATCGCCCAGGGGTTCAAACTGAATGCGCTCGGATTGAATGTCCTCCGGGTCGTTTGAGATGGAATAGGTGTGATAGCCGTCGTCAAAATAATCCGCGCCGTAAAGCTCTGTAACGGAGGAAAGCGCATCGCCCACCTTTGCGCCGCGCAGCGTGGCATAGGTGCCGTCCGTGAGGGTGATCATCTCGATGACGTCCTTGCCGCCTACCGGCACGGTGTTCACGGTGATGCCGGGATAGGTATAGGTTTTGTCCTTGCCGTCATAGACGCAGCTTACCATTTCGGAATATTCAAATCCATCGCCGAGCGCGGCAAGCAAGGCGGCGCTGTCCTCGCGCAGATAATACACTTTGCCGCCGATCTCAACGCCAAGGTCCTTTTCGGAAAACGCGCCGGTGGGCGCAGCGGGAGCAGGGGAGCCGCCGCAGGCCGCCACAATACAGAGCATCAGCAGCACAGCAATGGAAAGGGAGAGGCTTTTTTGCAGTTTCATAGGGATGAAACCTCCTTTGTGATGATGGAAGATTCAGCGGCCGTTTTCGGGCAGCTGTTCGAGCGGCAGCATTGTGACGCGCGAAAGGTCGATGTCCGTGGTCATAAACTTTTTGCTGTTGGTGTCGGAAAAATGCCACCATTCGCTTTTGATGGTGTTGAAACCGCATTCGCTCATCACGCCGGTCATGTATTCAACATTGGCGGCCTGTTCCTCCGTCCAGGTTTTGCAGGTGCGTGCGGCTTCCTCGGTAAACGTATGCATGGGGGTGGGGAATTCAAGCACAAGGCTGGTCGCATCATCAATCAGCGCAATATCCACCGCACAGCCGCGGTTGTGGTTGGAAGCGGTGGTGGAAGGATCCGCGATCCAGTGCTTGTTCTGAACGATTTCAAAAAGCCGCCGCTGTGCGGAGAGAGGGCGGTAGGCATCGTAAATCTTAAGCGTATAGCCATCGGCTTTGAAGCGCTCATAGGCCTTCACAAGCTTTTTTGCCGTATCGCGCTGCAAAAGCGCAATGGAGCGGCCGTAGAGCGGTTCGCCTGTAACGTTGTTTTCCGTGTTGAAAAGCTGTTCATACTGCGCATCCGGCAGGTACAGCTTGAGATCCACCAACTCATTTTTGACCATGATGGGCGTAACGCCATCTGCCTCATATGCAGGAAGTCCGGTCGGGATGTCGATTTTTTGCCCGATTTCAGGCGGGACATAGGCATAAAGCACCGTTTCTTCCGGCACGAGGTATTCTGCGTAACAATATGCCTCTGTGCCGTCCATAAGCTGCACGCGGCTGAATTCGCCCTCTGTGCCGAGGTAGTATGCGGTTTCCTCATATAGAAGTTGGCCGAGGATGTTTCCGCTGTCCGCTGCGGAAGGGGAAGAACGCACGTTAACCGTGCTGACGCGGATCTTGTAAAGCGGCCCGGGCGGCGGCGTTGGCGCCGGGGATGCGGTCGGCATGGGCGTTTCCGTGGGCGCGGGCGTTTCCTGCGGTTCCGGCGGCGCCGGCGTCAGGTCGATCGCCTCTGTGCCGGCGGGACCAAAGGGCATTTGGATGCCCGGCGTGCAGGCCGTGCAGAACAGCAGGAGCGCAAGAAGCAGCGCGGATAAGCGCATGGCGGAACCTCCTTTCAAAATTTGGGTTGCCAGGGAAGGGGCGATCAATCCCCCGCTTCAACATCCGTTGGGTCGTAGCGTTTGCCGTTGCGGCTGGGCACCTCATCGCTTGTGGTGCCTTTGGGCGATCCGTTTACGATTTCAAGCACCGTGCCTTCCGGGCAGTTTTCGTAGATGAAGCGCGCGGCCTCAGTGACCATTCGGAGGCAGCCGCCCGTGGAGGACTTGCCGATGCCGAGCTCGCCGTCATAATACTTGGGCCACATATAGCCGTTGTTTTCCTCCCCGTAGAGCGGGGAATGGACATAAAGCCGGTTGTGATAACGCGTGGCGAACTGCACGAAGCCGCCGTCCGGGAATTCGTGCCAACGCTCGCGGTCGCCGCTCAAAGTGAAGGTGCCGGCGGGCGTTTTGTTGCCGCCATGGGCGATGCGATAGGTCTTATATACTTCGGAATACGCGCCATCCGCACCTTTTTTATAGATCGTGAGGGTGTAGGAGCCCTTTTCCACATAAAGATAATAGGGCAGATCGTCCCCTGCGGATGGAGCGGGCGTTTCAGAAGGCGCCTGCGTCTGCACAGGAGCCTCCGTTTGTGCGGGGGCTTCGGTTTTTTCCGGCGCGCTAGTTTGCACAGGCGGCGCAGTTTGCGTGGGCGCGGCCGTGATCGCGGGCGCTTCCGTGGGCATGGGTACGGATGGATTCGCTCCGGAAGGCGTGCCGAGGATAATCGGAGCAAGCGTGGCGGAAGGGGAGGGCAGAGCCGCGTTCTGGCCGGCTGTTTCCTCCGGAACGTCAATGTCAATCACGCCGTCGCCGGCAGCGACGGCCTCACGCGGCGCGCATGCGCCCATGGACAGCATGAGCAGGCATGCGAGCAACGCGGAAAAAAAGCGAAGGTATTTCAAATTCAAGCCTCCTTGAAAAATGCGTCATAATTTCTATAATAGTTTACTACAACCCGGCGGCGATGTCATCAGCCGAAAGAAAAAAGGCGGGGCGGAAGAAGAATGTTTACAAACGGCATGCGGAGCAGGGCTTTCCTCAGGAAAGCCCTGGAAAGCTCTGCTAGACTGTCGAAAAAGTCTCTCCGGGATTGTCAAGGGCCGCAGCCCTTGACTTGCAATCGCGCGCGGCGACAGGTGCGGCGCGCGCGAAAAGCCTTGCCGCGCAAGGCTTTCTTTGCACGGAGCGCTGGCCGCGCCACCGGCGCAAGCGCGACATGAAATCCTCGATCAAGTGGCGCTGCCACTTGATCGACAGCCTCGCAGGGCTTTCCTTAGGTAAGCTCTGCGGAAACAAAGCGGAACCCGAGCGGCGCTGTATCCGCCGGGGCGAGCGCAAGCACGAGCGCGGCAAGTTCGCCTGCTTCCTTCGTGCCGGGCAGGCCGTAAAGAAGCATACCGTAAACGATCAGCAAATCCTTCGTGCGCACGGCTTCATCCACGCGCAGCGCATATGCCGCGCGCGGGTGCACGGGAACGCGGTATACGCCATCGAGAAGAATTGTGCCGTCGCCCCATTCGGGAATATCCGTGGGGAATGCGCCGGAAAAATACTCCGCAAAGGATGCTTCATAGGATTCTGCGGGCACATCAAGCCAGGCTGTGCCTTCGTTCCCCGTGGTGAGCATGTGCGTCAGAAACGCGCTTGCAGCATATGCGGAAGGGGAACCATCCGAAAAACCTTCGTAATTCGGAGCACAGGCTGCCGCAATCGCTTCAAACGCCGGCAGCAGGGTTTCATATTCCGAAACGGAGATCGCTTCCCCCACACAATCCGGATAAAGGGCTGCGCGGGGAATGGAAAATGTGAGCGTACCGGCCGCTTCGGGTGCGAGCACGCCCGCCGGAATGAAAACCTCATATCCGGTCTGCGTTACCGCAAAACCGTTCATAAGGTCAAGCGCAAGGCGTACATCCTCCGGTGTTACGTCTCCGAAATAGGCGTCCGGGTCGAGATCAATCGCATTGTAAATCTGCTGCGCCACGAGTGCGTCCGGCTCATACTGCCCGGACACCGCAGCAAAGCTTTGTTCGCTGCCCGCAGCATCCAACACGAGCACGAACGGGATCGTTTCGCGTTCCGCACCATAGGAGACGGTCTCGAACAGGCGAATGCTCCAATAGCCTGCTGCGGAGGAAGCAGCAAACTCCACGGTTGTGCAAGGGGCGGGTTCGCCCTCCGCACGGTCGGCAAGCGGGAGGCGCTCTGTGCGCACGCGCTCGGTCAGTTCCTCTTCATACAGCGCGAGCGCAGCGTTGAGCGCCGCACAGTTTAACTCCTCCGGCATGAACACGGGCAGGGTGTAAGTGAGGATATAGTCCGCATCCGCATCGCCCGCGTCTTCCGGGAAATAGACGGTGTTTGTCCGGGAGCCATACCGGATGTCCGCAGACTCCGGCGTTTCACCGGGCGCTTCCGCGCCGGATGCCTCCACACCGGGTGTTTCCGCACCGGGCTTGTCCGTCGCACCGGGCGCGTTTACAGCCCCGCCGCAGCCGGCTGCCGAAAAAAGAAGCGCCGCAAGCAGAGCGGCAAGAAGCCTGTATTTCTTCATGGAAATTGACCTCCAAAGCAAAAAACGGTGAGATACATTCACAGTATCACAAGCAGTGGGGCAATTCAACTGAAAAGATTGTAAATCCTTCGGGGATCGGGCGGTGCGCGCAACAAATTCTTTTTAAAACTGCGCTTGCGGCAAGCGGTTATGCGCCGTGTGTGATATAATGAATTGGCGCAATCCTGCCCTGCAAGCGAGGCGCGCAGGCGGATGGAACGCAATACGCAGGCCGAAGGAGGAGCACAATGGCACGGAAATTGGACAAAGACTATATTCTGGGGCGGCTCAGCCGCGTGCCCGGCGACGTCGGGTTCTATTTTAAAGACCTTACTACGGGGGAAGAGCTTGGCCGCAACGAGAACGAAATGTTCCAGGCGGCAAGCGTCATCAAGCTGCCCATGTTCGCCGTGGTTGCAAAATTTGTTGCAGAAGGAAAGGCATCCTGGGAAGACAGGCTCGTTGCGCACAATGAAGAGCGCGTGCCGCCCTGCGGCGCGCTGTGGTTCTTCGAGGACGAGCCTTCCGTGAGCCTGAGGACGCTCTGCGGACTGATGATCACCATCAGCGACAACATGGCCACCAACATGCTTATGCGCCATTTCGGCATCGAAACGTTCAACCGGGAATTCCGGGAGATCGGCCTTGAAAATACGCACATTGAGCGGCTGCTGTTTGACAGCGCCGCAGGTGCGCAGGGCAAGCAGAACAAGATCGTCCCACGGGAGATGGGCTGCCTACTCGAGCGTGTTTACCGTCATTCGTTCGTGAATGAGACGGTTTCCAAATGCATCGAGGATACGCTGCTTGAGCAACAGATCAACCATAAGATCCCCGGCTACCTGCGGGGCGAGGTGGATGTTGCGCACAAGACGGGCGAGGATGACGGCATCACCAATGATGTGGGTATCGTCTATGCGCGGGAACCCTTCGTAATCTGCTTTGCCAACAACCACACGGATGTGCCGGAGGCGGAGCGCGCCATGCGGGAGATATCCCTTGCCCTTGCAGACATTCCCGCATGGAAGGCGGAATAAGCAAAACAGAAAAACGGCCCGGCAGAAGGCCGGAACTTCAAGGCCCGCAGGGCGGCTCGGCCGCCCTGCGGGCCTATAACCATTTATGGGCTAAACGTCAATCGGCGGGGCGCCGCATATGGCGAGCTTACATCTGGTGCTTTCCATATTCAAACGTTTTTTTACACAAGTATCGCATCATTTGCTCATAGGCATTTATTATTATCATTATATCGGGATGATCGCTGTCTTCGTTTCCATTGATTGCCTTTGACAAGCGAATACGCGCATCAAAGATTGATTCATATAAGCTCCAACATTCCATCCCTTCCTCGAATTCGCTTGGATAGTTTGGATCGGCTTCTTCCAACATGCCGTTCATCGATTCATATATCCTGTCAAATTCCATTTATTCCACCTCCAATGCCATTTTGATGGAAAAGACATCAAAAGTCAATGGGGATTCTCATGCCAGCCCATAATATTTCCATGAAATATGAGCGGATAAAAGCATTGCGGGAAGACCGCGACCTGAAGCAACACGAAGTTGCGGAATATCTCCGCATTGCGCGCAGCACATATAGCGGCTACGAAAACGCATGGAGTGACATCCCGACGGAGATTCTTATCGCACTGGCGCGGTATTATGGCGTTTCGGCGGATTATTTGCTTGGCATGACGGATGAAACGAAGCCTTACCCGCCCGCAAAAAAGCGGTGAAGAACATGGCACAGCGCAAACCGTGCCATATGCGTTTGATGATGAAACCTATGAAAGATAGCGCCGGGGCTCCTCGCCTGTGAACTGCTCCCCGCAGCGGCGGAGCTCGCCCAGCACGCGCGCCATTCCGTATTCTGGAAGGAACCAGTTCTCTTTTGTGATGCCGAAGCCGTCGCAGGGAATCACGCGGAACCGTGTATCCGGGAACGCGAGCTGATAACACATAAGGCAGCGCCGGGCATGGAATGCCTTGCAGACCAACAGCGCACGCTTGGGCGAAATGCAGAGCGCATCCGCCGCTTCCCTTGCGAATTGTGCATTCTGCTTGGTGTATCCAGAACGGTTTTCTCCTGCAATCGCATACTCCGGTATGCCTGCACGCAACAGCACATCCCGATAAAAATCATATTCCGTCTTGTAATCCTTATTGTAAATATCCCGCTTGGTACGCGGCCCGGGAAAGCTGCCTCTTTTAATGCTTACCCCGCCGCCGATAAACACAAGAGGCGCATATCCGTTTTTCCAGAGCTCTGCCGCAAGCTCCGGAAGCTCCGGCAATGAACCCCCAACGACGAAAATTGCGTCTGCCTGCTCCGGTTCATCCGAAATGAAAATGAAATTACCGATGTCGGTCAGCGTATGATGCATTAACCCACAGCTCCTGATTTGAAACATGATAAAGCATGGGGGCGCTTGCGCACCCCCACATCCCGTTACTGCTCAAAGTTGAACTCGTCTTTGTTGCGTTCAATGAACAGGCCGAACACTGCGTCAAGAACGGCCGGGTCATCCACGCCCTGAAGCATATCCTCCTCGTCTTCCTCGCCGGAGGCGAGCACTTCAAGGATCACCGCATCCACTACGTCCGATTCATCGTCCACGGGCAGCAGCACTGCATATTGCCCGTCTTCGTAAGGCACGACATCCAGAATCTCAAAATCAACCTCAACGCCGTCCTCGTCGGTCAGTGTCACGACGTTTTCAAATTCGTTCATGGCTCCCTCTCGCTTATGCTTTGCCGTTGCAGCCGAGCACATCCACAATTTTGTGGGCGACCATCTGCTTGATGGCCTCGCGTGCGGGCTTGAGGTACTGGCGCGGGTCGAAATGGCTCGGATTTTCCGCAAGGTATTTGCGGATGGTACCGGTCATCGCAAGGCGCAGGTCGGAATCGATGTTGATCTTGCAGACGGCCATCGCCGCAGCCTGGCGGAGCATATCCTCCGGCACGCCGATTGCGTCCGGCATGTTGCCGCCGTAGGCGTTGATCATCTCCACAAATTCCGGGATAACGCTGCTTGCGCCGTGAAGCACGATCGGGAAACCGGGCAGGCGCTTCTGCACCTCTTCGAGAATATCGAAGCGAAGCTGCGGCTTCGTGCCGGGCTTGAACTTATACGCGCCGTGGCTTGTGCCGATGGCGATTGCGAGCGAATCCACGCCCGTGCGGGTCACGAAATCATAAACCTGATCGGGATCGGTGTAGCTGCCTTCGCCGGCCGCTACCTTGACCTCATCCTCAACGCCTTCAAGCCGTCCGAGCTCGCCCTCCACGACCACGCCGTGGTCGTGCGCATATTCAACCACCTTTTTGGTGAGCGCAACGTTTTCTTCGTAAGAATGGTGGCTGCCGTCGATCATCACGGAGGTGAAGCCGCCGTCAATGCAGGCCTTGCAGGTCTCAAAATCCGGGCCGTGATCCAGGTGCAGGGCGATGGGCAGACCGGTCTCTTCGGCGGCAGCCTTTACCATAGCAACCAGGTAGTCGTGAGAGGCGTACTTGCGTGCGCCGGCGGAGCACTGCAGGATCACCGGGGCGTTCAGCTTCTTGGCTGCACGGGTGATGCCCTGCACGATCTCCATGTTATTTACATTGAAAGCACCGATGGCGTAACCGCCCTCATAAGCCTTCTTGAACATTTCGGTAGTTGTTACCAGTGGCATAGTGTTCTCTCCATTCAAAGTAAATTATGATCCGGCGGATCATTCATTGTGCATTATACACCATTTTGTCCAAAATAGCAAGCCGCAGGGCAGATTTTGCACCGCAGTTCTGCCACAAAACCGGCCGCCTGCGCCCCATTTTTTGTATGGTTTGACAGATTGGGGGTATAATTTCTAAATCCCTCAGTCAGCTGCGCTGACAGCACCGGCTGGGTGGAGGGATTACAAGCAACCGCAAATCCATAAAAAAGAGAACGGTTGGAGTACACCCTCTGTAAGTAAGTTACATAGAGAATATATGGAGAAGTAGAAGTCCGCACCCTTTTAGGGCGCGGACTTCTACTTTGGATTGTGGTGGCACAATCCGATGCTCGCTAAACTTGTGGACACAGTCGGTTTGAAAGTAATCTCATACGCTAACCTCTAAGCCGAATATCTAATGATCATATTGTTGACTTAACAAATAGCTGATCAATTGAGCCAAATATTGTTTTATAATCACCCAACTTTTCAAAACCATATTTTTCGTATAGCCCTATTTCTCCGCTCAGGATATATACTTTTTCATATCCTAGCTCGCGAGCATATAAAATTGCGCTTTGAATCATTAACTCCGATAGTCTATTACCACGGTATGGTTCATCAACAAAAACAAATCCTATAAATGGTGTAAACGGATATTCTTTTGGCAGCTCATCCTTTTCAGCCAATGTGCAAAATCCTGCCACTTTTCCATTTACACAAGCAACAAACACTCTTTCCCATGTATTAAAGTCATTGCTTTTCATCTTTTGAGCCAAATAAGGGCCCGCTTTCCACGAGCAATTTTCAGCCAAACAAATAGTTTCATTCCAATATTCATGTATTTGGGTCATACAATAAATTTCAGTCATTTATTCCCCTTATAAAAATTCCCATTTATCGTATTGTAAGTATAGCACATAATCATAATTAGCATCAACACTACTCTCGGCAAGCTGCCATATATTCTGTCTGGTTAAATAAATTTAAAAGGATACGCCTCCTTACGAAGTGTATCCTTTGCCCGCTCTCTTTCGTTTCGCCATTATTTTTTGTAATCGAGAATTTCTTTTGCCAGGTACACCGGGCGGCGCTTGGTCTCAATGTAATTCTTAGCCAGGTACTCGCCGATGATGCCGATGGTAAACAGCTGCATACCGCCAAAGAAAACGATCAGAATCACCGTCTGGGTAAAGCCGTCTACCGCAATGTGCTCCGTGGCCTTGCGAAGGAGGGTCACGATAAAGTAGATAATAGAAAAAGCAGTGGAAAGCAGCCCCAACACCGTTGCCAGCTTCAGCGGCGCGGTGGAGAAGGCCAAAATGCCGTTCCAGCCGTATTTCAGCAGCTTTTTGAACCCCCATTTGGTGGTGCCGCTGGCCCGCTCTTTGGCTTCATAGGGAATGTACTTGGTGTTAAAGCCTACCCAGCTGAACAGCCCCTTGGAAAAGCGGAAATACTCCGGCATTTGCAGCAGCGCATCCCGTACGGTGCGGCGGAAGGTGCGAAAGTCGGAAGCACCGTCCACAAAATCCACTTCGCTCATATTGGTGGCCATTTTGTAAAAAGTGGATTTCACGGAGGTCATCAGCTTGTTCTCGTGCCGGGTCTCCTGAAAGGCGCACACGCAGTCCGTGTCCGGCTCTGCGTCCAGAATTTCTGTCATTTGCTTTACGATGGCCGGATCCTGTTGCAGGTCCGCGTCAATCAAACTGATATATTCGCCGTCGCAGTGTTGCAGCCCGGCGTAAATGGCGCTCTCCTTGCCAAAGTTACGGGAGAAGCTGACCACCCGAATGTTCTGCCGGCTTTGCCGGTGCAGTTCCTTTAGATTTTGCAGGGTCTTGTCCTTGCTGCCGTCGTTGACAAAGACAATCTCGTAATCGGACGGGTCTGGAAATACCTCGGCCACCGTCCGGGCAAAGGGAAAAATATTGTCCTGCTCGTTAAAGCAGGGTACGATCAGCGACAGGCGCATGAAAATTCCTCTCTTTCACAACAGATATAGTATCGTATCCGGTAATGAAGTCATTATAACACGCCCGGGGGAAATGTCAAGGTGGGGGAAGTTTTTTGTTTTTTAGGCGTTTGTGGCGGAAAAATCCCGCCGTTTTTTGTTTTATCCCCTCAGTCAGCTGCGCTGACAGCTCCCCTTAATGAAAAATAAGGGGAGCCAAGTTATGTAGGGCTTGCCCCCCTTGCAAAGGGTGACTCCCCACGGTGCGGGGAGATGTCGCGCAGCGACAGAGGGGACGGGCACCCGTTAGGCGAAAGCGGCGCAGCCGCAGGGGGGATTGTGCCAGAGGCATTCTCTATCTTATTTTCTACCATGCAGCAGCGGCGACAGGGGTTTATAGATCCCGGCGCAAAGCGCAGCGCACAGCAGTCCCTTGGCAACGGTAAAGGGCAGGTTAAAGATAAAGAGCGCCTGCAAAATGCTCTTGGTTGTGGGCAAAATGGCCCGGTACATATCCAGCACCGCCGCCTGGGGAAAGCCCAGCACATTGTAGTAAAGCGGATAGATAATCCAGTAGTTGACCGGCACGCTGATAAGCCCCATAATCACCGCAGACAGCACGGCGGCGGCCAGGGCGCCCCGCTTGGTCTTGTGCTTTTTATAGATCGCGCCGGCGGCAACGGACAGAACCGTCCCCAGCAGGAAGTTGGACAGCTCGCCCACATACATACTGGAGGACAGGGGCAGGTGGATCAGATTTTTGATTGCTGCCACCGCCACGCCTGCCAGCGGACCGTAGGCAAAGGCCGCCAGCAGCTCCGGCAGGTCGGAAAAGTCCAGCTTAATAAAAGCGGGCATAATGGGAATGGGGAATTCCAAAAATTGCAGCGCAAAGGCAACGGCAGACAGCATGGCAATGCCGGTAAGCCGCCGGGCGGCGCCGGTTTTTGAGGTGGATTTGGTGGTTTTTGAATTTGCGGTCATCTTTCTTACTCCTTTTGACCGTGGGCAAAAGAGAAACCCCGGCACATGGCGTACCGGGGCAATTTGGTTTGACAAGACCAACGGCGGCGCAGCACTGCGCCGTACCTTTCCTCTCATCCGGACTTACAAGGGAATACCTTGCTCACCGTCGGTGCCTGAATTCCACAGGCTCGGCCCGTTGCCGGGTTCGCAGACTTTCACTGCCGGTAGGGATTTGCACCCTGCCCCGAAAAGTATTTGTCACCTATTATTATATGCAAGCCTGGCCGTTTGTCAAGGGGCGGGGTTGACAAGGGGTGTAAAATAAAATAAAATCGAGGGAGAAACACTGAATCTGCCGGAGAAGGAGCCTGTTATGGATGCATATTTGACGAATAATTTGGAGCAGTCGGACGAACTGGCCTATGATGTGGCCGATTTGTTTAAGCTGTTTGCAGACAGCACCCGCATTCGCATTTTGGTGCTGCTGTTTGACCGGGAGTTGTGCGTGGGGGATATTGCCGCCAATTTGGAGATGAGTCAGACCGCCATCTCCCACCAGCTGCGTATTCTAAAGCAAAACCACCTGATCAAGTACCGCCGGGAGGGCAAGAATATGATCTACGCCCTGGCGGACGACCATGTAAAGACCATTATCAACTGCGCCATTGAGCATATTGAGGAGTAATATGAGCGAAAAAGAATTGCACACCCACGGGACGGATTGCGCCTGCGGCCACAACCACCATCACCACGACGACGGCTGCGGCTGCGGTCACGACCACGCCCATGAAGACATTGACAAAAAGGCCTTTTTGCGCAAGTTTGTGCCGGGGCTTTTCTTCTTTTTGCTGGGCGCAGCGGTGGAGCACCTGATCCCCGGCAGCGAGAGCAGCACCCTGTGGCATTATGTTGAGCTGGCAGCCTTTGCCTTGTCGTATATTTTTGTGGGCTTCTCCATTTTGCGCGAGGCGGTGGAGGGCGTGCTGGCCAAGAACATTTTTAACGAAAATCTGCTGATGGCGGTGGCATCTCTGGGCGCCTTTGCCATTGGGGAGTATTCTGAGGGCTGCGCCGTGGTACTGCTTTATACCGTGGGCGAATTTTTGCAAAGCCTGGCGGTGCAAAAGAGCCGCAGATCCATTAAAGGTATGCTGGAGCAAAAGCCGGACACCGTACGGGTACAAGCAAAAGACGGTCTGACGGAGGCGGCGCCGGAGACGGTGCA
>OKVK01000187.1_pt1 | contig 47162 bp, 35 predicted proteins | sample 1604771 | NCBI WGS metagenome assembly OKVK01 (sample SAMN01760906, study PRJEB22395) | human gut metagenome | reverse complement strand
TAAATTTGTTCCTATATCATCTTTAAATCCTGATAATGTTGATGCACCTATTTTCCCCTCGGCCCCGGAATAATCAGAAATATATTTGACGGAATCGAGCGCCCGCTTTCGGCTATCGCCGAGCACAACGGCGCGTTCATATCAAAGGGCTGCGCCGAGAGCGCACTCGACGAGGAGCGCGAGTGGCAGGTCAATATGCTCGTCAAGCCCGGCGATAAACTCAAGGGCGGCGACATCTACGGCGAATGCCCGGAAACTCCCGTCGTCAAGCACAAATTCATGGTTCCGCCCGGACTTGAAGGCGAAGTTGTCGATGTCAAGCCCGACGGAAAATATAAAATAAACGATACTATCGTTACCCTCAGGGACAAGAAGGGGAAAGACCACGAGCTGACCCTCTGTCAGCGCTGGCCTATCCGTATCCCGCGTCCCGTCAACCGCAGACTTCCTGCGCAGCGTCCGCTGATAACCGGTCAGCGTGTCATAGATACGCTCTTCCCGATAGCAAAGGGCGGCGCGGCGGCAATCCCCGGCGGATTCGGAACGGGTAAAACAATGACCCAGCATCAGCTTGCAAAGTGGTGCGACGCGGATATTATTATCTATGTCGGCTGCGGCGAGCGCGGCAATGAGATGACCCAGGCTCTTAAAGAGTTCGGCGAGATATCCGACCCGCGTACAGGCAAGCCCCTGACGGACAGAACGGTGCTCATAGCGAACACCTCGAATATGCCCGTCGCCGCGCGTGAAGCTTCAATATACACCGGTATCACCCTCGCCGAGTATTACCGCGACATGGGCTATCACACGGCTATCATGGCGGACTCCACCTCCCGTTGGGCTGAGGCTCTGCGTGAGATATCCGGACGCCTTGAAGAGATGCCCGCCGATGAGGGATTCCCGGCTTACCTGCCGTCGAGACTTTCCGAGTTCTATGAGCGCGCAGGCTATGTTAAGAATCTGAACGGCACCGAGGGCTCAATAACGATAATCGGCGCCGTATCGCCGCAGGGCTCCGACTTCTCCGAGCCTGTTACCCAGAACACGAAGCGTTTCACACGCTGCTTCTGGGCGCTCGATAAGTCGCTCGCCTATGCGCGTCACTATCCTGCGATAAACTGGAATACGAGCTATTCCGAATATGTCAATGACCTGTCCGCATGGTACTATGACAACGCGGGTCCGGAGTTCATGAACTACCGCGATGAGCTGTGCTCCATCCTGCTCGAGGAGAACAGCCTTATGGAGATAGTCAAGCTTATCGGCGCGGACGTTCTGCCCGACGATCAGAAGCTTGTCATTGAGATTGCAAGAGTTATCCGAGTCGGCTTCCTGCAGCAGAACGCCTTCCACAAGGAGGACACCTATGTTCCGCTCGCGAAGCAGATGAAGATGATGGAAATAATCCTCTATCTCTATCATCAGTGCCGCGAGGTCGTCGCAAAGCAGGTGCCGATCTCGAAGATAACGAAGCTCGGTCTGTTCGATAAGCTCGTCAAGATAAAATACGATGTGCCCAACGACAGACTCGATATGTTTGACGATTACCGCACTGAGATAGACAAGGCGCTCGCTCCGCTGCTGCGCTGAGTCCGCTTATTCTGAAGGCAAGGAAGGATTTAAACAGCTATGATTTTTGAACACATCGGTTTAAATCAGATAAACGGTTCGCTCGTTGTGCTTGACGGCGTCAAGGGCGCGAGCTACGAGGAAATGGTCGAACTCAGGCTTGAGGACGGCACCTCGCGCGCGGGCCGTATAGTCAAAATAGACGGCGAGCTTGTGGTCATTCAGGTCTTTGAGGGAACTCGCGGAATATCGATGAACAACAGCACCACCGTGCTCTCCGGCAGACCCATGGAGATGCCGCTGTCGCCCGAGATACTCGGCAGAGTGTTCGACGGCCTCGGCAGACCGATAGACGGCTTGGGTGAGATATATCCCGAGTGCCGCCGCGATGTCAACGGTTCGCCCATTAACCCCGTTTCGCGTGTTTATCCGCGAAATTATATAAACACCGGCATATCTTCTATAGACGCGCTCGCAACGCTTATCAGAGGTCAGAAGCTCCCGATATTCTCGGGTTCCGGCATGAAGCATAACGAGCTCGCCGTTCAGATAGTGCGTCAGGCGAATGTTGCCGACGGCGACGATTTTGCAATCGTTTTCGCCGCCATGGGCGTCAAGAACGATGTCGCCGAATATTTCCGCACTTCGTTTGAAAACGCGAACGTTATGAACCGTGTTACGATGTTCATGAACCTCTCGAACGACCCGATAATCGAGCGTATCATCACGCCCCGCTGCGCGCTGACCGCCGCCGAATATCTCGCGTTCGATCTCGGCAAGCAGACGCTTGTTATACTGACCGATATGACCTCGTATGCCGAGGCTCTTCGTGAGTTCAGCTCGTCAAAGGGCGAGATTCCCGGCAGAAAGGGCTTCCCCGGTTACCTCTATTCCGACCTCGCGTCTCTCTATGAGCGAGCCGGAATAGTCGAGGGCAAGAAAGGCTCGGTCACTCAGATACCGATCCTCACCATGCCCAACGACGATATTACGCACCCCATCCCCGACCTCACGGGCTATATAACCGAGGGTCAGATAGTGCTCGACAGGGGACTAGACTACAAGGGCATCTATCCGCCCGTCAGCGTCCTGCCGTCGCTGTCGCGTCTGATGAAAGACGGCATCGGCGAGGGTTACACTCGCTCCGACCACAGCATGCTCGCAAACCAGCTCTTCGCGTCCTACGCTAAGGTGCAGGATGCCAAGGCGCTCGCGTCCGTCATAGGCGAGGATGAGCTCTCTGCGTCGGATAAGCGCCTTATGGAGTTCGGCAGAGCGTTTGAAGAGAGATTCATCAACCAGGGCTATGACGAGAACAGGACGATAGACCAGACCCTCGATCTCGGCTGGGAGCTGCTCTCCATGCTGCCCGAATCCGAGCTCGACCGTGTTGATGAGGATGTCCTCAAGGAGCATTACAAGCCCGCGCAGCAGTAAAGAAAGGGGGAGAGCGTCATGGCACAGGTATTCCCGACAAAAAGCAATCTGATGAGCACGAAGAAGTCGCTGGATCTCGCCAAGCTCGGCTATGATCTGCTCGACCGCAAAAGAAATATACTCGTGCATGAGATGATGCAGCTCATAGACAAGGCGTCGAAGATACAGCAGGAGATAGACGAGACCTATTCAAAGGCTTATCTTGCGCTCCAGCGCGCGAACGTCACGCTCGGCATGTGCGCCGAGTTCGCGCAGGCGATACCGGTCGATGAGTCGCTCGATATAGATCTTCGCAGCGTCATGGGCGTTGAACTTCCGGTTGTGACTCTCGGCGATGAGAAGCTCGATATGTATTACGGACTCAACTCGACGAATTCGCAGCTCGACGAGGCTTATCTGAGCTTCGTGCAGGTCAAGCACATGACCGCAGAGCTCGCGGAGATAGAGAACAGCGTATACCGCCTCGCCGATGCGATAAAGAAAACGCAGAAGCGAGCAAACGCGCTCGACAACATCATGATTCCGCAGTTCACCGCGACGATAAAATATATCACCGAAGCTCTTGAAGAAAAAGAACGCGAGGATTTCTCGCGCCTGAAAGTCATCAAGAGACAGAAGGAAGAAAAAGAGTCGTAAAATCAAATCAGCCCTCCCGCTTGGGAGGGCTTTTGCATTTGTGTTGTTTTATTTTTTATTCCAACTCATCAGATAATCTTCTTCTCCGGTCTCTTCATCAATGCCGCGCGAGTCTATCGAAAACAGCTCGCGGCGGTAGAACTTCACGGCTCCGGAGTTTTTTATATAGACATTGAGCGTCAGCCGCATGTGGTTAATTTTTGCAAAATCCAGCAGTTCTTTTCCGATGCCCATGTTTCGTGCGGCTCTGTCCACAAACAGCCCCTCAATGTGCTCGCCGTTGAGCCCAATGAAGCCGTCGGGTTCGGCTTCTGCGTTTTCATGTACATAAACTTCGGCGCAGGTGAGCGCGGCTTTCACCGCTTCAAAATTTTCGTCCCAATAGCTTTCTTTTATGAATCCGTGAGCCTCTTTGTTCGCGCTCAGCCATATCTGCATAATGCGCGGCAGGTCGGATTCTTTGAATTTTCTTATCATAGCGATTCTCCGATTTCAATGAAACAGGCGCGGCAGTTTGTTCTGCTGCGCCTGCTGTTATGCTGATTTTTATTTTATCAGATACACCGTCGCCGCCATGAGTATCTGACCGGTGTAGTATGTCGCAAGCTCGATTGTAACGAGCGGGTTCTTTCTCTTTACGGGCGTGAAATAGACGAACGCGAGCACCGAGTCGCTGATTACGAATATCACCGACGCGACGGTGGCTATAAGGAAAGTCAGCGAGCGCGTGAGATAGAGCATATAGCCCGAGACGCAGGCGCAAAGCGCGATGACGAAGAAATAGAATACGCAGAGAATATACATCTTGCTGTCGAGCTTCATCTTGATCGCTTTCATGACAATGGCGATTATCGCGGTTATTACAAACGCCGCTATGTATGGGATTATCGAGAAGGTTGGCTCCGCTTTGTAAAAGGACGCAAGGTAAAAGAAATGCCCTATCAGAAACGCGAGAGTGCCGAGCGCGATAAGCTTGTTCTTATATTTCGGCGCAATCTCTTTTATGCCGAGCAGAACATCGCCGCCGAGCCCGAACAGCAGTCCGAACGCCACGAGGCAGAAATAGAACGGGTGGACTAATTTATCCGCCTCTTCAATGCGGTAGCAGAAGCCGATAAATGCCATGGACATGAAGCCAAAGCTCGAAATGAACTTGCAGAGCATGCCCGCGAACGATTTTCCCTTGCGGCGCAGAAGAATCGTGAGCGTCGCAAATACCGCCGTCACAACGGAGAGAATGGGGATGAACATATACCAAATATCCTTTCTTTCTTGCCGCGTCGCGGCATAGTTTACTTTTGAGCTGCTTTCTTCACCTTTTCCCAATATTCCCCGGCGGTGCGTTCGGTGCGGTTGTCGCCGAACTCATAGTATACCGCATCTTTTATTGCGTCCGGCAGATACTGCTGCGGCGCCCAGTGGTTGCGGTATGTGTGCGGATAAATATAGAACTGTCCTTTGTTCGGGTTATCCTCGCCGTCGCAGTGGACATTCTGTAATTGCCTCGGAACGGGTCCCGTGCGGCCTTTCTGCACATCGGCCATCGCGGCGTTTATCCCGTTGTAGGCGGAGTTTGATTTCGGGCTCGTCGCCACAAGCACTACCGCATCCGCGAGCGGTATCCGCGCCTCAGGCAGTCCGAGCATATTCGCCGCGTCAACTGCGGCTTTTACTATAGGTATTATCTGCGGATACGCAAGCCCGACATCCTCGCACGCGCAGACCATCAGCCTGCGGCACGCGCTGACAAGGTCGCCCGCCTCGAGCAGCCGCGCCAGATAGTGGAGCGCCGCGTTCGGGTCGGAGCCGCGCATCGATTTCTGATATGCGGAGATTATGTCGTAGTGCTCGTCGCCCTCGCGGTCGTATCGCATCGCGCTGTGCTGGGTCAGTTCCTGCGCGCGCTGAAGAGTTATCTTGCAAACGCCGCTTTCGTCGGCAGGGGAGGAGAGCACGCACAGCTCAACGGAGTTTATCGCCTTTCTCACATCGCCGCCGCAGGCGTTGGCAATGTGCTCAAACACTCCGTCCTCTATATCATATGTCTCGTGCCGCTCGGTGCCTATATAATCAAATGCACGCTTGACGGCGGGAATTACATCTTCAGCCGAGACAAATTTGAATTCAAACACGGTCGAGCGGCTGAGAATCGCGTTGTATATATAAAAATACGGGTTCTCGGTCGTCGACGCTATAAGCGTTATGTCGCCGTTTTCTATGTATTCGAGCAGCGTCTGCTGCTGCTTTTTATTAAAATACTGGATCTCGTCGAGATAGAGCAGAATGCCGTTTGGCGCGACAAATGTGTTGAGCTTCGCGACAACATCTTTTATATCTGCCGTCGAAGCGGTCGTGCCGTTTAATTTAACGAGATGGCGGTCAGTCGTCTTTGCGATGATGCTCGCGAGAGTCGTTTTGCCGACCCCGGACGGACCGTAAAAGACCATGTTCGGCAGCTCGCCCGAAAGTATGATGTTCCTCAGCGGCTTGCCCTCGCCGAGCAGATGCCTCTGACCGACGATATCGTCGATAGTCTGTGGGCGCATTCTCTGCGCCAGCGGTGCTGACATGATCTTCCTCCTCTCCGCTTGCTACAGTACCATATTATATTAAATTTTAACGATTTAGTCAACCTGATTTAAAAAGTGTGCGGATTTGATGAACGGCTTGTGAAAAAGGAATAAACAAATATATAATCTTTATAGAAAATATTGAAGGCGCAAAAAATCTGTTATTATGAACTTGAAAGGAGAATCGGTATGAAAAAGAAACGCACGAAAAAAGAGATAACCAACCGTGAGATGTGGCTAGGTATACTGATAGCGATTTTTGGCGCGGTCGTTGACTTCTGCTTTTTCGGCTTCAGCTATTCTGCCGACCCGCAGGGCGAGCATGGCGAGATAACCACCGCATCTATAGTACTCTCTGTTATATGGATAGCACTTTCGCTCGCGGGCGCGTTCTTAATGAGCTATTTCTTAAACGACAGAAGCTTCCTCTTCGGCTTCTCCGGCTATCTGATACTCTCGCTCGTTGTCGTCTATCCGCTGCTCTACGGCTACTGCGCGTCGCTCTATCCCGCCTACGGGCTGATAGCCGAAAAACTGTTCAGGAGCAAAACAATGCTCGAAAATATGCCCGATTCGTCTCTTATATTCGAGCCGCTGCGCTTATTGCTTGTCTATATTTTATATTTTCTCGGACGGCGTCTTGCCAAAAAGCGCGCCGCCTGAACATAAAAAATACCGGCAGTTCTGCATGAAAACAGGACTGCCGGATTTTTTATTTTATCTTTAATTATTTGCCGAACAGCAGGAGCAGGAAACCGGCGGCAACAGCCGAGCCGATAACGCCCGCGACGTTCGGGCCCATTGCGTGCATGAGCAGGAAGTTCGTCGGGTTTGCCTTGCGTCCCTCGACCTGCGAAACGCGCGCCGCCATGGGAACAGCGGAGACGCCTGCGGAGCCGATGAGGGGATTGACCTTGCCCTTGGTGACAAGATACATGAGCTTGCCGAGAAGCACGCCGCCTGCGGTCGAGAAGCAGAATGCAGTCAGACCGAGGATAATGATGAATATGGTCTGCTTCGACAGGAAGGTCTGACCGTTCGCCGTTGCGCCGACGGTAACGCCGAGCAGGATGGTGACGATGTTGGTCAGTGCGTTCTGTGCGGTGTCGCTGAGTCTTTCAACAACGCCGCTCTCTCTGAACAGGTTGCCGAGCATGAACATGCCGATAAGCGGAGCGACGGAGGGAAGTATGAAAGCGCAGATGACAAGCACGACGACGGGGAAGATTATCTTCTCTGTCTTGCTGACGGTTCTGAGCTGCTTCATCTCGACCGCGCGCTCTTTCTTTGTGGTGAGCAGCTTCATGATCGGGGGCTGAATGATCGGGATAAGAGCCATATACGAATATGCCGCAACGGCTATGGGAGCGAGCAGGTGAGCTGCAAGCTTTGATGCAAGGAATATGGCGGTCGGGCCGTCCGCGCCGCCGATGATGCCGATAGCGGCAGCCTCCTGCGGGGTGAAGCCGAGCAGGATAGCGATGGTGAATGCAACATAGATGCCGATCTGAGCGGCAGCACCGAGCAGCAGGCTCATCGGGTTTGCGAGCAGGGGACCAAAGTCCGTCATTGCGCCGACGCCCATGAAGATAAGGCACGGGAAGATACTGCTCTTGACGCCTGCGTAGATAAGACGCAGGATTCCGATGTCATACCAGTGCGCGCCCTCCCGTATCGTCGTACTCAGCGGGTCGATGATACCGGTCGGGTCATCCATAAGACCTGCGCCGGGCAGGTTTGCGAGCAGAATGCCGAACGCGATGGGAAGAAGCAGCAGCGGTTCGAATTTTTTAGCGATGGCCAGATAGAGCAGGACGAACGATATGAGGATCATTACGCCCTCTCTCCAGGTGAGCACGGCGAGACCCGAGCTCTCCCAGAAGCCTTTCAAGATTCCGAGTATGTCCATTTGCTATCCCCCTTAGCCTACTACGGCGAGCAGTGCGTCCGTAGCGACGGTCGAGCCCTTCTGGACAGCGAGCTGCTTTACTGTGCCGTCGCAGGGAGCGACTATTTCGTTTTCCATCTTCATAGCCTCAAGAATGAGGATGACTTCGCCCGCCTTGACGGCAGAGCCGACCGAGACATTGACGCTCAGTATCGTGCCGGGCATGGGCGAGAGAACCTTCTGACCGTCTGCGGCGGCTGCGGCGGCTGCGGGAGCGGCGGCAGGAGCGGGAGCTGCTGCGGGGGTAGCGGGTGCGGCTGCAGCAACGGGAGCTGCGGGAGCGGCGTCGGTAACAGCGGTGATAACGGCGTCGGTCTCCTCGACCTCAACCTCATAGTTTTTGCCGTTTAATGTAACAACATATTTCATGATGATCGTTCCTTTCAGGTGTTGGCGGCGAGCCGCATCAGTCTTTCTTCTTTATGGATTTGAACAGCAGCCTGTTGAGCGGGATGCCGCTCTCGTCGCTGACTATAGCCATGATGACCGCGGCGGTCGGCTCGTCAACGCCGTCAAGTTCGAGCGTGCCCTGCGACTGAGTGCCGGGCAGAGGAGTTCCGGCAGCAGCGCTCTGCTGCACGGGTGCGGGTTCATCGGAAGCAGCATTCTTCTTGCCCTTCTTGCCTGCAAGATTCTCGCCGAATCTGACGACGCGGGAGATTATCATTATCAGCACGGCAAGGATAATGAGCAGCAGGAATACCATAATTATTCCGAAGAGGGAGACCTGAAGAGCGAAAACAAGCTTTTCGCCTAGGGGCATACCCATGTCAAAATTATCAAACATTGATAAAACCTATCCTTTCTGCCGAGGCTCAGTCGAGTCTCTCTATCTTATATGTGAAAGTGTTCTTCTTTCTCTCGTCGCGCTTGTCGAAGAATGCTTCCGCCTGAGTCGGGAAAGCGATATAGGAGAGAACATCCTCGTCGCAGGTCGCTCTGTCGCCGAGATACTCTCTCGCGGCGGGGAGACCGGGCTCAAGCAGGTCTGCGTAGCGGCAGGTTATCGGCTTCTCGTCGCCGAGAACCTTCTTCTGGAGCTCCTCGTTTATCTTGCCGGGAGCCTTGCCGTATTCGCCCTTGATATAGTTCTTGACTTCCTTGGAGATGTTCTTGTATCTCTCACCCGCGAGCACGTTCGCGGTTGCCTGAACGCCGACCATCTGGCTCATCGGGGTGACGAGCGGAGGATAACCGAGGTCTTCGCGGACTCTCGGAGTCTCTGCGAGAACTTCGTCGAGCTTGTCGAGCTTGTTCTGAGCGGTGAGCTGAGCGACAAGGTTCGAAAGCATTCCGCCGGGTATCTGATAGTTGAGCGCGTCGGTCTGGGTGGTCAGCACGACGGGGTTGAGCAGGCCGCTCTTGAGAGCGTCGTTGCGGACGGGCTTGAAGAAATCGTTGATCTTCTTGAGCTGCGCCATGTCGAGCGGAACTTCGTAGCCCTCTTTCTGGAGGATATAAGCCATGGTCTCTGTGGGCGGCTGAGAGGTGCCGTTGGAGAAGCAGGAGATAGAGGTGTCGATAACATCCGCGCCGGCTTCAACAGCCTTCTGCAATGTCACAGGGCCGAGACCCGTGGTCGAGTGAGTGTGAACGATAACGGGGAGACTGATGTTCTCTTTTATGCCCTTGACAAGATCATATGCCGTCTGGGGATCCATGATGCCCGCCATGTCCTTGATGCACACGGACTGAACGCCCATGCTCTCGAGATCTTTTGCGAGCTTGATGTAGCTTTCGATGTTGTGGATGGGGCTCGTGGTGTAGCAGATGGTGCCCGATGCGTGAGCGCCGCACTTGATAGTCTCGTCAACGGCGGTCTCAATGTTTCTCAGGTCGTTGAGCGCATCGAATATACGGATGATATCGATGCCGTTTTCAACACTCTTTCTGACGAAAAGGCGAACGACATCGTCGGGATAATGCTTGTAGCCCAGAAGGTTCTGACCTCTGAGGAGCATCTGCAGCTTGGTGTTCGGGCACGCCTTACGGATCTTGCGCAGGCGCTCCCACGGATCTTCGTTGAGATATCGCAGGCAGGAGTCGAACGTAGCGCCGCCCCAGCACTCGAGCGAATAGTAGCCCGCCTTGTCAAGCTCGGGCAGTATTGCCTCGAAATCCTCATAGGGCATACGGGTCGCGATAAGCGACTGGTTCGCGTCTCTGAGGACAGTCTCAGTGAAATTTACTTTCATATATTTCGCTCTCCTTTGGATTTTATAAACTTATTTGAATCAGAACTCGATGCGCGAGGCGATGTAGCTCTCGAGCTCGTCTATAGCGATGCGCTCCTGCTTCATCGTGTCGCGGTCGCGCACTGTCACGCAGTGATCATCGACGGAGTCGAAGTCATAGGTGATGCACAGCGGAGTACCGATCTCGTCCTGGCGGCGATAACGCTTGCCGATGGAGCCGGTCTCGTCGAAATCGACCATGAACTTGCGGCTCAAGTCGTCGCAGATCTTTATAGCCTCTTCCGAAAGCTTCTTCGAGAGGGGAAGCACCGCGGCCTTGTAGGGCGCGACGACGGGGGAGAGATGGAGCACCACGCGGGTGTCGTTCTTCTCTGCGTCGATAACTTCCTCGTCATATGCCTCGCACAGCAGCGCGAGCACGGTTCTGTCGAGTCCGTAGGTGGACTCTATAATATAGGGAATGAACTTCTCGTTTGTCTCGGGATCGAGATAGTCCATCTTCTGGCCGCTGTATTCCTGATGTCTCGTCAGGTCGAAGTCCGTTCTGTTGTGGGTGCCGTTTATCTCGCCCCAGCCGAACGGGAAGAGGAACTCAATGTCGCACGCGGCTTTCGCGTAGTGAGCGAGCTTCTCATGGTCGTGGAAGCGAAGATGCTCGGGAGCTATGCCGAGATCCTCAAAATACTTCTTGCCGAACTGCTTGAAGTAGTCGTAGAGCTCATTGTCCGAGCCCTTCTTGCAGAAGGTCTGGAACTCCATCTGCTCGAACTCGATGGTTCTGAAGGTGAAGTTGCCGGGGGTTATCTCGTTTCTGAACGCCTTGCCTATCTGACCGATGCTGAAGGGCAGCTTCGCTCTCATCGAACGCTGGACGTTGAGGAAGTTTACATATTCACCCTGCGCGTTTTCGGGGCGCAGATAGATAACGCTCTTTGCGTCGTTGGTGACTCCGCGGTAGGTCTGGAACATGAGGTTGAATTCTCTTATGTCCGTGAAATTGTGCTTGCCGCAGTGGGGGCAGGGGATCGAATGAGCCTTGATGTACTCAAACATCTCCTCTTTCGTCATCTTGTCGGGGTGGGCGTCGGGATCAAAGTTCTCGATGAGCGTGTCCGCTCTGTGGCGCATCTTGCACTCCTTGCAGTCGAGAAGCGGGTCGGAGAAGCTGGCGATGTGACCGCTTGCCTCCCAGACTCTCGGATGCATGAGAATGTCTGCGTCAACTTCGTAGCTGTTCCTGCGCTCCTGAATGAATCTCTTGCGCCAGGTGTCCTTGACGTTGTTCTTCATTCTTGCGCCGAGCGGGCCGTAATCCCAGGTGTTCGCAAGTCCGCCGTAGATGTCGCTGCCTGCGAAAATAAAGCCTCTGTTTTTACACAGAGCGACGATTTTTTCCATTGTTTTTTCGGTATTATTTAGCATAAGCGCTTACTCCCCTATTATTCATTGTAGCCTATAATAATCTAAAAAATGCCAAAAGTCAAGGCGCGTAAAAGAGATTTTGAGCCCTTGTCCGCCCGTCTTTTTGTGCGCTTTTTCGGGTATGTGTTTTTGTCTGTGCATTTTGCCGAAAATAATGCTGCAAAATGACTCGAAAACATAAGCAGTAACGAAATATCGATATAAAAAGCACAATAAAAACTTTTTCGCCAAAGCCGCTTTGAAAAATATTTTTGCCCTTTCATGGCTTTTTCAACACCGTATTGACAAATCCGTGTTTTAATGTAAAATTATAGTATTATCTATAATGGGTAGTTATTTGAGAAAACAATGCAAAGAGGGGAAGACTGTGGCAAGACAGGAATCAAAAGCTTCGTCATTCTTTCAGAAGATAGGTCCGATGGTGGGCTACAATGCCGCGAGCATACTTTTCGGCGGCGGCGGATACATCATCTCGCTCTATTTTCTGTCGTTTTTGACCGAGGTCGAGAAGCTCAGCGTCGATCAGGCGGGTATGGTTATCGCCATGGCTCATATCTGGGACGCCGTAACCGACCCCGTCATGGGTATTATAACCGACCGCACGCGTTCGAAATACGGCAGACACAGAAGATATCTGCTCTGGGGCGTTATCCCGATAGCTGTCTCATATTTCTGCCTGTGGAACTCGTTCGGCATCTCCGCTACAGGCAACAAGACCGCGACGATGCTCTACTACATGCTCGCGTATATGCTCTATAACACGGCGCTGACTCTCGTCACTGTGCCGCATGTTGCGATGCTGCCCGTTATCGCGCCCGATTATTCCCTGCGCACTCAGTATAACTCCGTGCAGTATATAATGAACTCCGTCGGCATGGTTTCGTCGTTCCTGCTCGTGTCGCTGTCGCTCGGCTTTACGAACATGGAGATGACCGCCGCGTCAAGACCGAAGTTCATGTTCTTCGGCGCAGTGTTGTGCCTGTGGTTCTCGCTGCCGCTGCTCGTGACTTTCAAATGCACGAAAGAGCCGAGCTCGCTCGGCATGAAGCTGCCGCCTTTCAACGCGACTATGCTCTTTGAAGAGTACAAGCAGGTTTTCCGCAACAAGGCGTTCAGACGCTATTTCGTCCTGAGCTCGATGTACACCATGGCAAAGGGCTTCTATGCAAACTCCAACCAGTATTTCATCAAATACAGTGCCCAGCGCTTCGGCTATTTCAACACCCTGCAAACGATTGCGGGTGCGGCCGAGGCATCCGGCTTCCCCGTCAACTATCTGCTTACTATGAAAAAGGGCAAGCAGCTGTGCGGAAAGCTCCTGACCCCGCTCATGGCGGCGGGACTTATCATAAACCTGTTCATCGGCAAGAGCACTCCGCTCTGGGTCGTCATTGTTTCGATAATCCTCTATAACTTCGGCTTCTCCGGCCCCGGATTCACCGCCACAAATATCCAGCCCGATGTCACGGATGTTGACGAGATGATAACCGGACGCCGCCGAGAGGGCGTTATCTCAACTTTCAATACGCTCATCAAAAAGACCATAAACGGTCTCATGAGCGCGTTCACCGGATTTATTCTCAAAGGCTTCGGCTTCCGCACCGGCGCAGAGGGCGCGAATGCCCTCGAACAGACCGCAAAGGGCATATTCGGACTGAAAGTGACTTACTGCATCCTGCCGCTCATCTTCGTCGGTCTCGTCTATGTCTGCGTGTTTACCTATAAGATGACCCGCGAGGATCACAAGATGATAACCGAGGCTATAAAAGAGAAGAAAGAGACCGGCAAGTGCTCACTGACTCCCGAGCAGATGAAACGCTGCGAGGAGATAGCGGGTCAGAGCTTCGGCGATATGTGGATCGGCAAACCCTCCGCAGAGACCCTTGTGACCGAGCTTGACTAAAAGACCCACGAAAGGATCAATAAATTGTCTACCAAGAAAGAAAACATCAGAAATTTCAGCATCATAGCGCATATCGACCACGGCAAATCGACCCTCGCGGACAGGCTCCTTGAGCTCACCGACTCCGTGGCGAAGCGCGATATGACTGCTCAGATACTTGATAACATGGATCTTGAGCGCGAGCGCGGAATAACTATAAAGGCGCACGCGGTCAAAATGGACTATACCGCGAGCGACGGCGAGGTCTATGAATTGAATCTTATAGACACTCCCGGCCATGTCGACTTCAACTATGAAGTCTCGCGTTCCCTTGCCGCCTGCGAGGGTGCGGTGCTCATAATCGACGCGTCGCAGGGAATCGAAGCGCAGACGCTCGCAAACACATATCTGGCGCTCGACCACGACCTTGAGATAGTCCCCGTTATCAATAAAATAGACCTGCCCGCCGCCGACCCCGACAGAGTTGCTTCCGAGGTCGAGGAGGTCATAGGCCTCGATTGCTCGAACGCTCCTCGCGTCTCGGCAAAGACGGGCGAGAATGTCGAAGAGGTTCTCGAACGCATCGTTCTCGATATCCCCGCACCCGTAACGGATGACAACGCGCCGCTCAGAGCGCTCATTTTCGACTCGGTCTATGACAGCTACAAGGGCGTTATCGTTTATGTCAGAATAAAAGAGGGCAAGATAAAGCCCGGCGACACCATGCGAATGATGGCGACCGGCGCGCAGTTCACGGTCGTTGAAGTCGGCTATATGCGCGCCACGAGTATGGAGCCAGCCGATGAACTGACCTCCGGCGAGGTCGGCTATATCACCGCCTCGATAAAGACCGTCAGCGACGCCCGCGTCGGCGATACCGTGACGACTGCGGAGAATCCCGCCAAAGAGCCGCTCGCAGGCTACCGCAAGGTGAATCCGATGGTTTTCTGCGGAGTCTATCCCGCCGACGGTGCGGACTACGAAAATCTGCGCGACGCGCTCGAAAAGCTCCAACTCAACGACGCTTCGCTCTCATATGAGCCGGAGACCTCCGGCGCGCTCGGCTTCGGCTTCCGCTGCGGCTTCCTCGGTCTGCTCCATCTTGAGATAATCCAGGAGCGCCTTGAGCGCGAATATGACCTCGACCTCGTAACAACCGTGCCGAGCGTTATATATAAGATACACCTGACCGACGGCAGCGTTATAGAGATAGATAACCCGACCCACTATCCCGACCCGGTCAATATAGACTACAGCGAAGAGCCGTTCACAAATGCGCACATCTATTCGCCGCCCGAATATGTCGGCGCGATAATGGATCTGTGCCAGGAGCGCCGTGGCGTGTTCAAGAACATGACCTATATCGCCTCCGATCGCGTGGACATTCTCTATGAGCTGCCGCTCAACGAGATAATCTATGATTTCTTCGATTCGCTCAAGTCGCGCACCCGCGGCTACGCGTCGTTTGACTATGAGATAACCGATTACCGCCGCTCGAACCTCGTCAAGCTCGATGTTCTCCTGAACGGCGAGATAATCGATGCGCTCTCGTTTATTATCCACTCCGACAAGGCTTACGGGCGCGCAAGAAAGATAGCCGAAAAGCTCAAGGACAACATCCCGCGCCAGCTGTTTGAGATTCCGATTCAGATAGCCATCGGCGGCAAGGTCATAGCCCGTGAAACTGTCAAGGCGATGAGAAAAGACGTTCTTGCCAAGTGCTACGGCGGCGACATAACCCGAAAGAAGAAGCTGCTCGAAAAGCAGAAGGAGGGCAAGAAGCGTATGCGCCAGTTCGGCACGGTCGAAGTGCCGCAGGAGGCGTTTATGGCGGTTCTCAAGCTCGACGACGATTGATATCAGATATGCGAAAGCACCGTTCCGTTTTTTCGGAGCGGTGCTTTTTTGATGTGATTTTTTTATTTTATGCCGGCTGACGTTCGGCTTTCATGGTCATTACAACTGTAAAGGTATTCCCCTTGTCGCTTGTCACGAGCCGTCCGCCGTATTTTTCGGCGGTGTCTCTGAGAATCCTCAATCCGTAGCCGTGCTCGCCCGTGCGGCTCTTTTTCTTGTCCTCATAGTCTGGAGCCACGTTGTTTTCGCCGGTTATGTAGAGCATCCCGTCGCTCTCATCTGTAAAGCTCTTTATCTTTACATATCTTTTCCCGTCGATTGCCTTCGCCGCGTTTATCGCATTGTCAAAAATATTGACATACGCCTTGCATATATCAACCTCTTCTATGCCGAGAGTCTCCGGAACGCGCAGATCGAAGTCAAAATCAATGTCGTTCTTCCTGCATTCAGCCGCTTTGTTAGAGGCTATCGCATTGACAAGCGTGTTTTGGCAGAAACGCTCAATTTTTATATCAGAAACTTCTGCCTTGAGCTGAGCGAACATCTTTTTCGCCGACTCCTTGTCGCTGTCCGTACCGTTCTCCATTATTTCATAGGCGGTCTGCACCATGTTGGCGAGGTCGTGACGAATCTTTCTCGCCTCAACGCTGTTTTTCTCGACATTCTTGTAGTACTCGAGGTTGACGCTGTTCTGATACTCCTGCATTTTCAGCTCTTCGCGCAGTCTTTCATTCTGCGAGGAATGCACCATTGTAATAAACAGGGCAATGTCCGCTATTGAATTGAATATTGCAGATGTGAAAAGAGAAATCGAGACTAAATTGTCGTAATTTCCAAATATTGATGATAACAGGCGGCTGTCGCCGAAATTGAGATTGAAATGATTGATAAGCAGTATCTGAACCAAGGAAAACTGAGCAATCAGAATGCTTATAAAAAGTATAGTCTCGTTTTTGCGGCTCTTAACATCCATGAATCTTCTTTTGCGAAGAAATGTAAACAGAGTTAGAAGCGCGGACGAAAATGAAATAATATACGGTGAAGCAGGGTATATACTCTCCGGGGAGCCGCTGTCTATTCCGAAAAATACGGATGAATAGATGAAGAGAGTGTCAACAAGAGCGATTATTGCATATGTGGCGAACCAAATAAAAAGCCGCGTCCTCAGCTTGTCTTTAAAAAGAAATATGGCAGAGAGGATGCTGTAGCCCACTGCAATTAAAAATGGGATTGGCTCCGGTAAAAACGTTACAAAGCCGGGAGTGAGCGAGAGAAAAGCGAAAGGCACCGCCGCGAGAAACAGCGTTAAGTATTTATTGTATTTGGGTGTCAGATTATACCACATGAAACCGCTCTGGAGCAGGGACATAAGAATATTGAATATGTAGTAAATCAGAACCTCAAGTGTGGATTTATATACCATTTTCGTTACCTGCAATAATACTCAATATATCTTCCGCACTGTCGGCGATATAAGAAGCGCCGCCGTCAACGAGCACCTTTCTGTCGCGGAACCCCCACGACACACCGATGCACGGTAATCTTGAGTTTCTCGCCGTCACAACATCGACCTCGGAATCGCCGGAATAGACTGTCTCGGCAGGATTCGCGCCGAGCAGCTTCATTGCGTATAAAACCCCGTCGGGAGCGGGTTTTTTCTGCCTGTCCTCGGTCTGACCGACCGCGGCGTCAACGAGTCCACCGAAGTAGTCCTCGCACAGCCCGACAACGGCGGGCTCGAATTTGTTCGAGACTACCGCTATCTTGACTCCGAGAGCTCGCAATTTTTTCAGCAGCTCCATTATCCCCGGGTAGGGCGCGGTTTTGTTGGTCATATTGTCTTTGTAGTGCGCCTTGAACACCGCAAGACAGTCGGCTTCGGTCTTTTCGTCCGTGCCCTCGGGCACTGCGAGATGAATGAGCCTCGCCACGCCGTTGCCGACAAATCTTCTGACCTCGTCCGTTGTGCGCTCGGGAAAGCCGAATCGGCGCAGGGCAAAATTCGTGCTGTCCCGAAGATCGTCGAGTGTGTTCAGCAGAGTTCCGTCAAGGTCAAATATAATATAATTGTATTTCATGTCATAACTCCCGGATTTTTGCTTTTTTTATGTCATATTCTTATTATATCGCAAATCTCGCGTATGTCAATGTGAGTATATCGCAAATCTTGCCAATGTAGATGCGGAGTTCACAAAGTGTTTACAAATAAATTGTTGACAAAATCTGCATGTAGTTGTATAGTATGAATTGTAAGTTAGCACTCGGACATTGAGAGTGCTAATGAACAAAACGAAAGGCAGAGACAAATGGAACTCAGCGAGAGAAAAGAGAAGATCCTTGCAGCCGTTGTCGAGCAGTATATAAAGACCGGCGAGCCCGTTGGCTCAAAGGCTCTGCTTGATTCTCTTGATATGTCCGTTTCCTCCGCCACCGTGCGAAACGAGATGGCGGATCTCGGCTATCTCGGGCTGCTTGATCAGCCGCACACCTCGGCGGGGCGTGTCCCCACCGGCGAGGGCTATCGATATTATGTCGATAACCTCGTCCCCGAGAGCGAGCTCGGCGAGGAATCGCGCAGGCTCATAGACGCGGGTATCGGCAATGCGAACGGCGACCCCGAGAGCCTTCTGAGGCACGCGGGCGAAGCGCTCGCTTATCTCACACAGTGCGCCGCCGTTATGACGACGCCGTCTGGCGAGAATACAAAGATAAAGCGCGTCGAATTGGTTCCGATTTCACCGCACACCGCGATGATAGTGCTTTTGGCGAGCAACGGTATCCTCAGAAGCAAGCTGTTCAGGCTTGACTCCGCGATAGACACGACAATCTGCGAAACATTTTACAATGTCGCGCAGGCGATGCTCATCGGCGTGCCGGTCAGCAGCCTGACTCCCGCTTATCTCCAATCGATAGCGGCACGGCTCGGAATGGAGTCGCTTGCGATGTTCCCGATGCTTTCGGCGGTCGCCGAATTGTCGCAGAGCGCCGCACAGCCGCATGTGTTCCTCTCCGGTCAGTCGAATCTGCTGCACCACAGAGAGTATGCGGGCAGAGCGTATGAGCTGCTCGAGTTTTTGAGCCGCGGTACTCCGCTGCGAACCCTCGCGGACAGAATGAAGGGTGAGCTTGAGATAAGAATCGGTAGAGAGAACGGCTTTGTTCAGCTCGACAATTCGAGCGTTATTCTCGCGCGGTACACCGTCGGCGAGGACAGCAGCGGTTCAATAGGCATTATCGGACCGACAAGAATGGACTACCGCAGACTGGTTCCCGGTCTTAAATATATTTCTCAGTGCATCAGCAAAACGATGGAAAAAGCACTTGAAGAATAACGAAAGGAATGTAACACCAATGAGCGAGAGCACGAAAAAGCCCGAGCAGGCGGAGGAGAACACCACCCCCGAGACCGCTCCGGCAGAGGACACAAAGAAGGCTGAAAAGAAAGCCCCGAAGTCCTCAAAGAAAGACCGCATAGCCGAGCTCGAAAAAGAGCTCGAAAAGGCTCAGCAGTCACTCAAGGAGAGTGCCGACAACTTCCTGCGCCTCGCGGCGGAATACGATAACTTCCGCAAGCGTTCGCTGCGCGAGAAGGACGACATAAAAATCCGCTCAAAAACGGATGTCGTCGAGAAGCTTCTCCCGGTCATAGATAATTTTGAACGCGCGGCGATGAACGCCGAGGCCGATGCCGACAGCTACCGCAAGGGAGTCGAGCAGATATACAGGCAGTTTGGCGATATTCTCAAAGCGCTCGACATTGAGGCGTTCGGCGCCGAGGGCGACGCGTTCGACCCGAACATCCACTCGGCCGTCATGCACGTTGAGGACGAGAGTGTCGGCGAGAATGTTATTGTCAAAGTGTTCACAAAGGGCTATAAGCTCGGCGACACGGTTATAAGACCCGCAGTCGTTCAGGTTGCCAACTGATGCCGCAAGGCATTTTTGGAATATAAATTAAACAATTCATTACTTCGGAGGTAATTTATTATGTCAAAGGTTATAGGTATTGACTTAGGTACAACAAATTCATGTGTAGCGGTTATCGAGGGCGGCGAGCCCGTCGTTATCCCCAACGCCGAGGGCGCAAGAACTACGCCTTCCGTCGTCGCATTCGGCAAGACCGGCGAGAGACTTGTCGGCCAGGTCGCAAAGCGTCAGGCTATCACAAATCCCGACAGAACCGTCTCCTCCATCAAGAGACAGATGGGTTCCGACTACAAAGTTAAGATTGACGACAAGAAGTACACCCCTCAGGAGATTTCCGCAATGATCCTGCAGAAGCTCAAGACCGATGCAGAGGCTTATCTCGGCGAGAAGGTCACCGAGGCTGTTATCACCGTTCCCGCTTACTTCACCGACTCCCAGCGTCAGGCTACAAAGGATGCCGGTAAGATAGCAGGCCTTGAGGTCAAGAGAATAATCAACGAGCCCACAGCGGCGGCTCTTGCTTACGGTATCGATAAAGAGAACGACCAGAAGGTCATGGTTTATGACCTCGGCGGCGGCACATTCGATGTCTCCATCATCGAGATGGGCGACGGCGTTCAGGAAGTTCTTGCAACTGCCGGTAACAACCGCCTCGGCGGCGACGATTTCGACCAGAGAGTTATCGACTGGATCGCCGACGAGTTCAAGAAGAGCGAGGGCGTTGACCTTCGCGGCGACAAGATGGCTATGCAGAGACTGAAAGAGGCTGCCGAGAAAGCGAAGATCGAGCTTTCTAACGTCACCACTTCCACCATCAACCTGCCCTTCATCGGTCTGAAGTCCGACGGCACTCCGCTCAACCTTGAGATGACCCTCACCAGAGCTAAGTTCAACGAACTGACCGCAGACCTCGTTGAAGCAACAATGGGTCCTGTTCGCCAGGCTATCTCGGATTCCGGACTCAAGACTTCCGATCTCCACAAGATCCTTATGGTCGGCGGCTCGTCCCGTATCCCCGCTGTTCAGGAAGCTGTTAAGAAGTACACCGGCGTCGAGCCTTTCAAGGGCATCAACCCCGATGAGTGCGTCGCTATCGGTGCTGCTATCCAGGGCGGCGTCCTTGCAGGCGATGTCAAGGGACTGCTTCTTCTTGATGTTACCCCGCTGTCACTCGGCATCGAGACCATGGGCGGCATAAACACCAAGATCATCGACAGAAACACCACAATCCCTGTCAAGAAGAGCCAGATCTTCTCGACCGCAGTTGATAATCAGCCCTCAGTTGAAGTCCATGTCCTCCAGGGCGAGAGAGACTTCGCTAAGGATAACAAGACCCTCGGCGTGTTCCACCTCGACGGCATCATGCCCGCGCGCAGAGGCGTGCCGCAGATCGAAGTCACTTTCGATATCGATGCAAACGGCATAGTCCATGTTTCCGCAAAGGATCTGGGCACCGGCAAGGAGCAGTCGATCTCCATCACCTCTTCGTCCAACATGTCCAAGGAGGATATCCAGAAGGCTGTTGACGAGGCTGAGAAGTTCGCTGAGGAAGACAAGAAGCGCCGCGAGGAAGTTGATATCAGAAACGGCGCAGACCAGATGGTCTATCAGTGCGAGAAGCTCGTCAGCGAGGACGGCGACAAGTTCTCCGAGGACGACAAGAAGGACATCAACGACAAGGTCGATGCCCTTAAAGAAGCCCTCAAGGGCGAGGATATCAACCTCATCAAGTCCCGCCAGGAGGAGCTTACCGCTAAGTTCTATGAGATCTCCGAGAAGGTCTACAAGGCAGCAGCCGAGCAGGCTCAGGCTCAGCAGGGTGCCGACGGCGCTCAGCCCGGCAATGATGCGGGATACACTGAGGCGAACTACACCGATGTTCCCGAAGACAACGACTAAGCCGGCAATGCGTAATTTCGCGCGATACGGCGTTGTGAGAACCTGAGAACTTGGTCACGTACCGACGTACGCTCCCGCGTTCTCAGAACCTCACGCCTTGTCTCGCACAAAATTCCGCTATTGCCTACCTTTCGCAGGAATTGACAGCCGGCAATGCATAATTCCGCACGATACGGCGTTGCAAGAACCATGCCCGTTCGGTCACGTACCAACGTACGCTCCCGCGTTCTCAGAACCTCACGCCTTGTCTCGCACAAAATTCCGCTATTGCCTGCCTTTTCGCAGGAATTGACAGCCGGCAATGCGTAATTTCGCGCGATACGGCGTTGTGAGAACCATGCCCGTTCGGTCACGTACCGATGTGCGCTCCCTCGCGTGCAGAACCTCACGCCTTGCTCTGCACGGTTTCTCGCAGTTCAGTAAAATAATGCGCAATTTTGCACGATACGGCGTTGTGAGAAACTGAGAACTTGGTCACGTACCGACGTACGCTCCTGCGTTCTCAGAACCTCACGCCTTGTCTCGCACAAAATTCCGCTATTGCCTACCTTTCGCAGGAATTGACAGCCGGCAATGCGTAATTTCGCGTGATACTGCGTTGTGAGAACCTGCGGACAGCGGTCACCGCTGTAGGGGCGGATACCATCCGCCCGCGATACGGTCACGATTGTCTTTCGCGGATACGCATTGTACGAAAATAATGTTTTACGCGGTTATCGCGCATGAACCTACGCATATCCGTGGGCTCTGCGCGGTTTGCGCGTTTGAATGTAGGGGCGGATATCATCCGCCCGTGATATGATGATGCCTATGGATACGACGAAACCGTCGAGAAAGAAGATTCGACTTGATGGATATGACTATTCTTCAAGCGGCGCTTATTTCATAACGATTTGCACCATGGATAGAAAGCCGTTGCTGTGGAGGTGCTCCGACGCTGATTTCGGGCTTTCTCGCTGCGGCGAAACGGTGAAAACTGCAATTGAGTCAATCGGAAAACACTATGAATGTGTTGCGGTAGACAAATATTGCATTATGCCGAACCATGTTCATCTGATTCTTACAATTACCGCCGATGAGCGCGGGCGGATGATATCCGCCCCTACGGTGTCGAATGTTGTGGGCTCGATGAAGCGGTGGGTCTCAAAAGAACTCGGCGTGTCGATTTGGCAGAAATCATTCTTCGACCGCGTGATACGCGGCGAAAAGGACTATTTAGAAATTTGGCAATACATTGATGAAAATCCGTTAAAATGGGTTTCGGATGAATTGTATATTGGGTAAAAAGGAGTAATTTCCCTTGGCTGATAAAAGAGATTTTTACGAGGTGCTCGGGGTCAGCAAAAATGCCACTGAGGACGAGATAAAAAAAGCATACCGTCAGAAGGCGAAGCAGTATCATCCCGATCTCAACCCCGGTGACGCTGACGCCGAGGCGAAATTCAAGGAGGTCAACGAGGCCTACGAGGTGCTCTCTGATAAGGATAAGCGCGGCAGGTACGACCAGTTCGGTCATGCCGGCGTCGATCCGAACTTCGGCGCGGGCGGCGGCGCAGGTGGCTGGGGCACAGGCTCCGGCGGCGTTGACTTCGATTTGGGCGATATTTTCGGCAGCTTCTTCGGAGGCAGCGGAGGGTTCGGCGGCTTCGGCGGCGGACGCTCCGACCCCAACGCCCCGAGGCGCGGCGACGACGTTCAGGCGCGCGTCACCATTTCGTTTGAAGAGGCGGCGAAGGGCTGCAAGCGCAAGATAGAGATACATCGCATCGAGACCTGTCCCGACTGCGGCGGCTCGGGCGCTCAGAAGGGCTCGACCACCAAGACCTGCCCCGACTGCGGTGGCAGAGGTCAGGTGAATGTCCAGCAGAGAACACCGTTCGGTGTTATTTCGACCACCAAGACCTGCCCCAAGTGCGGCGGCAAAGGCAAAATTGTCGAGAAGCCGTGCCAGAAGTGCCGCGGCGGCGGACGCGTGTCCAAGCGCCGTGAACTCGAGGTGAATATCCCCGCCGGTATCGACGACAGGCAGGTCATCTCCGTGCGCGGCGAGGGCAGCATGGGCTCGAACGGAGGTCCCTCCGGCGATCTTCATGTGTCCGTGTTCGTCAGACCGCACCCGTTCTTTGAACGCGAGGGCTATAACATCTGGTATGACTGCAAGGTAAACTTCGTCCAGGCGGCTCTGGGCGACAGCATCATGGTGCCTACCATTGACGGCAAGGTCAAGTTCGACCTGCCCGCCGGCACTCAGCCCGGCACTGTCATGTCCCTCAAGGGCAAGGGCATTCAGTATCTCAATTCGCGCGGCAGAGGCGATCAGTATATACGCATAATCGTCGAAGTCCCGAAGGATCTGACTGCGCCTCAGCGCGAGGCACTCAAAAACTTCAAGGATACCATGGGCTACAGCGATGTCACCCCTGATGAGAAGCGCGGATTCTTTGGCAAAAAGAAGAAATAATTTCTCAGACCGGAACGGCACGCACCGCTCCGGTCGCGTTTTTATACAGTCAAATCGTCTGTGTCCTTTATTTTACATATTCCTGTCGGCTCTGTCTGTTGACGGAGCGGGTAATATGAAGTATAATAAACAGATAAAGCGTTTACGATTTAAAGACGGGGAAAGCCGCTTTTCGGCGGCATATCAACGAAAAAGGAAGATATATTATGGAAGATAAATTTGAATCTGCGGCTCTGCTTATGCCGACCGTTGCGCTGCGAGGTCTCGTGGTGTTCCCCGGCATGCAGGTGCATTTTGATGTTGGCAGAGAAAAATCTATAGATGCGCTGAAAGCGGCGCTCGCGGGCGACAGAAAAATTTTCCTGACCGCGCAGAAAGATATAGCGGTCGACGATCCCGATTTCAACGACCTCTATAAGCTCGGCGTTGTCGCGACTGTTTCGCGCGTCGCGAAGCTCCCGGGCGAGGGGGATATAGTGCGCGTGGCCGTCAAGGGCATGTACCGCGCGCGCCTGAACGGAATCGTCTCGTCCGAGCCGCACCTTGTCGGCGCGATAAGAGCCTGCGCAATACGCAAATATGACAGAGAAAACGAGTACGGTCAGGCGCTCATCAGAAGTGCAAAGAGCATCTTTGAGGGCTATGCGCAGAGTGCGCCCCAGCTCTCTCCCGATGTCGTGCTCGCTGTGCTCGGCTTCGATCATCCCGGCGACATGGCGGATTTCATCGCCGGCAATATAGCTCTCGAATTCTCGGACAGGCAGTCTGTTCTCGAAGAGCTCGACCCGATAAAGCGCCTTGAAAAGCTCTGTGTGCTCCTGCTCAAAGAGTCCCGTCTGCTCGAATATGAGGACGAGATTCAGGAGATGGTGCAAAAGCAGATGGACGACAGCCAGCGCGAATACTATCTTCGCGAGCAGCTCAAAGTCATTTCGTCCCAGCTCAACAACGGCGTGTCTCCCGAGGAGGAGATTCAGGAGTTCCGCGACAAAATCGCGGCTCTGCCCGTTGACGATGCGTCAAAAGAGAAGCTTCTGCGCGAGTGCGACAGACTCGAGCGCTACGCGGTTCAGTCGCCCGAGGCGGCGGTGAGCAGGAACTATCTTGAGACCTGCCTCGAACTGCCCTGGGGCAAATATACAAAAGATAACCTCGACCTTACCCGCGCCCACAAGATACTTGAGGCGGATCACTACGGGCTCAAAAAGGTCAAGGAGCGCATACTCGAATTCATGGCCGTGCGCTCGCTCGCGCCCGATGTCGGCGGCCAGATAATCTGCCTCGTCGGCCCTCCCGGAGTCGGCAAGACCTCGGTCGCAAAGTCGGTCGCCCGCGCTATGGGCAGAAAATATGCCCGCATATCTCTCGGCGGCGTCCATGACGAGGCGGAGATACGCGGCCACAGAAAGACATATATCGGCTCGATGCCCGGCAGAATAATTGCCGCTATTCAGCAGGCGGGCAGCTCGAATCCGCTCATTCTGCTCGATGAGGTCGACAAGCTCGGCAGCGACTACAAGGGCGATCCGTCCTCAGCGCTGCTTGAGGTGCTCGATTCCGAACAGAACTATGCGTTCAGGGACAATTATCTTGAGATTCCCTATGATTTGAGCAAGGTGCTGTTCATAACCACGGCGAACGTCGCTTCCGATATCCCCGCGCCGCTCTATGACCGCATGGAGGTCATTGAACTCGGCAGCTACACGGCGGAAGAGAAGTTCCATATCGCCAAGAAGCATCTTATCCCCAAGCAGTTCAAGAAACACGGACTCACCGCGCGTCAGCTCCGCTTTACGGACGGCGCGATAAGAAATATCATAGACGGCTATACCCGCGAGGCGGGCGTCAGAAGGCTCGAACAGCTCATAGCCTCCGTCTGCCGCAAGGCCGCCAAGCGTATAGCCGAGGGCGAGGAGAAGATAAGCGTCAAAGAGAGCGATCTTCAAGCTCTGCTCGGCAACCCGAAGTTCAAGGAAGAGAAGCTCAGGGATTCCGATGAGGTCGGCGTGGTCAATGGGCTTGCGTGGACTTCTGTCGGCGGCGAGCTGCTCGAGGTCGAAGCGGCCGTGCTCGATGGCACGGGCAAGCTTGAGCTCACCGGCTCTCTCGGCGATGTTATGAAGGAGAGCGCTCATGCGGCAATGTCCTATGTCCGCTCACGCGCCGATGTGCTCGGAATAGACAGCAAATTCTATAAAAATAAAGATATACATATTCATTGCCCCGAGGGTGCAGTCCCGAAGGACGGTCCGTCCGCGGGTGTCACGATGACCACGGCGCTCGTCTCCGCGCTGACCGGTACCCCCGTCAGAAGAGATGTGGCGATGACCGGCGAAGTCACCCTGCGCGGCAGAGTCCTGCCGATAGGCGGACTCAAGGAGAAGTCCATGGCGGCTTACATACGCGGCATAAAGACCGTTATCATCCCCAAGGCGAATGTGCCCGATCTAGACGAGGTCGACGATGCGGTGAAAGCAAATGTCGAGTTCGTTCCTGTCAGCCATGTTGATGAGGTGCTGAGCATCGCGCTTCTGCCCGTCAGCAAGCCTGCCGAGGTCGTTGACGCGCACGATGACTCTAAAGACAGCAAACGCGCCGATATCCCGGCGCACGATAAAACAGGCGGACGCAGAAGCCGCGTCACGCAGTGAGGTTTTTATGAGATTTGATATCATTGAATTTGACCGTTCTTACGGCACTTCGGCTCAGCTCAAGAGGTTTGCCGAGCCCGAGATAGTTTTCTCCGGGCGCTCCAATGTCGGCAAGTCGTCGCTGATGAACAAGCTGTTCAATCGCAAGAATCTTGCCCGCGTCAGCTCCGTTCCGGGAAAGACCGTCACCGTCAACTTTTTCAAAGGCGACAAGGTGAATTTCGTCGACCTCCCGGGCTACGGCTACGCCAAGGCGGCAAAGAGCGAAAAACTCCGCTGGGCGGATCTCATGGAGGGCTATTTCGGCTCCGAGCGCAATATCGCGCTCGTCGTCCAGCTCATCGACTCGCGCCACAAGCCGAGCAAGGATGACTACGACATGCTGAACTTCCTGAAATCCGGCGGATACAAAACGGTTATCGCGCTGACGAAGATAGACAAGCTCAACAAAACCGAGCGCGCTCAGCGCCTTGAAGCGTTCAAAACAGAGCTCGCCGATTTCCCGGACTATGAGACTGTCCCGTTCTCTTCGCAGACCGGCGAGGGCGTTGATACGCTCAGAAAAATAATCGCGAGCGCGGCGGAATAAGCAAAATAATATGTAAAGTTATGTAACTTTACAGGCTGATCTGACAGATTTCTGCTTTGCGTTTGCCAATCGCATATAAGCGCGAAAAGCGTTGAAAAATATCGGATTTTGCGGCTGAATGTGCTTTTGAAATCAGCTTCGACAGATAATTCAATGGTATAAATCCTGTAAAGTGAATTGCTTTACAGCTTTAAATGAGAGGATGATGTATATGTCCGATTTCACAACCGTATATTTTACATGGATCAAGAGGGGATTCAACATCCCGTCGACCCTCGTTGAGTTCTCGCTCTTCGGAAACGAGATAAGCATCAAGTTCTACGGAGTCATTATCGCCTTCGGCTTTATACTCGCCGCGCTCTTCGGCGGCAGAATGGCCTACAAGTGGCGCATAAGCCTCGATAAGATGCTCGATGTGCTCATCTACGGCACTCTCGCGGGAATAATCGGTGCGCGTGCGTACTATGTTATATTCCAGTGGGACTATTATAAGCTCCATCCGGCGGAGATTCCGCAGATCTGGCAGGGCGGTCTCGCCATCTACGGCGGAATAATCGGCGGACTCATCGCCGCGCTGATAGTCTGCAAGGTCAGAAAGATAAATATTCTTAACCTACTTGATATGGGCGGCATCAGCCTGCTTATCGGTCAGGGAATCGGACGCTGGGGCAACTTCATGAATCAGGAGGCCTTCGGCACAAATACCGACGCGCCCTGGGGAATGTGGAGCAAGAAGATAGCGGCAACGATAATCCAGGACAGCCAGCTGCTCGCCGAAAAAGGCATAACCATGGATCCGAATAAGCCCGTTCATCCGACTTTCCTCTATGAGTCGCTTTGGTGCCTCATCGGATTCCTCATCCTCTATGTTATCTATAAGAAGTTCAGAAAATTCAGCGGTCAGCTCTTCCTCGGCTACGGCGCATGGTACGGACTGGGTAGAATGATAATCGAGGGCTTCAGAACCGACAGCCTCTATATCGCACACACGACTATAAGAGTTTCGCAGGTAGTCTCGGGCGTGCTTATGCTCGTCTGCCTTGTGCTGTATATAGTGTTCACAGTCAAATATACGAAGCATCCCAAGCCCATTGAAGGCGTGGATTACTTCCCGGAGGACGCCGTAAAGACCAAGAAGGAGCGCCTTGCGGACGAGGCCGCCGCTATGCAGGCGCAGACCGAGGAGACTTCCGCGGAGAAGTCTGAGGAGGTTTCCGAAGAAGCTCCCGAAAAAGAGCCCGAAGAAAAAATCGAGGAGACTCCCGAAGAGGAGAAGCACGAAGACAGCGAAAAAACGGAATAAATCAAGCGAAAAGAGTGGATAAGATGGCAAAGCTGATAGACGGAAAGCTTATTTCCGCAGAGGTGCTCGACTCCGTGCGCGGGCGCGTGGAATATCTGAAAAGCCGCGGCGTTGAGCCGTGCCTTGCGGTCATAATCGTCGGAGACGACCCCGCCTCGAGGGTGTATGTCAACAATAAAAAGAAGAGCTGCGAAAAGGTCGGCATAAAGTCGCTCGAATTTGCGCTCCCCGCCGATACGAAGCAGGAGGAGCTCATCGCGCTTATCGATCGCCTCAATGCGGATTCATCCGTCAGCGGCATACTCTGCCAGCTTCCCGTGCCGGAGCATATCGACTCAGAAGAGCTTATCCGCCGCATCTCGCCCGAAAAGGACGTTGACTGCTTCCATCCGCAGAATGTCGGCGCGGTGGTGACCGGCGGCAATGTGTTTTTGCCCTGCACCCCTGCGGGAATAATCGAGATGCTGCATCATGAAAATATAGCGACCGCGGGCAAAAACTGCGTTATCGTCGGCAGGAGCAACATCGTCGGCAAGCCCATGGCAATGCTCATGCTCAGGGAGAACGCCACCGTCACCGTCTGCCATTCTAAGACCGAAAATCTCGCCTCGTTTACCTCGAATGCGGATATTCTTATCGCGGCGGTCGGCAGGGCAAAGATGATAACTGCGGATATGGTGAAGCCCGGCGCGGCGGTCATCGATGTCGGTATGAACAGGGACGAAAACGGCAAGCTCTGCGGCGATGTGGACTTTGAAAGCGTCAGCAAAATAGCCGGCGCGATAACGCCAGTGCCCGGCGGCGTGGGTCCGATGACTGTCGCACTGCTGATGCGAAACACCGCCGAAGCAGCGGCGCATCAGAATAATATAAGATAAAACCGCTTTTGCGGATATCAGGAATAACTCATTTTGAAAGGATGGTTTTTCATGGCATCAGGAAAGAAACTTTATAAAAAGACAAGCGAAAAGAAGATCTGCGGCGTCTGCGCGGGTCTTGCCGAGTATCTCCACATGGATGTGACTGTAGTCAGGCTGCTTTTTGTGCTGCTCTCTCTCTTCACTACGGGATTCCCGGGGATTCTTGTCTATGTCATAATGGCACTTGTTATGCCCGATGAGGACGATCTTCAGCCCCCTTATGACAACAGCGTGGATCAGTAACAGCATCGGCTCTCCGGTTTTTGGCCGGGGAGCTTTTTACTTGCAAAAAACTGCGGAAAACCGCAAAAAAATTTGCCTGAATGTTTGACAATCCGGTGCAGTATATGATATAATCACCTATGCCGCATATCTCGGGCAGTGCTATGCACTATGAAGCGGTTTATCCCGCCCGCACATAGCGAGTCTTAAAAAAGGAAGGTAAATATTGATGTACGCAATTATCGAAACCGGCGGAAAGCAGTATAAGGTTCAGGCCGGCGATGTCGTATTCATCGAGAAGCTGGACGTTGAGCCTGAGCAGGAAATCACCTTTGACAAGGTCATGGTCGTCGGCAAGGATGACGGCGTCGTTGTCGGTACCCCCACTGTCGCAGGAGCCACTGTCTCGGCTAAGGTTCTCAAGAACGGCAAGGCTAAGAAAGTCACCGTCTTCACCTACAAGCCCAAGAAGAACGAGAAGCGCAAGCTCGGTCACAGACAGCCCTACACCAAGGTGGAAATTTCCGCTATCAACGCTTAACCAATGATAAGAGCGGTATTTTTTGAAGGCAAAAACGGCAGGGGATTCGAGATAAGCGGCCATGCGGGCGGCAGCGCGGGCACGGATATAGTCTGTGCGGCTGTTTCCTCCGCAGTTTATATGGCGGCGAATACCGTCACCGATATTATCAAGATTCACGCCGATATCTCCGAGCAGGACGGATACCTGAAGTTTTCCGTCGGCGAGGAAAATGATTCGGTTGCAGCGGTTCTCGATGGACTGAAACTGCATCTGACTGAGCTTTCAAAGCAGTACCCGAAAAAGATCAAAGTCATTACGGAGGTGTAACACAATGCTCAAGATAAATATTCAGCTTTTCGCACATAAGAAGGGCGGCGGATCGACCAAGAACGGCCGTGATTCTGAGTCCAAGAGACTCGGCGTCAAGAGAGGCGACGGTCAGTTCGTTCTCGCAGGCAATGTCCTTGTCAGACAGCGCGGAACCCACATCCATCCCGGCAACAATGTCGGCAAGGGTTCTGACGACACCCTCTTCGCTCTCGTCGACGGCAACGTCAAGTTCGAGAGAATGGGCAAGGATCGCAAGAAAGTCAGCGTTTACGCTGTCGAGCAGTAATCTGCCTGAATTTTTAAAATTACGGCTTCGCTTCGGCGGAGCCGTTTTTTTATATTTAACGCTGAAAATCACTTATATATTGCTCATATATATGCAATAATGTGTGCTTAGCAAAGTGCTCTGTATACCTTTTATATATAGGGCATTTTCGGGCAAAAAATCTGTCGAAAAATGCAAGCTGAAAGCTTCGCCGATGTGACGGTACGGCGGCGGATAATTATCAAGAAAGTGTAAAGTATTTTACTTTACACTTTTTCGGTCTTTTTTGCAGGTGAAATTATGTAAAGCGAAGATGTTTACAAGCCCTGTTTATTTTTCTTTGCCGATATAGTTTGATGAGCAGCGAAACAGGTCGGCGAAACTTGAAAATGATTCTTCTAAAACATCAAAGAGCCAAATTTGTTACGGATTTTCATTGATTTGTAACCATTTGTAACTTTTTGGACTTTTCACAAAAGTTTAGCCATTTTTTCCCATTTTAACGGGCGGTTTCAAGGGTCAGTGCCACACTTTGAGCGTTATCGTATTTGATTTGCAAGTACGCTCTTGTGCAAATTGCACAAAATGAGAGCCTCAAAAAATTTGACAAATGCCGATTGTGTCAATATAATAGCAGGAGTCGTTTCAAAAACGGCTCAGCACACCCACGGAACCCAAAGCAAAGAACAAAGGAGTTTTACCTGATGTTAGAGCATATCAAGGCTTTCTTTGCAAAACTGCCCGTGAGAAATATGTCAAAACGCAAAGTTCTGGCAACGGTTTCAGCCCTTGTGGTTATCGTCTCTGTTGTGACGATAACGGCATTCGCGGCTGCGGCGACTTATAAAGTCACCGTAAACGAGGCAGGCAAAAAGGCCTACACAGTTTCGACCCGCGCAGACTCAGTTGAAAAATTTGTTGAGGATAACGCGGACGCCCTGTCACTCGGCAAGTATGATTATCTCGACACCTCTTCTTTCGAAGTCGGCGAGAATTGCACAGTGACCGTCCTTCGCGCGCAGGTCATCAAAGTCATCGACAACGGCGAGGAGCACTTCCTCAACGGAGCCGGTCCTGCGGCTCAGATGCTCGAGAAGCACAACATGGCTCTCGGCAAGTTCGACGAGATAAACCTCGCCGACAATGAGTTCGTCAGCAGCGACAAGACACTTGAAATCAAGCGTTCATTCGGCGTCACTGTTATAGCGGACGGAAAATCAAACGATGTTCAGATAGCCTCCGGTACTGTCAAAGATGCAGTCGCCCGCGCAGGCATCACGCTCGGCGAGAATGACGAGACCGATCCCGCGCTCGATACGGAGCTCACCAACGGCATGGAGATAAACGTCCTGCGTGTTGAGTATAAGGAGCGCACCGAGACCGTCAAGATCCCGTTCGACACAGTCACAAAGAGAACCCCCGACCTCTATGTTGACCAGACAAAGGTCTCCGTCGAGGGCGTGGACGGCGAGAAGATAGTCACCTATAAAGACAAATATGTCAACGGCGACCTCGACTCTTCCGAGACCGTCAATGAAAAGATAACCAAGCAGATGGTGACCGAGGTCATCCTCAAGGGCAGAGTCAAGCGCGTCAAGAATATCAAACTCAAGACTCATACGCCGATATCCGAGCTCAAAGTTCCAGCGCGCGTTCAGCTTGATGCAAACGGCGTGCCCAAGAACTACAAGAGAATAGTTGATGGCACCGCGACCGCTTATTACGGCGGCGGCGGAACGGCATCCGGCCGCAAGGCAATGCCCGGACACATCGCGGTCAACCCCAAGCAGTTCCCTTACGGAACCGAGCTTTATATCGTTTCGCTTGACGGCAAGTTCGTTTACGGCTACTGCATAGCGGCAGACACCGGCGGATTTGCAAAGGCGAACACCTGCACCGTCGACCTCTATATGAACACATATGAGGAGTGCTGTGCATGGGGCTACAGAGGCGTGCGCATCTACGTTCTCTGATGAATAAAAAATCAGGACTGTCTGAACAGACAGTCCTTTTTTCATGCCTATTCCACCACGCCCAACAAAAAATCCTATCCAATAGCGGATAGGATTTTTGCCTTATAATTATTGCTGGATTTTTATACTCTGTTGCTCGGTCGGTCTTCAATTATCCTGCCGTCCGATATTCTGACAACGCGCGTTCCCTCTTCGGCAATCTCGTTGTCGTGGGTGATGAGGATTATCGTGCGCCCCTCGTCGTTGAGCTCATGGAGTATCTTCATGACCTCCTTGCCGGAGTGCGAGTCGAGGTTGCCGGTCGGTTCGTCCGCGAGGATTATCGGCGGGCGCGCGGCGACGGCACGGGCTATCGCGACTCTCTGCTGTTGACCGCCGGACATCTGCGAGGGCAGGTGGTTCATGCGCTTTTCGAGCCCGACTCGGCGCAGTGCGTCAACCGAGAGCTTCTCGCGCTCTTCTTTTTTTACTCCTCTGTATATCAGCGGCAGCTCAACGTTTCCCTTTGCCGTGAGGCTCGGGATAAGATTAAAGCCCTGGAATATAAAGCCGATTTCTTTGTTGCGTATCTCCGAAAGCTCGTCGTCCGACAGGTTAGAAACATCTTTGCCGTCGATGAGATATTCGCCGCTCGTGCAGATGTCGAGCAGACCGAGCATGTTCATCAGTGTCGATTTGCCCGAGCCGGAGTGACCGACGATCATCAGAAATTCTCCGCGGTCAACGGTCAGCGAAACTCCGTCGAGCGCGTGAACTTCGTTCTCGCCGGGATTGTATATTTTATATGCGTCCTTGACTTCGATAAGATGCGCCATTGCAAAGCTCCTCAAGTGTTTTTTATAATTTTATCGCGATGTTGTTCATCAAGTCAAGTCAACATTTGTAAATTATTTTCGCGGCGGTATATTTCTTTCGCGCGTGCAGAAAATAGACGCAAGGGAGATGAAAGTATGTCGCTGTCCGGAAAAGAATATGAAAAAATGACGAAGCGCGCCTCGCCGCCTAGCCCGAAGCTCATGAACCTGCTGAAAGCTTTTTTGATAGGCGGGCTCATCTGCGCGATAGGCGAGGGCTTTTCGATGCTCTATGAGTCGCTCGGCGCGGACGAAAAGACGGTGTCGAGCCTTGTGCCCTGTACTCTTGTCGTTATTGCCGCCGTGTTGACCGCTCTCGGCGTGTTCGATAAAATCGCCCGCCATGCAGGTGCCGGTACACTCGTGCCGATAACCGGATTTGCAAATGCAGTCGTGTCGCCCGCGATGGAGTTCCAGAGCGAGGGCAGGATTCTCGGCACGGGCGCGAATATGTTCAAGGTCGCGGGACCTGTCATAGTCTATGGCAGTGCCGCGGCGGTCGTCTACGGCGTGATTTATTATATCGCGCTCAGGATAATGGGGTGAACCGATGGCAGAGAGAATTGGAAAATATACGCTGAAATTCGGCAGCCGTCCGGGGATAATCGAATCCGCCGCGATAGTCGGCAGCAAAGAGGGGGACGGGCCTCTCGGCGGGAGTTTCGATGAAATTATAACCGACGGCACATTCGGCGAAAAAACATGGGAGAAGGCGGAGAGCGCGTTTCAGCATCGCGCCGTGGTGAAGGCTATTGAAAAATCCGGCATGACGGCCGCCGATATAGATATGCTCATGGCGGGCGATTTGCTCAGCCAGTGCAGCGGCTCGGCGTTCGGCGCGCGCGATCTCGGCATACCGTTTGTCGGGCTTTACGGCGCGTGCTCGACAATGGCTCTTTCGCTGGCAATGGCGGCGCTGAGCGTCGATTCGGGTGCGGCGCGTATAGCCGCCGCGGCAACTTCGTCGCACTTCTGCTCGGCGGAGAAGCAGTTCCGCACACCGCTCGAATACGGCGGTCAGCGTCCTCCGACTGCCCAGTGGACGGCGACGGCGGCGGGGTGCGCCGTGATAGGAAAGTCCGCGTCGCCGCATATTGAAGCTGCCACATTCGGCAGGATAACCGACTACGGAGTAAAAGACGCGAACAACATGGGCGCGGCTATGGCGCCCGCCGCTTGCTCGACGATAACCGCCTTTTTGCAGGACACAAAAACGCAGCCGGAGGATCTCGATCTTATCTTAACGGGCGACCTCGGCTATGTCGGCTCAACGCTCCTGCGCGAGCTGATGAGGAAGCAGGAGCATATCGATATCACGACCCGCCACAACGACTGCGGACTGATGCTCTATCGGCTCAACGAGCAGGATGTGAACTCCGGCGGCTCGGGCTGCGGATGCAGCGCGGCGGTGGTCTGCTCGCATATCATCAGCGAGATGCGTTCGGGCAGGCTCAATAAAGTGCTCTTCGTCGGAACGGGCGCGCTGCTCTCGGCAGTCTCGCCGCTCCAGGGTGAGACAGTGCCGTCGATAGCCCACGCAGTCCTGCTGACAAACTGAAAGGGGATAGCAATGGATACTGTGCAGAGTGTTTCAAAGAGCCTGAAGCTCGTCAGCTGCGCGCTGACCTCGATGCGCTGGCTCGATATAATCAAGAAGCTCATCGCCGCCGCGGCGATAGCGACAGCCGCCTGCTCGGCGCTGAGCATAATAGCCGCGTGCAGGGAGAAAAAGTAAAAAAACGCGAAAACCGGCTGTAAAGTATAATCGCTTTACGGCCGGTTTTTGTGTTTCTCAGATGCTTGACAGCCTTATCTGCAGAGGAGCCGGATTGACGAAGCCAAGACCGAGGGGTCAGTCTTACATCACTAAATATAATAAATAAGGTGTAAGACCGAAAAAGAATAGAGCCGCAGTTTATAATAATCCCCTTTTTACCCCGATAAACCACTGCCGCGATGCCATATTACTATACATTATATATAAGCCTTTTTATATAGCGGATATGTAAAACAAATATAGCCTCAAAATCCTGGTTTTTATTAACTATCAGCAAATAAAGCCCTACTTATTTCTATAACAAATATTAATATGATAAATAGGCGTTATTATTCTCAGAACTCATGATTTTTTGTGCAATTTTTACCCGCAAAAATTTAAAATTAATTCTTTAGAATCATAAAAGCGTTAATTTTAATGGAAATATAGAACAAAAATGACATTTTTCAACATATTTGTTAAATCTGTATTGTTAGCATACTATAAAAAATTAAAAAATTGTTGTACAAACCATACAAAAATGACTAAAAAACTTTAAACTTATTGACAAAGTGCTGAACAGAGGGTTATTCTTTACATGGGGGATAATCATACCCTCTTGCTTTGTATTGCCCGAACAGAGCAAAATGACTTTGTCGCCAATGTGTTCCGTCAATTTGCGGGAGACGGAATGCTCTGATATATGGTGAAATTTTTAAATGGAGGTGTAAATTTGAAGAAAATGAAACGCTTGTTAGCAATCATCCTTGCTTCACTGCTCATACTCTCATCGGCTACCGCCGGCGCGAGTGCGTACCAGGCTTATAAGGATGACGCGCTGACAAAGTACGACTTTACTGACACTGCGGTTCTGACCACAGAGCAGTATGCGTCTGCGCTTCTCGACTACGCTGACAAGGCGCTCGCCAAAGCGAACGTCACGATGGATCTTTCGATTCTCGGTTCACTTGACGCAACATCTATAGACAAAGCTCTTTCGAGCGTCTATGACCTGATCAACGGCAACAAGGCTATCCTTTGGATGGCCGGCGACCTTGGTGATGTCAACGTCAGTGCAATAAAGAGTACGCGCAGAAGCAACAGCACCGATGTCGCAGTTATCAAGTCACTCCTTCAGTTCCTTGCGGACAACAAGGGAATCGTCAAGAAGGTTGTTGTCGGCGGTATCGGTAAGTACAAGCGAGACGGCGGTGTCTCTCTCGGCGTTGCCAACTCGTTCGTAAAGGTTGATCTGAATATTGAAGTTATGCTCAGAGAGATGATTTGGGGTCTTGCGTATCCGAATACGGCATACGACAGCTCCGCGACAGTTGATTCAATGCTTCAGGTCATCATTCAGAACGCTCTTGCAGGCGTTAAAGAGATTCCCGAAAGCGTCAGAAATCTCGTTGACCTCAACTCGACAAAGTCTACATATGACTTCATCGAGGATCTTCTTCAGGCAGCTTATAACGATATAGCTGTTCCGATGCTCAATGACCAGACAATGAAGTGGCTCGGTCAGGAGATCGACAAGGATACCACAGGTACTCTTGCGGGTCTGTTCAACAGGGACTTCAGGGTTTCGGCCTATACCGTCCCCGCGGGCAGCACTCTTGTTGCTGAGCTCAATAACATTGCCGGCGGCATTGTTAACGGACTTCTGAAGAACTACAACGGTTGGGTCTCGGGTGACAATTCAAAGCTCACCGATAATGTTGTCGCAGTTGCGAGATATATTCTCAAAGAGACCGGCGGTTACTTCTTCCCGGATTGGCAGAAGCATATCGCAACACCGAAAGAGATCGACGCAATGAGCAAGGAAGAGCTTATTGCCTACATTGCTCGCTCGGTCGTCAACGCATCAGTCGGCTATATGTACATCCCCGAGGATGTCACGACTGTTGTGGGAGTTGCATGGGAGGCTGTTAAGCAGCTCATGGCTCAGTTCCTTCCCGAAAGAGATTACAGCGGTTATCCCAAGACTGTTCAGGGTATCCTTGATATGCTTGCGGATTATGTCGCCTACAACGTCAATCCCGGTATCGACCTCAACGCAGGTGATCTGAAGAAGGCGCTCAACTACGGCGACGGTATGGATAAGATGCTGACTACTGCCGTTCAGTGGCTTGCCGCTGACCCGCAGTTCTACACAGGTCTCCTTCCCAATACAACGGTTGATACCTCTGACGGATGGAAAGCACTTGATGATATCTTCTTCAAGCTGTTAGACAAAACTGTTCTTCCCGCAAAGTTTGCCAACAGCGAAAGCGAGACTATCCTCAAGGAGATTGTTTATTCTATCCTCAACGGACTGCTCGTTGATCAGGATCTGACCTGCATCTCTGACCTGTTTGTTAAGAATGAGTCCGGCGTATTCGCCAAGCAGACTCTCAAGCAGAGCATCGTGAGACTCGTCACCGATATCCTCAACGCAGTTCTTCCGGGAACGGTAACCAAGACTTACGGCTCGCTCAATGAGATCGTTTCGAACTCTGAGCTCGGCTCGATAGTCGAGAACCTTCTCGGATCCCTGAATTCCAACAGGGACAATCTTGTTCCGCCTATCGTCAACATCGTGGCTCAGGTCATGAAGCTGACTGATAAGTCGAAGTTTGGCCAGATGGAATTTGCCGGCCCGACCAGAGCATCCGATGCTTATTCTGTCACGATCTTCAACGGATCGAAGGGTATAAACAGAGGCTACACTGACAAGAACGGCAAATTCACTCAGGACGACCTTTATAAGTATAGAATCGCGAGCGTTTCGGCAACTGCCTATAATATGGCGGGCAACGGAACCAATGTCGGCGTTTCCGGTGTCAGCGCCGGCGATATCATCAACGGCGGCGATTCCAAGACGCTTACTGTTTCAAAGCCCGGTACAACGGATACCACCGTCGTCCTCACGGTCGGCTACTTTATCCTCACCGAGAACGGCGAATCGCTCACAGGCACTACTCCGCTTTACGCTTCGTACTATACTTATTACAGTGCCGATACTCTGGATGATTCTGAGCCCAAGGACGTTGAGACGATTACCGGAAAAGTGAGACTTGTTAAGCCTCGTGCCGGATTTATCAACCAGAATGAGACTCTTGATGCAATTGACAATGTTCATGTAAGAATAAACAGAGTTAAGGATGGCACACATCTGACGAAGTCCACCTATACTCAGAATGCATCTACTTTCAAGGGCAATACAGGTACATTCTTTGAGAATGTCGGTTTCTCGGGCGAAACAGAAAACGGTAATGTTAACATTACCGAAAGTCTTTGGCAGGCAAAATCCGGCGCGGACAGAGCTGCGCTTACTGACGGAACATATACAATTGACTATTCCGTCAGTGCAACAAGAACAGCTACTATCGGTGGCAAAACCGGTACGGTTACCGGCTCTGTTTCGATTTATGTCTACAATGACTATGAGGTTCCTGCCAAGTACGGCCAGTATTCCGGCGAGCAGCGTCAGCGCGCTAACTACAGCGCGGATGCGGACGCAGAGTGGGCAGAGTATCAGGCAGCTCTTATAGCGGCCGCCAACTATTCTCTCAGACCCAAGCTGAAAGCCAACTTCAGCAATGCCTCTTATCTTGCAGCCTATCAGACGATCTCCACGAGATTGACCGCAGCTGCCGAGGCTCTTGATGCAAAGCTGACTTCTGCTTCCGTTGATTCGCTCAAGACCGCCGTTGAGGCAGTCCAGGGCAAGGAAAACGCAGCCAATGCCGTTTATTGGGATGACGGTTATAACTTCTTCGGTTATGACGATTTCAATTCTGTCACATGGAACGGCTGGAAAGAAGCCAGAAACCGCGCGATGAACCTCTACAACTCGACCATAGCTCCCGTGGAGCCTGTTGCTCCCGAGAAGCCCGGCGATGACGCCACTCTGATCGAGAAGCAGAAGTATGAGAAGGCATATGCACAGTGGCAGACCGACCACGCAGCGTGGGAGACCGCGATTGCCACCTGGCAGATGCCCACAATATCCGCTATCGATGTTGCTTATGCTGAGCAGCAGATCGAGCTTTGGGGTCCCAGACTTATAAAGCTTGCCGCTGTCAAGACGCACCTCGATGCGGCTATCAAGATGTGCACCATCAACTCCGCAGATGCCTCCAAGTATGACGCGGACAGATGGGAAGCATATGCAAAGTCCTTTGCTTATGCTCAGAAGGTTTCGACCTCGTTCAACGCCTCTACGACCATGCGCACGCAGGTCAGAGAAGCTATGAACAACCTTATCTACAACTGGAAGCGCCTTATTGCTAACCCCGTTGTCACCGTCACCTTCACCTTCATCGTGAATGGCGTGACTCACGCGGTTCTTACCGGCAACCAGGGCGATCCCGTTGATCTCAGCTCCATTGAAGCTCCTGCCGCACCTGTCGGCATGCACTTCGTCGGTTGGGGCAACGTACCCACAACGTTTGACGCTGACGCTACATTCGAAGCTCAGTTCGCAAACAATACGGATACAAAGTACACCGTGAATGTTTATACTATGGACACCACCGGCAACTATCCGGAGGCTCCCGACAGCACCTATCAGGGCGCAGGCGAGACCAATTCTACAGCCGATATCACTGCCGATGCAGTCGCCGCTGAAGGCTTCTCGCTCGATTCGGCAAAGAGCACCCTTACCGGCACTATCGCCGCTGACGGTTCTCTTGTCCTCAGCATTTACTATTCGCGTAACCAGTATACCGTAACATATGCCAATACGGATCTCGCGCCCGATACATATTATTATGGCGCTACTGTTTCCGCCCGTACTCCCGAGAAGGCTGGCTATGCTTTCCAGGGTTGGGAGGAAGAGGTTCCCTCCACCATGCCCGCACAGAACATCACTCTTACGGCTAAGTGGAACGAGAAGCCCGCAGACTACACCGATTACGACATAGCTGTTGCAGCTGCCAACGCAAAGAAGGCAGAGGACAACTACGACAAGACCTACACCGAGGCTTCCAGAAAAGCTCTTGACGCCGCTCTTGCAGTTGACGTCTCCAACAAGAAGCTCAGCGAGCAGGGTGTTGTCGACGCTCAGACCGCAGCTATCAACGCTGCTGTTAACGGTCTTGAGAAGATGACCTACAACGCAACCTTCTATGTTGACGGCGAAAAGTACAGAGTCGTTCCCACCAAGGTCGGCGAGCAGATCGTCGCCCCCGAGGCTCCCTCCAAGCAGGGTTACACCTTCACCGGATGGACTCCCGAAGTCGGAACGATGGGCATTGAGGATGTTTCCTTCAACGCAGTATTCTCCGCAGGCACCGTTGCTTACACTGTCGAGACATACGTAATGGATGTCAACGGCAACTACGGCGACGCTGCTACCGAGAACAAGTCCGCTACTACCGGCGAGACCGTCTCCGTTACTCCCGAGGCTCGTGAGGGCTTCTCGGTTGCAGCTGAGAGCGTACTTTCCGGCGAAGTCAAGGCTGACGGCAGCCTTGTTCTCAAGGTTTACTACAGCCGTAACCAGTACAAGCTTACTGTTGACGGCAATGTGACCAATGTTTATTACGGCGCAGCCATCAGTGTTGCCGAGCCGGCAGCTCGTGAGGGCTACACCTTCGCCGGTTGGGACAGAGATGTTCCCGAAACCATGCCCGCTTCCGATGTAACTCTTGTTTCCCAGTGGAACGAGAACGACGCTGACTACACCGCTTACAACGCGGCTAAGGCAGCGGCTGAGGCTAAGCAGGCAGAAGCAAACTTCGACAAGACCTACACCGCAGAGTCCAGACAGGCTCTCGCCGATGCCCTTGCGAAGGATGTTTCCGGCAGGAAGTACACCCAGCAGGGTGAAGTTGATGCAGCCGCTAAGGCAATCAACGATGCGGTCACAGCTCTTGAGCTCATGACCTACAAAGCCACCTTCTATGTTGACGGCGCTGAGTACAAAGTCGTCGAAGCAAAGGTCGGCGAAGCTATCGCCAAGCCCGACGATCCCTCCAAGACAGGTTATGTCTTTACCGGTTGGGATCCCGAGGTCGGAACCATGGGCACTGAGGATCTCACCTTCAATGCTAAGTTCTCCGCAGGCGAAGTTTCTTACACTGTTGAGACCTATGTCATGGGTCTTGACGGTCAGTACGGCGCAGCCGATTCCAAGAACGTTGCAGCAACCACCGGCGCAGAGATAACTCTTACCCCCGATGCCCGCGAGGGCTTCACGGTTGCAGGCGAGAGCGTTCTCACCGGCACAGTCGCAGCTGACAGCAGCCTTGTTCTCAAGGTTTACTACAGCCGTAACCAGTACAAGCTTACTGTTGACGGCACAGAGTCCATGGTTTACTATGGCGCAGCTCTCGAGATCGCAGATCCCGAGGCAAGAACCGGTTACACCTTCGCCGGCTGGAAACCCGCGGCTCCCGCGACCATGCCCGCTAACGATGTAACTCTTGAGTCCCAGTGGACAGAGAACGATGCTGATTACACTGCTTATGACGCAGCAGTTAAGGCTGCTCAGGCTAAGCAGGCCGAGTCCGACTACGCAGCAAGATACACCGAGGAGAGCAGAAATGCTCTTGCAGCGGCTCTTGCAGCAGATGTCTCCGACAAGAAGTACACCCAGCAGGGTGAAGTTGATGCGGCAACAACCGCTATCAACAATGCAGTCGCAGGTCTCGACAAGATGACCTACAACGCAATATTCACAGTCGACGGCGAAGAATACGCCAAAGTTCCCACGAAGGTTGACGATCAGATCGTCGCTCCCAAGGATCCGTCCAAGGAAGGCTACACCTTCGCAGGTTGGAGACCCTCCGTCGGCATTATGGGTACCGCAGACGCTACCTTCGAGGCAGTGTTCGCAGCAGCAGGTGACACCGCTTATACCGTCAACACCTATGTAATGGGCACCGACGGCACTTACGGCGATCCCACTTCTGAGAAGCTTACCGGTACCACCGGCTCGACCGCTACCTACGCACCGGAGGCTCGCGAGGGCTTCACCGTTGCGGACGAGAGCGTTCTTTCCGGCGAGATCGCGGCAGACGGAAGCCTTGTCCTCAAGGTATTCTACAGCCGCAACCAGTACACCCTTACCGCTGAAGGCGTTGCGTATACCTTCTACTATGGCGCGGCTGTTTCCGTAGCAGACCCCGTCAAGGCGCACTACACCTTCGCAGGTTGGGATCCTGCGCTTCCCGAGACCATGCCCGCACACGACGTAACAGTCGCTGCAAAGTGGACAGAGGACGACGCTGACTACACCGCTTACAATGCGGCAGTCGCAGCGGCTCAGGAGAAGCAGGGCGAAGAGAACTACGGCAAGAAGTACACCGCCGAGACCAGAGCTGCTCTTGCAGAAGCTCTTGCTAACGATGTCTCCGGCAAGAAGTACTCCGAGCAGGGTCTTGTTGATGCAGCCACCACGGCTATCAACGACGCAATCGCAGCTCTCGATCTTATGACCTACAACGCAACCTTCTATGTTGACGGCGCTGAGTACAGAGTCGTTCCCACGAAGGTCGGCGCGCAGATCGTTGCTCCCGAAGCTCCTTCCAAGACCGGCTATGTCTTCACCGGTTGGGATCCCGCAGTCGGCGTTATGGGCACTGAGGATGTTTCCTTCAACGCTCAGTTCTCCGCGGGCGAGGTTTCCTACAAGGTTGAGACTTATGTCATGGGTCTTGACGGACAGTACGGCGCAGCAGAGACCAAGACTGTTCCCGCAACCACCGGCGCAGCCGTCTCCGTCGAGCCTGAGGCTCGCGAGGGCTTCACCGTTGCTGACAACAGCGTCCTCTCCGGCGTTGTTGCTGCCGACAGCAGCCTTGTTCTTAAGGTCTACTACAGCCGTAACCAGTACAAGCTTTCTGTTGACGGCGTAGAGTCTGATGTTTACTATGGCGCAGCTCTTAACATTGCCGCTCCGGCAGCAAGAGAGGGCTTCACCTTCACCGGCTGGAATGTCGAAGTTCCCGCCAACATGCCCGCATCTGACCTGACCCTCGTTTCCCAGTGGAGCGAGAACGACGCTGACTACACCGCTTACAACGCGGCAGTCGCAGCGGCTAAGGCAAAGCAGGGCGAAGAGAATTATGACAAGATGTACACCGCCGAGACCAGAGATGCTCTCGCAGGCGCTCTTGCCATAGATGTTGCCGGTAAGAAGTATTCCGAGCAGTCTGTTGTCGATGCAGCTACCAAGGCTATCAACGACGCAGTTGCAGCTCTCGAAGTTATGACCTACAACGCGATCTTCACGGTCGACGGCGTCCAGTACGAAGTCGTTCCCACGAAGGTTGGCGAGCAGATCGTCGCTCCGAAGGATCCCGCTAAGGAAGGCTATGTCTTCAAGGGATGGGATAAGGAAGTCGGCAAGATGGGCGTTGAGGATATCACCTTCGCCGCCCAGTTCGAAGAGGCGTCCGGCATTGCCTACACCGTCGAGGTTTACACGATGGATGTCAACGGCAACTACGGCGCAGCTGAGACAAAGACCCTTTACGGCACCACCGGCGCCCAGGTCACTGCAGACACAACTGCCGCCGAAGGCTTTACCTTCGACGAGTCGGCAGCTAATGTTGTCAGTGGCAAGGTCGCAGCCGACGGCAGCCTCGTACTGAAGGTCTACTTTGCCCGTAACCAGTACAAGCTTACTGTTGACGGCGCAGAGTCCGAAGTTTACTACGGCGCAGCTCTCGAGATCGCAGATCCCGAGGCAAGAACCGGTTACACCTTCACCGGCTGGAACATTGATGTTCCCGCCAACATGCCCGCATCCGACCTGACCCTCGTTTCCCAGTGGAGCGAGAACGACGCTGACTACACCGCTTACAATGCGGCAGTTGCAGCGGCTCAGGCGAAGCAGGCAGAGGACGGTTACGACAAGACCTACACCGCAGAGTCCAGAGCGGCTCTCGATGCAGCTCTTGCAGAAAAAGTTTCCGGCAAGAAGTATTCCGAGCAGTCTGTTGTCGATGCAGCCACCAAGGCTATCAACGATGCAGTTGCAGCTCTCGAGGTCATGACCTACAACGCAACCTTCTATGTTGACGGCGCTGAGTACAGAGTCGTTCCCACGAAGGTCGGCGCGCAGATCGTTGCTCCCGAAGCTCCTTCCAAGACCGGCTATGTCTTCACCGGTTGGGATAAGGAAGTCGGAGTCATGGGCACTGAGGATGTTTCCTTCAACGCTCAGTTCTCCGCCGGCGAAGTCTCCTACAAGGTTGAGACTTACGTCATGGATGTCAACGGCGCTTACGGCGCAGCTGATGTCAAGGTCGTTCCTGCCACTACCGGCGCGGACGTCTCCGTCGATCCCGAGGCTCGCGAGGGCTTCACGGTCGCCGCTGACAGCGTCCTCTCCGGCACAGTCGCAGCTGACGGCAACCTTGTTCTCAAGGTCTACTACAGCCGTAATCAGTATAAGCTTACGGTTGACGGTGCAGAGTCCATGGTTTACTACGGTGCTGAGCTCAACATCGCAGAGCCCACCAAGGATCACTACACCTTCGCAGGTTGGAACGTCGAAGTTCCTGCCACCATGCCCGCATCCGACCTGACCCTCGTTTCCCAGTGGAACGAGAACGACGCTGACTACACCGCTTACAACGCGGCAGTCGCAGCGGCTCAGGCGAAGAAGGCTGAGGCGGACTATGACAAGACCTACACAGCAGAGTCCAGAGCGGCTCTCGATGCAGCTCTTGCCATAGACGTTGCCGATAAGAAGTATTCCGAGCAGGCTGATGTCGATGCAGCAACTGCTGCTATCAACGACGCAGTCAAAGCTCTCGAGCTCATGACCTACACCGCTAACTTCTATGTCAACGGCCAGCTCTATAAGGCTGTTACCGCGAAGGTCGGCGAGCAGATCATAGCTCCCAAGGATCCGTCTGTCGATGGTTACAACTTCAACGGTTGGGATCCCGAAGTCGGAACCATGGGCACCGAGGATGTCAGATTTGACGCTATCCTTGTTGCCAGCAACTCCTCCATCATCTCCGTCACTCCTGAGACCCCGAACTACGGCGGCATGCATCAGTATGCAGTCAAGGTCAAGGGCGAGCCTCTGAAGATCAAGATAGTTGACGCAAACGGCAATACCCGCACGTTTGACAGAAACACCTCCATGACAAGCGATGCCAATGCGCTCGGTATCTTGAAGATAGAGAAGACTGAGGACGGCGAAATCTGGACCCTGAATGTCAAGCTCGCTGAGGGCAAGTACACTGCCTTCGCGAAGTTCGGCAAGGATTGGGAAGAGAACGGCTGCAACTTCGCAGTTGCTTTCGATACCAAGCCCGAGGAGCCCATTGCAGACGGCGTTATCGATGTAACCTACAACACCCCGAACTACGGCGGCAAGCAGGATTACGCGGTTAAGGTTGCCGGCAAGGCTGACAAGATCCAGATTGCGTATGCAAACGGCGGTACTACCACTCTTACAAGACTTGATCCGAGAGTCTCCATTAAGTCCTACGATGCACAGGGCAACGAAGTCTATGCGAACAGCACGAACCTCGCTTATGAGATTTGGACTGTCAGCCTCAACATCGCTGAAGGCAAGCACATTGCCAAGGCGAAGTACGGCAACAAGTGGACTGACGGCGCTGAGTTCGACGTAGTTATCAGCGAGAAGCCTGTAAAGGCTGTCAGCGTTACCGAGGTCAATGCCTCTGCTGATTCTGTCGCAGTCACCGTCAACGGCACTGCCAAGAAGGTCAAGATAACCTACGCTTCGGGTGCTACCAGAACTTATGACAGAGATAATGCCAATGTCTCCATCGCTTCTAACGGCGACGGCGAGATCTGGACCATCAATGTTAAGCTCACCGAAGGCGATTACACCGCAACCGCGAAGTACATCGACAACGGCAAGCAGGTCTGGGATACCACCGACTTTGCTTTCACGGTCTAAGGCTGTGAACAAAAACTGAAATCCTGCTCAAAAGGCAGGTGAGAAGGGGAGTCGCCCTCGGGCGGCTCCCCCGATTTTTTTTGCCCCGAAGTTTACTTGAACTATCTGAAAAAATATGATACAATAGTTGCAGTACAAGTATAATTTTCAGGTTGGTGAAATTTTTATGGTTCCTAATATCTCGAAACATACTCTTCAGAGACTGCCGATGTACCTGAGCTATATCCAGAGCCTCCCGGAGGATGCGCCGAAAAATATATCCGCCACAACCATTGCCGAAGCGCTTCAGCTCAATGATGTTCAGGTTCGTAAGGATCTCGCGAGCGTCAGCTCGTCCGGCAAACCGAAGGTCGGCTACAATGTCAAGGATCTTATCGCGGAGCTTGAAGCTTTCCTCGGCTATAATGATATAGATAATGCCGTGATAGTCGGCGCGGGCAGCCTCGGTAAGGCGCTGCTCAACTACAGCGGCTTCAAGGCTTACGGACTCAACATAATCGCCGCGTTCGATCTCTGCGAAGAGCCGACCGAATTCCAGGGCAAGACGGTCTTCCCGATAGCCCAGCTCGGCAGCTTCTGCCGCAAGGTGAATGTGCATATAGGCATCATCACTGTCCCTGCATCGAGCGCGCAGGAGATATGCGACCTGCTTGTTGAAAGCGGCATCCGCGCTATCTGGAACTTTGCTCCGGTTTATCTCGTCGTCCCGGACGGCATACTCGTCCAGAACGAGAATATGGCGTCGTCGCTCGCTCTGCTTTCAAACCACCTGCGCGAGCAGATGAAAAAGTAAATATAAACAATCATCGGCTGTCGAACAAAAACGGCAGCCGATTTTTTGTATCAATATGCGAAAATTTGATGTGTTCATATTAAATTATAAATGCTGGTACGGTAAAAATGTGCAAATTTGGATTTATCTATCACTTTAGCTATAGCAAAATAAAAGCAAGTGACCAGTTGACTTCTATAATAAAACCTTTAATAGCCGCGCCGCAGTGTTAGATAAGCCAATTGAAACAGGCGAGGGAACGGCTTGCGAAGCAAGACGCACGAGCCCGTATTGTTTGAGCGAAGCGAGTTTACGGGCGAATGTG
>OKVK01000183.1_pt1 | contig 47610 bp, 39 predicted proteins | sample 1604771 | NCBI WGS metagenome assembly OKVK01 (sample SAMN01760906, study PRJEB22395) | human gut metagenome | reverse complement strand
CGCCCTTGGCGTTTTTCTGCGCCTTGTCGATGCGGCGGTCGATCATCTCAAGGTCAGCCATGATGAGTTCGGTATTGATAATGTCAATGTCGCGCAGCGGGTCGGTCGAACCCTCGACGTGTGTGACATTTGCGTCGTCAAAGCAGCGCACAACGTGGACAATCGCGTCGCAGCCGCGGATGTTGGCAAGGAATTTGTTGCCCAGACCTTCGCCCTTGGACGCGCCCTTGACCAAACCCGCGATATCGACGAATTCAATCACGGCGGGGGTGAATTTCTTGGGATTGTGCTGGTCGCGCAGCCACTCAAGTCGCTTGTCCGGCACGGACACGACGCCGACATTCGGGTCAATGGTGCAGAACGCATAGTTGTCTGCTGCAACGCCAGCATTTGTGATTGCATTGAAAAGCGTAGACTTTCCTACATTGGGAAGTCCGACGATTCCTAATTTCATTTTTCTTCACATCTCCTTTAATTTCAAGGGTTTTGAGGTTTCCTGATTGCCTCAGCGCACCAATTCCGCACCAATTTTTCGTTGACGCACCAATTATGCGCTTGCAGATTGATGGCTTTCAAATAGACGAATTGCTTCCGCCATTGAGTCGTCTGTAACATGAACGTACCGATCCATTGTGGTTTTTATGCTTGCATGCCCTAACAGTTTCTGCAGCACTTTCGGTTGCATCCCACTCTCAATCGCACGAGTTGCATAAGTATGCCGAAGTGCGTGCATACAAAAATGCTCAATTCCGGCTTCGTCACACAGCTTGTAAAGGTGGGTATCATAGGAACTATTCTTCGCCGGCTCCCCAGTACGGTAGTTGATAAAGACTAGATCTTTCATAACTAACGTCCCTGTTCTTCCAGTCCTGCGATCTATGTACTCCAGCACTTGCGAGAGAGTGTCCGATTCTTTTCTGGAATCGCGTTCATCATAACAGGATTTCAGAACAGCATACGCTCGATCCGTCAACGGAATCGTTCGATAGCTTTTCTCGGTTTTAGGCGGACCTGCACGCCAACATTTGTTTTTATGACGATATTCGAGCGTCTTATTGATTGTCAACGCGTGCTTTTTCCAGTCGATAGAATCCCATGTCAGTCCAATCAGCTCAGATGTCCGCAAACCGGTTTCGAGTAACAGAACATATTGTCTGTAGTTATGTGAGCGTTTTGCAGTTTCCAAAAAAATAGCCTGTTCTTCTCGTGTCAGGAAATGAATATCATCGACTGCGCGAACCGGTTTCGTATACCGAACACCATCCATCGGATGCTTTGCAATGATATCATTCATGATCGCAGAGCGAAACATTGTACCCATCGCGATGTATGTTTGCCGAATTGTTGAACCTGCATATTCGGTATCCATGCGATTGAGGACGGCCTTGCAGTGCATAGGTTTGACATCCGCAATTAACATGTTGCCAAGAACAGGTTGAATATTATGTGTGTAGCGTTCCTGATAATTCCGCCGGGTATTCGGTGCAAGGTCACAAATCAGATGATTCAGCCAAAACTCAAACCACACATCAACGGTCATATTAGGGTTGGCAACGACTAAATCATGCCGATCATTATACTGCTGATCGGCGAGCCAGTTTCGTGCTTCTGGAAGTGTGGAAAAATGCTTTTCTTTGCGTACACCATTTTTGCCGCAGAATCGTGCAGAATATTTTCCATCCTTTCTTTGGCAGATTCCTTTTCCACATTCCTTACCTTTTAGAGTTTTACCCATTATGAACTCCTTTCTTATGTACAAGAAAAAGAGCCCAACACATCTATTTCATTATAGAGCAGGACTCAGCTTTTTTCAACACACAGAGGTCAATTTTTATTCGCAGCAGCAATAACCGGCAGAAAATCAAATAATGAGATTTTCGCGTATAAATGTCTCAAATTCCTTGCGCTTAACAAGTTTGCGTGTTCCCACATAAAGAACAAAGGGGCAATTCGGCTGTTTCAGCATGGAATCAATTTTATTGATTCCGATGTTGCTATACTCTGCTGCCTCGCGAATGGTCAATAGCATCTTCAAATGAATTGGCAGCTTGCTTTCATTATCAAAATCCTCTCCTTGACCCTGAATAAAAGGTTTTGTCATATGATTTCCTCCAGATGTGAAAATGAAATTAGTTGTTTTTATAAGCCATCTGGCAGTCCGTTCCTACGCTCCGGTCAAGAGCACGTATTGCAGCCGCTGCTGTGCAGCGTTGGTCCGTGGGTACGCTCATATCATCGCATACTGTCCGCGGTTGCTGTATCTCCCTGCCAGATGGGTGTTCGGTTGTCAAGGTGCACTGCTTGAGGGTCTTTACACTTAAAAAATAGGAGCCGCTTCGACTTTTTCTGCACAACTGAGAAAAAATATTTTATATGCTATGATTTGTGATGAATCAAACACATATAGGAGGAACTTATCATGACCTACACAAAACAGGAAAAACAGAAGCTGGAACGGGTGATCGCCGTTTTTGCGGAGCGGCTGAAGGAAAGCGATGCCTTTGACCTTGTCTGGTCGGACAAGGTGGGATATGTCCTGCTGGATATTTCCACGAATTATGACTATGTGGATAGCGCGCGGCGCATTGAAACGGCAGAAGGACTGTGCGAACTCATGCTGGAGGACATTGCGCTGGATGTACTCCTGCTGACAGAAAACGAACACTCCATAGAAACTGCGGATCCGTTGGAGCGCGCTGAGATCGTGCGCCGTTGGCAGCCGTATTTTGAGCAGCTTCCGGAGTATGAATATCTCCGGGAAGAACTGACATCCGAGTGGCCGTAAGCCGCTGCTTCCTTGACAACCACAATATCTTGTGGTAAAGTTGGCTTGTAATTGAGATTTGTGCATACTGCTTGCGGTGCGTTTGCCGCAGCGTTCGGAGTATTCCGGCTTGCACACGCATTGTCAGGCTTTTACGATTTCCGGTAGAATTACCATGTCCGCAGGACAGGCTTCTGCCGGATTTCTTTTTTGGGCGCAACGCCCACAGATTGCGGGAATGACCGCGACGCAGAAGAATCTGCGCCGCAGGAAGTTCCCGTTCTTTTTTTGCCCAAATGCCGAAAGGCTTTGAGGATATATTTTTTGAGAAAGGCGGTAACCAAATGAAATCACGAAAGAAATGGCGTCCCGGAGGACGGCAGCGGCAGTCTGCGGCGTATCATCGCAAAGCGGTTCACGAGCGGAGGCGTGTGGTACGGCTGCGGGCATGGAAGAAAGGAGAACGAAATGGTGCTGCGCTTGATGTATGAGCCGCAGGAGTTGGTAGACACGAGCAATCTGAGCAACGAAGAATGGCTGTCCTACCGACGGCGTGGCATCGGCGGCAGCGACGCTGCGGCGATCCTCGGCATTTCGCCCTGGCGGACAGCGCGAGATCTGTACTACGACAAGCTGAACGTCGTAAAGGCGGACATGGATGAGAACTGGGTCGCGCTGGAAATGGGACATCTGCTGGAAAACTTGGTCGCGCGGATTTTCGCAAAGAAAACCGGACTGCGCATTTTTCAGCGGAAGGTCATGTTTCAGCACCCACTGTATCCGTGGATGCTGGCAGATCTGGACTACCTTGCGGAGCTTCCGGACGGCAGCAATGCCATTCTGGAGATCAAGACGACAAATTATAATGCCAGAGAAAACTGGTGGTACAACGGCGAGGAGATCGTTCCGGTGTATTACGAATCTCAGGGTCGGCATTATATGTCGGTCATGAATCTGGACAGGGTCTACTTCTGCTGCCTGTATGGAAACAATGAGGATGAGGTCATCATCCGGCATTTGGACCGGGACTATGCCTATGAGTCGGAGCTGATCGCGCTGGAGGATGCGTTCTGGAACAACCATGTTCAGAAGCGCCAGCCACCGGACTATACGGAAAGCGGCGACCTTATCTTGCAAAGTTTGCAGAGATGGAAAGGCATTGACCGGAGAGATTTGCCGCCGGCAGCGTTCGGCGCGCCGCAGCTACCGCAGATTCATCAGTATTTGCAGCTTCAGGAGCAGAAGAACGCGCTTGCAAAACAGGTCACACAGCTGGATACGCAGATGCAGCAGCTCAAAGGCTTGCTTGTCAGCGAACTGGGCGGCAAAGACTGCGCAACTTGTGCGGACGGTGAACAAAACTATGTTATCTCCTACAATCCCATTCGCAGGCAGGGCATCTCCAAGGATAATCTGGTTCGCTTGCGGGAGGTTTATCCGGAGATCTACGAGCAGTTTGTAGAAACGTCGGAGTCCAGACGGTTCAGCATCAAAATTGCGGCGCAGCCAGCCGCATAAGTGAGGTGAAAAAACGAATGATTGCAGTATATGACAAGCTCATCTACTTCAATGAAGCCAGCAAATACACCATTCTTCGGATGCGCACGGATGATCCCTCCGTACCGGAAGAAGCCCGTTCCCAATACACGTTCCGAGACCGGATGCTTCGGTTCACCGCTGTCGGCTATGGACTGCCGCAGACGGATTCCGTCAAGTTGGAGATCGAGGGAGACTGGAAAGAGGGCAAGTACGGTCTGCAGCTCCATGTGGAGCACTGGCACGAGCTTGTGCCGCCGACAACGGAAGGACTTCTGAGCTATCTTTCGTCGGGTCTGCTCAAAGGCATCGGGGAAAGCACGGCCAGAAGCATTGTCCAGCGGTTCGGCACAGATGCGCTCGATGTGCTGGAATACCATCCGGAGAAACTGTTGGAGATCCGCGGCATCACGGAGCAGAAGCTGGAGGAGATCAAGACGTGCTACGCGGAAAGCCGCGCCATGCGGGACATTATGGAGCTGCTGACACCGTTTCAGGTCACGCCAGTGACGGCGATGAAGATCTATCAGCACTTTGGGCCTGCCTGTACGGATATTCTGCGGAAAAGCCCGTTTCGCCTCTGCGAAATATCCGGATTTGGATTCAGGCGCGTCGATACGATCATCCGCAAGTCCGGCGGCGACCCGCACGACCCGGTTCGTATCCACGGCGCGATGATCTGTGCGCTGGAAAACGCGCGGCAGCACGGGCATCTGTATCTGGAGGTCAATGCCTTGATCACAGAATCCATGCAATTTCTCAACGAGACGATCCCGCTTCCCCAAATGCAGGTCAGGCGTGCGGAGGTAGAGCAGAAATTGCAGCAGATGGCAGAAGACAACGAGATCGTTTCTGATGGCGGCCGATTGTACCTTCCGCATATTTTCATGCAGGAGGTAGAGACTGCGGCAAAGGCGGCAGCCATGCTCATGGAACACACGGCAAAAATTGATGTGACGCTTCCACTGGAGCAGGTCAAGCAAAAACTCGGCTTGCACTTAACAAAGCGGCAGAGCCGCGGCGTTGAGGTGGCGATGGAGCGGAATCTCTCTATCATCACGGGCGGTCCCGGTACCGGCAAGACGACAGTTCTGAAAGCTATCATCGAGGTCTACCGGATTTTGCACCCCAAAAACCGCATCGTCCTCGCCGCGCCGACCGGCAAGGCCAGCCGACGCATGGCGCAGAGCACCGGGATGCTGGATGCACTGACGCTGCACAGTCTGCTTGGCTTGCAGGGCGATTTTTGCAGCAAGGACAAGCAGGATCAGCCGCTGCCGGTTGATTTTCTGATCGTGGATGAGGCGTCCATGGTGGATATGTGGCTGGCGCATCAGCTGTTTACGCGCTTACAGAAGGACACGAAACTCCTACTGTTGGGCGACGTCGATCAGCTGGAGAGCGTCGGTGCGGGCAATGTGTTCGCGGAGCTGATTGGAAGCGGCATCGTGCCGGTGACGGTTCTCGATGAGATCTTCCGGCAATCCAAGGACAGCCTGATCGCCTACAACGCCAAATTCATCAACGAGGAAAACAGCAGCCTGTTCTATGGTCCGGATTTTCAGTTCGTCAAGGCAGAAAATCAGGAAGAAGCCGCAGCGCAGATCCAGGAGCTCTATCTGCGGGAATTGCAGGATACGTCCATTGGACAGCTTCAGATCATCTCGCCCTATCGGACGGACGGAGAAGCGTCCTCCAACGGACTGAACGCGCTGATTCGCGAGACGGTCAATCCGCATACGGAAAAGATTCCGGAGCTGGCGTTCGGAGAGCGTATCTTTCGCCTGCACGACCGCGTGATGCAGACCAAAAACAATTACAATCTGGAAGGTTATGATTCCGCGTGCGGGCAAAAATTCAAGGGTGTGTTCAACGGCGACATTGGGAGCATTTGCAAGATCCTACCCGATAAGCTGTGCGTGGATTTTGATGGGCGCATCGTGGAGTATTCCAAAACGCAGCTCGGCGATCTGGAACTGGCGTATGCCATTACGATCCACAAATCCATGGGATCGGAGTACGAAACGGTCATCATCCCCATGTTGATGGCGCACCGCATTTTGCTGACGAAGAATCTGATCTATACCGCCGTGACACGCGCAAAGAAGCGTGTCATTCTGGTTGGTCAGAAGCGTGCGCTGTTCCTGGCGATCCACTCCGGCAGAAAGGTCAAACGGAACACCTGCCTTGCCGAACGGATCTTAAAGTACAATCAGGTATTCAGACAAAAGGCTCTGCCGCAGGGCGCGACAGAGCAGAAATTGAAAAAAGCCGGTTAAGTTGAGATGGATGTGCAGAATTTGCGCAGTCATCTCTTATTTTATTTATGGAAGGAGTTCTAAGAAATGAATGACAACAAATCCACCGTGATGAACAACGCCGCCGTGCAGCAGCTGCGCAAGGTGCCGGGCTTTGACCCGATGAAGCTCCTGCGCAAAACGATCTCCGTCAAAACCGGGCATCCGGTCTGGAAGCTGGATCTCCGCTATAAGCGGCTCTGGTTCCGTTTGGCCTGCCCGAACGGGAGAATGCTCCTGAAGCCGCTGCGCATCAGCGACCAGCTGGCAATTATCGAAGCGCAGGTTTATTTCAGCAAGGACGATCCGGTTCCGGCCGCCAGCTTTACCTCCGAACAGCGCAGGGAGAATGTCCCCGGTGGGGAATTTCTCCGTGCCGCACAGGAGGACGCGCTCAACATGGCACTGGAAAACGCCGGCTTCGGTATCCAGTTCTGCGACGTGAGCCGCGACTACGGCGGCGAGCTGTTTGGGTCGGAAGTTCCGGTTCAGACAGATGCCGCAGAAGCAGATGAGGAAGCGGCGAAAGCGCCTGTTATGGCAGAAGCGACCGCAGAAACAGTATCGTCAATGGATACGGATTCTGTACCCGCTGAACAGCCCGTCGAAGAAACAATGGCACCTGTCGTGGAAGAAACGCCTGACCTTCATGTCGTGCCGCCCCAGCAGGAAGAAGCTGCGGAAGAAGTTGCAGAACAGCCGCAGGCCGCGTCCTATACGGCAGATATGGATGTCAGCAAGATCACGCAGCGTATGACGGTGGATGAAGCCAAGGCCGTTGTGGTGCAGATCGGCACCTGCCGCGGCTGGACGCTCGAACAAGTTGCGCAGCGCCGCCCGGCGAGCCTCAAGTGGTACCTCTATGGCTGCGATCAGGCGGACAATATTCTCAAAGCCGCAGCGTCCGTTCTGCTGGACAATCTGCAGCAGAAAGCCGGATGAAGCGTCAAGTTTGGATGAAAGGGTGTGGCCGTTATCAGAGACGGTTCTTCGCAGTTTCCGTTCCACATTACAGACATTGCAGCGCTGCTGCGGCTCAATATCCGCAGGCGCGGCCCGGACTTTCTGTATGTGGACTGCCCGCTTTGCGGCGATCATCGCGGCAAGCTCTATCTGAAAACGTCACGGGACGTATGGCACTGTAATTATTGTCAGGAGTCCGGTGGGATGCTGGCGCTCTATGCAAAGGTCTACGGGATCAGCAACGCGGACGCCTACCGGGAGATCTGCGAAGCGCTTCAAACCGGAGATTACGCGCCAGAGTATCAGAGCTACCAGAACCGGCAGCCGCAAGAAATCGCGCAGTCGGTCAGAGCACCCAGACAGGCAATCCATCAGACGCTTTCGATACTGTTTTCCATGCTGTCGCTGACGCCGAAGCACCGTGCGCATCTGCGTGAGGTGCGCGGCCTGACGGACGACCAGATCGAACGGTTCGGCTTCAAAAGCACCCCGCCGCCCTATCTCTGCAAGAGCCTGACGGCGCGGCTTTTGAAGCAGGGCTGCATCGTACAGGGTGTCCCCGGCTTTTATCTGGCGGAGGACGGCGGATGGACAGTACGATTTGGAACACGCACGGCTGGGATTTTGATCCCAGCCAGAAGCGCGGACGGACTGGTCTGCGGCGCGCAGATCCGGCTGGATATCCCCATCCGAGAGGAAAATGCGCCCGCCGATAAGGAGGGCACGAAGTACCTCTGGCTGTCGTCGAGCAGCAAACCGATGGGGACATCCTCGGAAAGCCCCATCCACTTTGTTGGCGATCCATGTTCCAGAGTGGTCTATGTGACGGAAGGACTTTTGAAGGCGGACATCTGCCATGCCTTGATGAACCGCACCTTTGCGGCGACCGCCGGGGCGAACAACGTGTCCAAGCTGGATGCGCTGTTTGCGTTCCTCAAAAAGAACGGCACAGAGGAGATCATTGAGGCGCAGGACATGGACAAGTATCGGAATGTTCACGTCGAAAAGGGAGCATCCAAGATCTATCTGATGGCACGAAAGCACGGCCTGCAATGCCGCCGGCTGACATGGAACCCCAACTATAAGGGTTTAGATGATTGGCAGCTTGCGCTTCGGAAGGATGCTGCGAAAGGATCGAAAACAATGACGTTCCGGGAGCAGTATCTGTATGGTGTGTGCGAGGTTTCCGAGATAGACGCCTGCGTGGAACGATGGCACAAGGCACAGCCGGATGGTGTGCCCTTGCAGGCATACCTTGGCTTGCTGGACGAAGAATATCACGCTTTTCTGCAGCCCGGCGGCAACGCACGGTTGGCAGAGCTTTTGAACGCACAGCGTAAGCAGCTCGGCTGCCGCATTTATCAGCTGGAATTTACGGACACGGAGAAGACAAAACCGTTTGCGTTCTCCGGGATCGAAGCGCTCCACAAGGCAGGCTTTCAGCAGCCACCCGCGAGCGAATACCGGCTGGTGCGTGATGAAGCGATATTTTGCCCAAAAGATGAGCCGGACTTGGCTGTGCTGGAGCGTGTATTTGACCACTATAACGGCAAGCTGCCCGCAGACTATCCGGGGCGCTGCGTTGCACCGTCCGATGTGCTGGAGTTGTACGACGCGGATAAGCGGCGGTATTACTATCGGGATAGGAAGCAGTTCGTGCCGGTGGCGTTTTCTCCGCTGCTGGCCCGGCCAATACAAAAATGAAGGGAAATAGCATATGAGAAAAATTACAGTTCTGGATTTTGCAAATCAGATCGGCGTCCTCAGCGACGAGGTTCCGGTTGTCGTGAAAACGGACAGAAAGGTCATCGGCCGCTTCCGCTGCTTATACGAAATACCGGAAACGGCGATGCCGGGCGTGCTCGAAGCGAAGATCGACCATGTCATTCTGCGATCCGACGAGATTACAATTCAGGTCAAGCTGAAAGCAGTCACGACATAATGACCGCGACCAGAGAGATATGGACGAGCGAGATGAGATTGTGCAGCTTCGCACATTCTGCCAGGATCTTGGTGCGCATGTCCGCGAAGTGCAGGACGGCGCCAGCTTTACGGCAATGCTCTGGGAGGACGCAGACAGCATGAGTGAAAATGCTGCCGCTGAGATCCAGAGGAAAATCAAACGAAAGACCGCAGAATATCCGGGATTCGTGTGCTACTGCTTCGACGCATTCAGCACGCTGATCTATCGGGTATAACACATGGATGGGCGCAGCAGAATCGCTGCGCCCATTTTCTATCGGAAAGGAGTTTTATCATGGGCGTATTTTCAGAGCTTGATCTGGAAAACCAGCAGGCAGAATTGGAGGGGCACGGTTCCAAAGCGGCCGAAGTGCAGACCTTGCAGGCAAAGCTGATCCAGCAGCACGAGCAGAAAAAAGCTGCCGCCGCTTCGGAAGCGCCGAGCAAGGAGCCTGCGGCGAAGCCGGTTGCCAAAACGGAAGCAGAGCAGGAAGATCCTGCGGCAGCAGAAACAGAACGGCGCCGCCAGCACGAGGAAGCAGAAGCCAAACGGAAAGCAGAATGGGAGCGGCAGCAGGAGGAAAAACGTGCCGCAGAAACGGCAGCGCTTGCAAAAATTGAGCAGATGAGCGAGACGGAGCTGGTCAAGGCGTCGATGGAGCGCATGAAAAAGGAAACTGAACGCCTGACGCGCCGGAATCTCAAGGAATGCGTTTCCGAGTATGTGCAGACGCTCTGCCTCAGTGATCCCGCGTTCGCGCGGATGGTCATGCACCCGCGCAAGAGCATGGCGCATTGCCTGCAATATATCAACCGGAAAGCGCGGGAATATCTGCTCGCGGAAATGAAGGATAACGGCATGGAGCAGCGGCCGGACGGTATTTACGGCGGAGATGTGCCGGAAGACACCTGCTACGACTGGGCGGAAGAATACTACCGGGACGCAAACGCAAAAGAAGACGAGGTTATGAAAGAAACATTCGTTCCCAAGGCTTATATGAGCGCTGCGGCAAAAAACAAACGCCAGCCGAAAAAGGAGAAGACAAAAGCTGAGACAAAGACTGCAAAACCGGAGCAGGTCATTCAAATGCCGCAGCCGGAGAAATCGCCCGATGAAGAACAGTTTTCTATGTTTGATCTGATGGGAGGCATGGCCGGATGATCGCTTATAAAGGAATGTGCCCAGGTATGGTCTGCCTTGGCTATCAGCTAAAGATGGGCTTGAATGTAACGGAACAGGCAAATTGTCAGGCGAATGGGTTTCATTGCGCGGCAAACCCGATGGACTGCCTGCGCTATTATGGGGATTTTCAGAACTCGGAATACTATCTGGTTCGTCCGTGCGGCGATCTGGATGAGGATGCGGTAGATTCCAGAATCTCCTGCACACAGCTCTGGGTGCTCCGAAAGCTGGAGCCACAGGAGTTTTTTCTGCATGCGCTTGCGTATATGGCAGACCATCCGCAGATGCCGGATGGCTGTGATGTAAAAAGAGAACGTGCGCAGGCATGGAATGGCTACGCCGTCGTGCGCGGCAAGCACCCGCGCGCAAAGGGCAAGCTCGGAGATATTCTGGCATTTGCCAGAGAAGCTGTGAACGGACCGAAGATCGAGCATCTTTCGCTGTGCGTGATCGACGGCAAGGAGCGTCTGCCGGATACCTGGTATGATGACAATTTTGAAGAATGTGAGGCGGTATAAACGAATGAAGCGAAAAGAATTAGAAAAATTGCCTGTTCTGCGGGCAACGACTGCGATGCTGAAGCAGGCGGAAAACGAACCGATGATAGAGAGCGGATATTTCCGAAAAGAACTGCGCTATGAACACGAGTGCTATGCCCGGTGCAAGCGGTTTGACCGGATTTTGAAGGTCGCGATCTATCTGACAAAAAATCTGGCTGCCGGCGGCAGAAAACCGGTCTATGAGCTGTTTCTTGACTATGATGCGCAGGATTTCCTGACATACAGCTTTATGGAAAAGAAGTGGCGTACCGCGATGCTCCGCAATTTACCACAGCTGGGATTCGGTATCCATGATGTGCAGATCTCATCCCGTGATTCCGCTGTGATCAGCCAATATCTGCATTCCAAATGGGGTGCGATCGCGGCGATCCGGGAGTTTCAGGAAGGGATTCGGGAAAAGCAGCTTCTGGCCCGACACAAGAAAGAAACCGATCCGTGGGATGCGGTAATGGCGCTTGTGCCTCCGCTTCCAAAGGACTGGGACAGATGGGTCAGCAAGGTCGGCGTCGAGCAGAATTGTAGGGTAGGAAAGAGCCGCCTTACCGCATTGCGGCGGCAGGTCTGCTCAGACCCCCCTCAGAACCGTGCTTACAACTCTCGCTGTACACGGCTCCGTCTTTGCTTGTTCAATCAGATACTCACTGGTGGTGAATCATGACATGGCAATTATGGCACACCACTAAAGTTTTGCGCCGCTTTGCAATCATAGCGACTTCCCAAGGCAGTTTCCCTTTCAGATTTTTGAGTTTGTTCACATGGTGAATCTCAAAGCAGGGACTGTCCGTTGTTCCGCACAATTCACATTCACACACTTTTAATCGTTTCTCGATTGTATTCACCGAAAGTCTATGCTGTTGGGTTGCGGACGTAACTATGTCTGTCGGATTCTTCACTGTCTTGCAATCGGCGTAGTTGGCAAAATAGCACCATTTCCAGCCTTTTTTTGTTTCATAGGGGATACCCCACTGGCCCTGTCCATCTTGAAATTTGCGGATGATTTTCGGTACAGAGCTTCTGTGTTTGTTGGCAAGGGTTCTCAGGCAGCTATACTCCATCAAGTAGGCCAAATAACTCAGCCTATAAAAGTTGCTTGCCAAGTTGTAGTAATTGCAGATTCCCCTAAGTTCGCTGTTATAACTGGAGACAATTTCTAAATCCGTCATGTGTAGCAGCTCCGCCCGGTGGACGGGTCGCGGGTTTCCGTTTTCCTCTTGAATCGCAATGCCTTTTGAGAAGATGAATTTATGGATTTTATCGTCCAATGGTACAACTAATTCCGCTTTATTGTTCAGCGTGCGCTTTGATTGTTTCAACTTTCCGACACGCCTTATTTTCCCATCCCGCCGTATCCGGACATCATATCCCAGGAATCGGGCATATTCGCTGCTGTGGGTAATGAGCGTCTTTTCTTCGCTGAGTTCCATCTTCAACACCCCACCGATAAACTCAGCCAGTTTTCGCTTGATTTCTACACAGTCCTCCCGCCTCCCGTTCACCGCAATCAAAAAGTCGTCCGCATAGCGGACATACTTGATTTTCTTGTCGGTATGGGATTTCGCGGGCGTCGTCAGAATTTGCTTGCGAATTTCCCTGTATTTTTCAATAAGCCGCTGGCGCTCCTCGCCCTCAGCCTTTTTGATTTGCCGTTGTACCACTTTCTTTTTACTGAGTAGCGCATTGTATTCAGGTGTGTACTTTTTCTCCTCATAGACATCGAAACCAGCCTTCAGCGCCATCACAAATTTGTCCAGCTCATGCAGATAGATATTGGCCAGAATAGGAGAGATAATCCCACCCTGGGGCGTTCCACTATATGTGATGTGATAACGCCAGTCCTCCATGTATCCGGCTTTCAGAAATTTGTGCAGCAGCTTTATCAGCCGCGCATCCTTGATTTTTCGGTTTACCAGCCCCACCAAAACAGTGTGGTCAATGTGGTCAAAGCAACCCTTGATGTCGCCCTCTATAAACCACCTTGCACCGGAGAACTCCTGTTTGGCCTGTGCTAATGCGGTATGGCAGCTCCGGTTCGGCCGAAATCCGTGTGAGCAATTTAGAAAAACCGGCTCATACACAGCTTGCAGCACCAGCCGAAGCACCTCCTGTACCAGCTTATCCGTAAAGGTGGGAATCCCCAGCGGTCGCATTTTCCCGTTGGCTTTTTGGATATAGGTGCGGCGGGCAGGCTTGGGTTGATAGGTTTCTGTTTCCAGCGATTTGATGATACGGTTGATTTTTGCCTCGCTGAATCCATCCGCCGTATCTTCATTTACTCCCTTGGTCGCCGCTCCACTGTTAGCGTACAAATTTCGGTATGCCTCATAGTAGATATCAGGACGCAGAAGGTAACGGTATAATCTGGTGAACACTTCTTCTTTATTTTTGCTTGAGTTCTGACTGATTCTTGCTAAAATCTCCATTGTTGGTTTCATTCGTGAGGTTTTCCTCCCTAATCAATTTACGATTTTAGTACGCATTGACTGCGCCCCTTCGCCATGTGGACGGCGTTACCGCTTCCGTTTTTACGGCTATCCCTGTCAATTCAGGGTCCTCGGACTACTATGGGCGCTCCGTACCCATGCAGGATATTCAGGCTCTAAACCATAGCCAAACTTTCCCCCTTTCACGGCATTCCTGTTTAGGGTATCCCCGGTTAGCACTTTGCCTTGGTAAATGTGGATTGTCGGACTCTGCTTTCGTTTCGTTAAAACAGGTTCTCCTGCTCGTCGCGCAGGTTTGCTGATAACCGTTTACCAACATTCAAGTAGTAAACGTACCTGCGCTGGGGGTTACAGGCACTTTCCCCCACCTGGACACAACAGAGACTTGAAACTTGCATTCAGTAAACCCAACTTAAGCCTCATATCCACTTGGCCTTGCGGTTCAGTCGTGCCCGATTGCCTTTGGGCAACTTACCGCTTTCCTGCCGTGCTGTGTTCCCGTGTCAGCTTTCGCCTTTCGGTCAGGCAGGCGGCCTCCCGCGTTATCATGCGGGGCAGTACCATTTTTCTGCATTGCAAGGTTCCCTATCCGGGCGCACATATGTTCTATCAATACCGGCGCGGCGGTACCAAAACCGGTTATTGCAGCTATTGCGACCGCGAGGTTCCGATTCGGAAGCCGAAGCACAATGCGGTTGCCAGATGCCCCAGATGCAGAAGAACGGTGCAGTTCAAATCCTTCGGCAAGATGGGCCGGCTGCGCACAGGGCGGAATATCCTGTATCTAATGCAGCCTTATCCGGGCGGCTTTGTGATCCGGGAATTTTGGGCGGAACGAACCTATGACAAAGAGAAATACAGGAATATCAAGGCATTTTACCATGAGTTCCGCCGCGCGATCTTTGATGCGGACGCAAAACCGGTGCAGGCATTTTACTGGGGTGTTTATAAGCAGCGCACATCGCGTTGGATCAAAGGCTGCAACTGCAGCGAGGGATATTACCCGGATGAAAGCGGTCGCGTGTACGGGAAAACGGTTCCATATCTCGCAAGAACATATTTGCAGAAAACTGGATTGCCGGAGTTGACCCGCACCAAAATGAAAATAGACCCGGAAAAATATCTTGTCGTACTGAAAAGGATGCCGAATTTGGAGCAGCTGACAAAAGCCGGTCTGTTCCGGCTTGCAGTGGAATGTACGCAGGATTATTACAAATTGAGTTCAATTTTTCAGACAACACCCGTGCAGAGAGGTCTTGCACCAAAACTCGGCCTGAACCGACGGGAACTTGCACGGCTGCGGAAGAATCAGGGCGGGCGTGCATTTCTGGAATGGCTGCAATTTGAAAAGCAGACAGGAAAGCCGATCTCAGATTTTGCGATCCAGTGGATGTGCAAGGAACATATTGACCCGCAGCAGCTGCAATTCATTGCAGATCGGATGCGCTATGGGCAGATCCAGCATTACCTGAACAGGCAGATGCAGGAACTGAATTTGAGCAGCGAACGTGTCATTGAACTGTGGCGGGACTACCTTTCCATGGCGTTCCGCTTCGGTTATGACACAAACGACCCCATCGTGTATCGTGTACGCAAACTTCAGCAGCGGCATGACGAATTGGCCGCCCGCGGAGAGGAAATGCAGTTGACCCTTCGTGCCGGAGAACTCCTTCAGACATATCCGCATATAGAACAGAATTTGCAGGCGATCCGGGAAAAGTTCGCGTTTACAGGCAAACAGTTCCAGATTCAGGTTCCAGATAAGCTGGAAGATATTTTCATGGACAGCCGGAAGCTCTGCCACTGCATTGCCAACAGTGATGTCTATTGGGAGCGTATGGAGCGCAGGGAAAGCTATCTGCTGTTTCTGAGAAAGACAGCCGAACCGGACAACCCCTATTATACCGTAGAGGCAGAGCCGGGCGGCACGGTACGGCAGGTCCGCACCCAGTATAATCGCCAGAATGACGATATTGGCGAGGTGCGCGCATTCCTGAAGATCTGGCAGAAGCAGCTTGCCAAGCGGCTGACGCAGAAAGACAAGCAGCTTGCGGCCGACAGCCACGAGCTGCGCATCAAAGAACTGGTGCAGCTGCGAAATGATCAGGTCACGATTCACACGGGCGACCTTGCAGGTCGTCTGCTTGTGGATGTGCTGACAGAGGATCTGATGGAAGCGGCATAACAAAAACGGAGTGGGAGCGCGGCAGCGCTTCCACTCCCATAGAAAGGACTGAAAACATGGATCATATCACAGAGGCGTTTTACAACGTCATGTATCAATACAGGCTGGCCTTTACGCCGGACGGTGTGCAGGCGAACCTCAATCAGTGGCGGCAGCAGAAAACGTCGCTTCTGGAGCTGCTGCGCCGGCACCCAAACTGGCGGGAAGAAGAATTGGCCGTTGTGTTCGATCTGTCCGAGCAGCGGCAGCTCGACCGGGCCTGCGTGGATGAAACAAAGTTTGAAATGTTGACGCTCGCGGAGGAAGCAGAGCTGACCGGCGAACGGCTGGAAGAATTTCAGGACGCGCTGGACGCTGCGACAGCGGACTATGCTACCGTTCCGGATGAATCCCGGCTGCCGGTGATCCGGAACCGCGGACATATCAAGTGCGACGTTGGCATGAAGGCAAGCCGCATCATCAATCGGCTGTGCGCAAAATTCGGCATCGACCAATATGAAACAGTGCGGGAGCTTGGCCACGGGGATACGCTTCATACTGCGCGGGTCAAGCCCTACAACGCAGTTTTTGCACGGCTGGCTGACGCGCTCAATCCGGTGCGGATCAGCAAGACCGGCGTACTGTCTGTCCATCCATGCGACTTCTTGGAAATGTCAGCGAAGAAAAACGCATGGCATTCCTGTCACTGTTTAGCTGACGGCGGATGGCGGGCTGGCTGCCAGTCCTATATGGGCGACGGTGTGAGCATGGCATTCTTCACAGTTGATGATGAGGTCAAGGATCACTTTTATCGTGCGCGGCGGCTAACGCGGCAGATTTTCTGCTATCGGGACGGTGTGCTGCTGCAATCAAGACTATATCCGCAGAATGACGACGATGTGCGAAAGCTCTACCGGAGCATGGTGCAAAGCGTGATCGCAAGATGCCTTGGCCTGCCGAACCTCTGGAAAACGAATACGACCCTTACAGAAATCCGGCCTTATTGGACAACCGTGCAGGGTAGCCTGCATTACACGGATTATGAGAACGGCTATGCCGCGTTGTCACTGATGAAGGGCTATGGAGACTATGGGCATCTGGACATCGGAAGCGCGGCGCGCTGCGTTGGCTGCGGTCGGTTCCATGATCGACGCAACTCAACGCACTGCGGCGAATGTGAAGACATGTGTGTTTGCAAGGCGTGCGGAAGTGTGGTTCCGAAAAACAGCGGCCATTTTTTAGACGGCGACGGATTTTACTGCGCGGAGTGTATGCAGCCGTGCAGCTGCTGTGGGAAACTGCTTCCGAGAGAAGCGCTGCGAACGGTGATCGACCGGCGCGGACGGACAAATCAGCTTTGTCCAGCTTGCGAAGAAGCAGAACTGGCAAATTGCCGTACCTGTGCGGCGCGTAGTTGTTGTAAGGATTTGCGCGGCTTACTGTTTTGCAAGAGAAGCCGCTATACACAAGTAGAATTGGAGGGGCAATATGCGTAATTTATATGAGCAGTGCTTAAAGCTGACGCAGTTTGCGGCGATGGAGTTTGAAGAGATTTTTCAGTTTTCACAGGAACGTCTCAAGCAGGCGTTAGAAACAGAGTTGATTGAGAACGGATATGCCGTGCGGAAGCAACGAGGCTTTTTGTACGCGGAAGGGACGGTGCCTGTCCTGCTGGTTGCGCATTTGGACACTGTCCATCGCACCCAACCGGAAACGATCTGCTATTCCGCAGACGGCACGGTCATGATGTCGCCGCAGGGAATTGGCGGCGATGACCGGGCTGGCGTGTATATGATCCTGCGTCTGATCCAGAGCTGTCATTGTCACGTTCTGTTCTGTGAGGATGAGGAAACCGGCGGACACGGGGCACGTGCCTTTACAAAGTCCGGAATCAAACCGGACGTCAATTATATCGTGGAGCTGGATCGCACGGGCAGCAACGACGCGGTATTCTATCAATGCCGCAACCGGCAGTTCGAGCGACATATCAACAGCTTTGGATTCCAGACAGCGTTCGGAAGCTTTAGCGACATTTCCATTCTGGCACCGCATCTGAATCTTGCCGCGGTCAACCTCAGCACCGGCTATTACCATGCACACCAGCCGGGAGAATATGTCCGGTTGGACAAGGTGGAGGAATTGATCGGCCGTGTGGAGAAGCTCCTGCAAACGAAAACGGAACGGCTTTCTTACACGCAGAAGTTTACGGCAAGAAAGCTGGGTGAACCAAACGATTTGCAGCGGAAACGGCTCATTGCATTGTCTGACGCGCATATTGTCCGGATCAATCATCAGAATATTGCCGACGGCCGCGGATATTTTATGGACATAGGCGGCAGAATTTATCTCTATCTTGATGAATGTGACCGCATGGTACATATCGGAGACGCAGAAGCACTTTGCATGGACGGCTCTGCCGCTGCGTATCAGGCGGGGCAAGCGAAAGAATACAAGACCATAGAAATGGAAGAAGCCATGCGCCTGCTGGGGCAGGAACGCAGAGCTGGATAAAAGAAACGGTTGATTGAGAGAAAACCGGCAGTACACTTCAATGTGTGCTGCCGGTATTTTGCGCACTTTTTGTTGAACCTGCCGTACTCCATACGTATAAGAGAAGTACGGGAGGTAAAATACAATGCTAATTTCTATTGACCACGGGAACAAACAGGTAAAAACGATCCACCATGCGCCGTTCACATCCGGGCTGGTATGCAGCGAGGTACGGCCATTTGGAGGTGAAACGCTGACCTATCGGGGACAGTATTATACGCTCACCAACCAGCGGATTCCATACCGCCGCGACAAGACAGAAGACGAACGCTTCTTTGTTTTGACGCTCTTTGCAATCGCATATGAGTTGGAAGCCGCGTCTTTCTACGGAGCGGGCCCAGTGCGGGTGCAGCTTGCGGTCGGGCTTCCGCCGGCACATTACGGTGCGCAGCAGAAACGGTTTGCAGAATATTTTCTGAATCGAGGGACGGTCAGCTTCACGCTGCATGACAAGCCGTATGAGGTTCTGATCGACGAGGTCAGCTGCTATCCGCAGTCGTATGCCGCAGCAATTACGGTATTCCAGACGCTGCAAAGCAGCCCCAGGGCGCTTATCATTGATATTGGCGGCTTCACAGCGGATTATTTGCTGCTCCGGAACGGCGAGGGCGACCTGAGCGTCTGCGATTCGCTGGAGAACGGCGTGATCCTGCTCTACAACCGGATCAAATCGCGTGTCGCGGCCGAACAGGACTTGCTGCTGGATGAGACGGAGATCGATGCGATCCTGCTCGGCAGGGACAGCGGACAGTCTGATGCAGTATCGCAGATCGTGCGGCAGCAGGCACAGGAATTTGTCAGTGACCTGCTCAGTTCACTGCGGGAGCGGATGCTGGAATTGAAAAGCGGGAAGGTAATCTTCACTGGCGGTGGGGCCGTTCTGCTCCGGCAGCAAATCGAAGCGTCGGACAAGGTGCGCGAGCCTGTTTTCATTGAGGACATTGCCGCAAATGTGAAAGGCTATCAGCTGCTCTATCAGGCGGAACGGATCGGTAGACACAATGGATATTAAAAAAGACCCCGGAAAATTCACGATCCGCTTCTGCATGGCCGACCCAAGACAAAAGCGGGCCGTCGAGGAATTGAACGCCCAAGGACGCTTGAAGGCACAGTTCCTGACCAATGCCATCCTGCACTATGTCGAGGGTACGGCAACTCTGCCGCCGCAGGAAGAACTGGAATCGATTCTGGAACGACTCATGAAGCGCATGCTGGACGATCGTGCAGATATGAGCGCAAAGCCGACTGAAAAGATTGACAGCAGCGAGCCATTCAGCGCTGACGACCTCGCTACTATTGCGGGTACCTTGCAGGCGTTTCGCAGATAATAATGCGCAGATTGTAAATTCGTTGCATTTTGCTTAATCATCGTGAACAACGACTGCAATTAGACTTAGGCGCTTCATCTAACGTCTACTCCATAAATATATTTGATTTCATGTGCTCCACTATCAATCGGCATCTGTTATTTTTATGAGCAATATTTTGGCGGGTTTTAAAAAGGTAAATGTGTTTGCCGGTACGATGGCTTCCAAAACATTGGGTGTAAAAACGGACGTAAACAATTCTATTTCTCGGCCGCCCACTGAGCTGCTATTTGAAGCCGTGAGCCTCGGAAAGAGGACGCACATTGCCTTGCAGATAGTTTTACGCATGTTTTAAAGCTTTAGCAAATTTCCTGCTCAAGCTCAAAAAACAGGCTGTGGTTGAAAAAGTCAACAATGGAGATTCCAAGACCATCGCACAATTTCTTGATCGTTACGATTGTGGTGCTGCGGTTCCGACCACTGACGATGTTGTTTATAGTAGACTGCGTCACGCCGCTGATACTGCATAATTTGTTGATGCTGATTTTGCGCTCTTCACATAATCCGATGATCCTGAGGCGGACGGCATCTCCGATACCCACGTTCACCATCTCCTGTTTTTAAGAAAATGATAACGAATGTATCTTGAAAAGATTAACTCTTTTGAGTTATAATGACTCAAAAGAGTTAAAAAGCACGGATACGTTGAAGGAGCACAATGGAGAAGCACAATGATTAAGGTACTAATTGTGGATGATGAATTTCGTGTATGCCAACTGATCTGCAATCTGATCGATTGGGGATCGTTGGATATGCAAATTATAGGTGTGGCCCATAACGGGATCGAGGCACGGGAACTGGCACGGGAAACGGTGCCGGATTTGGTCATTACGGATATCCGGATGCCCGGATGCACGGGATTGGAGCTGGTTGAACAGCTGCGGGAAATCTACCGCAGTGTCTCCTTTATTATTATCAGCGGTTACACAAACTTTGAATATACCAGATTGGCGATTCAATACGGTGTAAGTGATTATTTACTCAAACCCATCGATAAGGAAGAATTATTGGCAACCGTCACCCGGATCCGGCATGAAATTGAAGCGCGCCGACGTGAGCAGGCAGCAACGGACCGGATGCGTCGTTCATTCTTTAACGATCAGTTGAAGGTCCGGGCCTGTTATTTGATGGATGTCAAGAACCAGAAGAGCCTGTCGATGACTATGGATCAGATCAATCGCGAATACCGGTTTGCGTTCAAGCAGGGGGGATTTCGCGGGTTCCTGGTCAAGATGGATTATGATCCGGAAAACGTGACGTATGAAACGGTGCAGGCAGTATCGCTTCAGGTTCGCGAACAGGTGCTCCAACCGCTGCGGCGGCTCTGCATGGAGTGTGAATTATGGTTTGAGGACAGCGTCGGATGGGGGTGCTGCAACTATGTTTCCGGCATGGGGGCGCAGATCAAAGAACAGATGACGCAATGCCTGCAGGAGCTGCGGATGAATCCGAATATCTATCCGCATATCAGCTTCTCGATGGCACTTTCTGCAGAGACAGAAAATCCGTATAACCTGGGCGAACAGATCCTGTCTGCACGTTCGATGATCCACGAACGCCTGATTTATGGTTCGAAATCACTTCTTACGCGGCATTTTCCATTCTCAGGACTAAGTCTGCCGGACTGTACGGGCAGTTTTTTGCGGAAATATCGGATTGCATTGGAACAGTTCAGCCAGGAAGCGGTACTCGCTGCGGTGGAAGAGCTGCGGAAAACCGTACTTGAGGCGCCTAGCATCACGGGTCAGGAGCTGTATAAAGCGGTGTCGCTCGCAGGTGATAAGCTGCTTGAAAATTGGGGTGTCGCTGAAAACTATGAACAGGAGAAGAATGAATATCAGATGCTTTGCACCCTGAGCGGGACACCTGAAGAACTATTTCAACGGCTATATGCACTGGCGCTGCGGCTGCTCGACGAAACGATACGACGCCGTGCGGGAGATGAGACCCATCCGTTCCTGATGGCGAAGCAATTCATGGAAAAGCAATATATGGATAATATCTCGCTGGAACAGGTCGCGAGCATTGCGGGATTCAGTCCGAATTATTTCAGCTCCCAGTTCAAGCAGGAAACAGGAATGGGATTTCAGGACTATTTGACCATGCTGCGCATCAACCGCGCAAAGGAGCTGCTGCGCAGCACCAATCTGTCGATCTCCGAGGTGTGTTATCAGGTCGGATATCAGGATATCCGGACATTCAACCGTGTATTCAAGCGCGTGGCCGCACTCCGGCCGGGAGAGTTCAAAAAGCTTTATGGTACATCGGGCGGGCCAGTACGATGAAAGGCGGCAAGCAAAATGCAGGAGAAGAAAAAGCAATACATTCTTGATGATCTGCTGCGTATCATACTGGCAATGTTTGTCCTGACGGCGCTGTTTGCGTTCAGCTGTTTGCTGTTGAGTCATGGCGCCCGCGGCATCTGGCTGGCGGTGCTGGCGCTGTTTGTACTGCTTGGCGTTCTGGGTGGGGTTTTTCTGCGTCGCTGTCTGCGGATCATTCAAAAAAACGAACAGGTCATGCAGCTCTATGCCGCAGGTTATACCATCGCAGACATATGTCACCTGAAATGTTATTTCAGTAGAGGGACAGAGATGGCGCTGAAAAAGGCTGTGGCGCTGCTGGACACCGGCAAGCTCTTGAGCGTCAGCAAACGGCAGGCGCAGTATCTTGCTCTGCAGAACCAGATCAATCCGCATTTCCTCTATAATACGCTGGAGGGAATCCGCAGCGAGGCGGTTGCGGGTGGACTCAATGTCGTGGCGGATATGACAGAATACTTGGCAAAGTTTTTCCGGTATACCATCAGCAAGGTTGAAAATCTTGTTAGCGTAACCGAAGAACTGGAGAATATTGAGACATATTTTGCGATCCAGCAGTTTCGGTTCGGAGATCGGCTTCGCCTGGAGATCGACGATCCGGAGCCGGGGATCCAGAATTGTCAGATCCCAAAGCTGACGATGCAGCCGCTTGTGGAGAATGCAATTATTCATGGACTGGAACGAAAGATAGGGATCGGTGTAGTCTCGGTTCGGCTGACACTGACGGAAAAACGGCTGATCGTGCGGATCTCCGACAACGGAGTTGGAATGGAGCCGGAAACACTTCACCAGCTTCAGAAAGAGCTGTGCCGAACAGCCTATGATTATATTGACAGCGGGCGAGGCACCGGTATTGCGCTGCTGAATGTGAACAACCGTATCCGTCTTTTGTTTGGGGAGCAGTATGGCATTACCATCTGCAGCACGCCCGGACTCGGAACAGATGTCACGGTAACGCTTCCGGCCAAGCATGAGGGCAGAGCATGAAAACAGAGATTTTACGGCTCGACAATGTGAGCCTGCAGATGTCCGGGATCATGCAGCTCGAGCGTTTCAATCTGCAGATATTCAGCGGAGAGATCATGGGGTTGATGGCGCTCAATGCGCATGGTGTATCATCGTTGGTGTCGCTGCTGCAATCGAATACACCGGTACACTTCGGGCGGGTCTATTACTGCGAACAGCTGGTCAACAGCCATATCTACAGCAGGACTACACCGAACGAGATTGTCGTCATTGAGCAGAAGAGTCATCTGGTCAATGGGCTGACAGTTGGGGACAATGTCTTTGTGCTGAGCGGCGTAGAGCGGCGCTGGCTGCTCCATACGCAAAGCTTCCGCGGGCGGCTTCAGGAGCTCGAACAGGCGGTCGGCGTAGACATTCCGTGCAACCAGCAAGTGGAGGAGCTGAGCCTCTTCGAACGGTGCATGGTGGAACTGCTCAAGGCCTGGGAATCCGGAGCGAGGCTTGTCCTGTTGTGGAATATCAGTCATTTTCTGGCGGGCACGGATATCGGACGGCTGCACTATGCGATCCGCCATTTTGCATCTCGTGGGATGGCCTTTATCTACATCTCAAACAGCTACGAAGAACTTTGCGGGCTTTGCGATCGCATAGCGGTGATGTATAACGGGAGCGTTATAAAGGTTCAGGAAATGGTATCCGGAGGCAGCGAAGACATTCATGCGCTGCTGCAGCAGTTTACCGGCACAACATCGTCTCCCCCGAGAAGTGCCATGTCAAGAGGGAGCATATGTCTCAACCTGAGCAGCGTCAGTACGGCACTGCTGAAACAGGTGGATCTTGCGGTATACAGCGGAGAATGTCTCGCGATCCATACGGAAGACCGGCGGCTGCTGGATGGAATGCGGCGACTGGCTACGGGACAGAGCGCACTGCTCGGCGGAAAAGTTCTGATCGATGGACAGCCGATCCACCGGCCGATGGCGCGGGATCAGCGGGTCGCCTATATTGCAGAAAATCCTTCACAAATGATGCTGTTTCAGGATATGAGCTATTTGCGGAATCTCACGTTTTGCCTGCCTCGGCAGATCGACAGTTGGTTTCGCCGGCGGAGCATTTACCGCAGCCTGCGGCGCGAGCTGACGCCGGAGCTTGGCGCGGTTTTTGATAAAGACATCCGTGATCTGAACACACAGGAGAAGTATGCGCTGATCTTTCGGCGGGTGCTGCTCCAGCAGCCTCGTGTGGTATTTTTTGAGCAGCCATTTTGGGGGAATGACGTGCTGCTGCAGCAGCATATCGAGCGGCAGGTACAGCTCCTTCTTGCCAAAAAAATCGCGGTGGTCGTTCTGATCGTCGGTATCTACGATGCGTTCCCGTTGGCCGAAAGAACGCTGATTTATAAAAATGGACACCTGTTGACGCAGTAAGGGAACGGCTGACAGGCCGGATGTTTGCAGATACGAAGCGCTTCGGAACGTGTGAAGCACGGATCGTAACAATATGATTTTCCATTTTTCAAAACAGCCAATGCTCAACGAGCATTGGCTGTTTTTCATAAATTCTGCAAGTAAAATTGTTGCAGTTTTACGAAGACATCAAAAATTCAGGAAGAATTGCCCACTTTGCCGGAAAAATTGTCCTGTTTGCATCGGTCGGAAAATGGTAAAGTTTTAGCAGTGAAACGAGCACACGGCTGAAAGGCTGCCTGCTGCTTTCATGAAAAAAACAATGGAGGAACAGAAATGAAAAAAGTATTAGCGATTTTGCTGGCGATCGCGATGATCGCGGCGATGGCGGCGTGTGCACAGAAGGCGGCGCCGGCGGACGAGACGAAGACAAGCGGCGAAACGACCAGCACGGCCGGCGAGACTGCGGATAACACCGCGGAGGACACCGCAGATACGGCGAGCAGCGAAAGCTACAAGATCTTCCTGATCACGATGGATCAGATGGACCAGTATTGGACCAACATCGACGCCGGCTGCAAGAAGGCGGCAGAAGAGCTCGGGAACGTGGAGTATCAGTGGACCGCGCCCGACGTGAAGGACGATGCGAAGCAGATCGAGATGATCAATAACGCCGTTGCCAACGGCGCGAACGCGATCCTTCTGGCGGCCAACGGCCCCGAGGCGGTCAACGATGCGCTGAAGGAAGCCTCCGCGGCTGGCGTGCAGATCGTCTACGTCGATTCCCCGGCAAACTTTACGCCGTCTGTTGCGACGTTCAGCACCGATAACACCGCAGCCGGTAAGACTGCCGGCCAGACCATGATCGACCAGCTGGCTGCGAAGGGCATCACGGAAGGCAAGATCGGCATTGTCAGCGTCAATGCTGCGACGGCTTCCACCGTGGCCCGTGACGACGGCTTCCGCTCCGCTTTCGAGGGTACCAAGTTTGAGCTTCAGGAGTCCCAGTACTGCGACGGCGACGCGGCCCGTTCGAAGGACGCGGCCTCCGCTTTCATCGCTGACGGCTGTGTTGGCGTGTTCGGCTGCAACGAAGGCTCCACGGTCGGCGTTGGCAACGCGATCAAGGAGAGCGGCGCGGATGTGGTCGGCGTTGGCTTCGACAGCTCCGACAACGTTCTGGAACTGATCAACGAAGGCTGCCTGTATGCGACGATGGTTCAGAACCCCGACGTGATGGGCTACGAAGGTGTCAAGGCTGCGGTTGCTGCGCTGCAGGGCGGCACGGCTGACGGCGCTGTCACCGACACCGGTGTTACAGTTGTGACGAAGTAAGCACCAACTGCCAACTGAAAGTCAGAAAATACGGCAAGGATTTTACTTGCCGTATTTTCTGAAACACGTTTATGCTCAACTCATATCTTCGGTTTTGGGAGGATTTGCACATGAAACGAAATAAAACAGCGTCCAGATGGATCAGCTGCTTGTTATGCATGGCGATGATGCTGAGCCTTTTCTCTGGGATCACTGTTTTGGCAGCGGAGAAAGCCGCTTCAGGCGAAGAAGACAAGGTCTTGTTTTCGACACGATTCAAAACGCAGGAAGAATTCTCAAATTTTGCGTATGTTCCTGTCGAGGTAAATGCCACGCTCAAATATGGCAACTCTGCCGAGGACGTCAGCGCACTGATCGACGGAAGTACAAGCACGAAGCTTTGTGCAACCGGCGGCGTTAAGGTACCTCTAGAGTTCACATTCCATTATAATGCGCCGACAACGGCTTCCAACTATTATATCAGCGGTGCAAATGATGACGAGGGAAACCCTGGCCGCACCCTGAACAGTTGGGAGCTTTATGGCACGAACGATCAGACTGGTGAGTGGACGCTTTTGGATAAGCAGAGCAACCAGACCGGATGGAAAAACTATGAGATGCGTGTTTTCCAGCTTCCGGAAGGTCCCGGCTATCAGCATTACAAGCTGAAGATCACGAAGTTCAACTCTAATCCGGGAACGATCCAGTTCAGCGGCTTCGGCTTAACAAAGAGCCTTGTGGACGACAACTTTGCCGGAACTACGGACGCAGTGCGCACGCAACATGCATCTATGACGACAAAGCTGGAAAACGACAAGCTGGTCATCAGTGGTCATCATGAAGGCAATCAAAGCGCGCACGTGTACAACGTCCTGTACACAGGTCTGAACATTCCGGTGACGGAGAATACGCGGCTGGTTTATAATATTACGCCGCAGCAGCCGCTGCCGAACAATAAGTATGACTACGATTTCTATTCCATGCATCTTGCAGTGGATCTGAAATTCACGGATGGAACCTATCTGAGTTCTACAGGGCTGGAAGATGAGAATGGCGTTTGCGCCGATCCGAACAGCCAGGGCGAAGGCAAGGCCATGCTGTATGCGCAGGAAAACCAGATCCTGATCCAGCTGGGCGCGCTGAAGGACAAGACGATCGAAGAAATCGACATCGGCTACGCAAACAGCGCGGACTTGAAAGCGGATGGCGGCGATTTCAAGGGAACGCTGAATTCGATTCGGATTGAAAATGTCGCCCCCCTGAACTATAACAAGGAGTCTCTCGTAGACTATGCCTACATTCTTCGCGGAACAAACAACTTTGGCGGTGCATTTTTCTCCAGAGGCCTCACCGGGCCTATGGTCGCAGTGCCGCATGGCTTCAACTTCTGGGCACCGGAAAACAACACCGGCAACACGATGTTCGACTATAAGGCCGGTTATATCAGCGGTTTCCGCTGCAGCCATGAGCCGTCGATCTGGGTCGGAGACCGGTCTGTGTGGAGATTTATGCCCGGCGTGAATACCTCCGCAAATGGCCGCGCCATCTATGATCAGGAAAATGTAACGGCAAAGCCCTACTATTTCAGCGTACAGTTTAATCAGAGTGCGTCGAACCCTGCAAGCGGTGTCCGGACGGAGCTTTCTCCTACCGATCACGGCATGATCGCGCGCATCACTTATCCGGAAAACGCACAGACGCCGTACATCAATATCAGCGATGTGTCCGACCTCAGATTTGATAAAGCTACGAAGTCCTTCAGCGGTTACAAAAATGAGGACAGCAACCAGATGCCGAAGATGTACATTTACGGCACCTTTGATCAGGCGTTCACAGACGATGGCACCCGCGCAGTCTTTGAACAAGGTACGAAGCCGGTCGTGATGCGCGCGGCAACTTCCTTTATCAGTGCTGAGCAGGCACAGAAAAACTTTGAACAGGAGTTGAGCGGAGAGTTTGACGCTGTCAAGGCTACCGCAAAGAAGCTGTGGAATGACAAGCTGAGCCAATTTGAAATTGAAGGTGCGTCGGAAGAACAGCTGATTACGTTCTACTCCTGCCTCTATCGCTTGTATCTCTATCCCAATAATATGGGCGAACAAACCGGCAAAGGCAGCGAAGGCGGCTGGCAGTACATGAGCCCGTATACCAAGACGGTGAAGGACGGCAAGCTTTATTATAACAACGGGTTCTGGGATACCTATCGTACGACATGGGCAGCATATTCGCTGTTCACACCGGAGCAGAACAATGAGTTGCTGCTGGGCCTGATTCATCACTTCGAGGACAGCGGCTGGATGCCGCGCTGGGTTGCTCCGGCCGGTACGAACTCCATGGTCGGTACAAGCTCGGATGTTATCTTTGCCGATGCCATGCTGCGCGGCGCAACGCTGACAGACGAGCAGTGGCAACTTGCATATCAGTCTGCCCTGAAGAATGCCTCCATGTCGGAGTTCAAGGGGGCCTCCGGCGGTCGTGACGGCATTGATAAGGGCCTGTTTCTTGGCTATACGCCGGGTGGCAGCCAGAAATTCTCATGGTCCATTGAAGGCTACATCAATGATGCCGGTATTGCAAACATGGCGAACGCATTAGGCGACACGGATGCATATACCTATTATAAGAGCCGTGCCACAAACTATGTCAACCTCTTCCGCGACGGAGACGGAGTTGAAAACAAATGGCTTGCGGCCAAGAATGCGGATGGCTCCTGGACCAGATCCAAAGTGGATCCGTTTGCGTTCCATGATGATTACACGGAAACTACGGCTCTGAATATGGCGTGCAGTGTACCGCAGGATGGTCAGGGCCTGGCAAACCTCTACGGCGGCCGTGCTGCACTGGCTGAAAAGCTGGATCAGTTGTTTGAGACGACATTGGAAACGGACACTGTAGGCGCAAATCAGGGCATCCATGAGCGCAGGGAAGCGCAGGAAGTCAAGATGGGCGAATATGGCCACAGCAACCAGCCTTCCCATCATATTCCATATATGTATCTCTATGCCGGTCGGCCTGACCGTACGCAGGAGAAAGTTCGGCAGGTACTGCGGCAGTGCTATGTTGGCAGCCGCATCGGCCAGGGATACATCGGTGATGAGGATAACGGTGAAATGTCTGCATGGTTTATCTTCAGTGCCATGGGCTTCTATCCGTTGAATATGGGCAACGGTGAACTGGTCTTCGGCTCGCCACTGTTCAAGAAGATTACCCTCCATCATGAAAACGGCCACGATCTGATCATCGAGGCGCCGAATAACAGCAGCACAAATATTTATGTTGGCGGTCTTACCATCAATGGCACACCCTACAGCAAGACGTCCATCAAGCAGACGGATCTGACCGACCAGCTCAAGACGCAAAATGTTGTGCTCCATTTTGACATGCAGGCGACGCCCGGCGCCTGGGGTATGGGTGAGAATGATGTTCCCGATTCTTTGACGAAAGGCGACGAGACCCCCGATCCGCTGCGGGACCGCACAAACAGTGCGGCTGTGGTTGCAGAAGAAGTTCCGACCACGCTAAGTTCCGGCGATTCCATTTATTGTGCTGATGGTGAGAACCTCAAAAATCTGCTCGATAACAATTCTAAGACCAGTGCAACGTTGAAACCTACGGATGGGATCATTTCGCTTTATTACACATTTGCAAAGCCGCAGGCTGTCAGCCTCTATACACTGACCTCTGCGAGCGGAGGCAAGGATAGCGCGCCGAAGAACTTCACGCTTTATCTTTCCAATGACGGCTCGACCTGGACGGAAGCGGACAAGCGTGAAAATGTGACATTTGAATGGAGCCTCTATACGAAGCCGTTCAAGACGAATGCCGCGGATTATGTGCAATATCGTTATGTGCGTCTGGATATCAAGAGCGACAGCGAGATTCAGTTGGGCGAGCTGGAACTGATGAGCACCGAAATGCCCGCGCTGAACGCCGATGCTCTCAATGGAATGATCGCGGAAGCGAGAAAAGCAAAGGAGGCTCTCAGCGATGGCGGCTACGCACCGCTTGAGACGTTGATGAACGCAGCCATTGGCGAGGCACAAACGGTTGCGGCCAAGGAAGACAAGACGGACGCCGAGATCGAGGAGGCCTGCCGTAAGCTGATAAACGCCATGAGCGAGATCGAAGGGATGAAGGATCTTTGGACAAAGCTTGATGCGATCAAGAAGGTTGACACATCAAACATGCCGTCCGCGGTTCAAAATTCCGTGAGGAGCGCCATTTCCAACGCGGAGGAAGTGACGAAGAACTACAATTCCACGATGGATGCGCTGAAAGATGCAAAATCGCAGCTCGAGCAGGCATCCAATGATATTCAGTCCTACCAGGATCTGGTGGCTAAAATCGAAGAAGCACGGCAGGTTTATGAAGGATTGACAGATGACGCTGCACATAAGGACGATCTCAATCAGGCAATCCAGAATGCGCAGACGACTTTGAATGATCCGAATGCGACGATCGTAGATTTCAATCACGCAAACGATGCGCTTGACCTGAACATCAAACTTGCGCAGGCGAAGTTCCGTAATGCGTACGAGAAGATCGAAGCTGAGGAATTTATAAAGTTTGAAACAGATGCACATGACAGCAGAATTGTCAACGACGGCAAAAACATTGGCGGCGTTGCAAGCGGCACTTGGGTCAAATATTCCAATGTCTATTTCTCCGGGAACGGTGCGGAAAAAGTAACGTTCTTCTACGCTGCGCAGCAGAGAGATGCCGGCGGCGGCCAGATTCATATCCGCCTTGGCAGCCTGGACGGCAAGGAGATCGCGACATTGACTTGCCCGGCGACCGGAAGCAACTGGAGCAACTATGTGGAACTTAGCGGTGAGCTGACCGAGATCACCAAGGGTATGCACGATGTCTATCTCTACTTCGAAAACAACACCGGCAAGACCTATGTTGCAAACGTCGATTGGTTCCGCTTCACAGAATCTTCTTCGCATCAGCATATCTGGTCTTCGGAATGGACGCATAATGAAACGCATCATTGGCATGAATGCACCGCAGAAGGCTGCACTGTGACCGACAATGCGGACAAAGACGGCTATGCCGAGCACGTATGGGACGAAGGCACTGTCACCAAGCCCGCGACCGAAACCGAAAAGGGTCAGAAGACCTTCACCTGCGTCTGCGGTGCGACGAAGACCGAGGAGATCCCGGAGCTTGGCCAGCCGCAGCCGGTTGACAAGTCTGAGCTGCAACGCCGTTACAACGAACTGGAGAATCTCCCCAACCACGGCTATACGCAGGAATCCTGGACTATCTTTACAAACGCACTGATCCATGCAAAGAGTGTCCTGGCAGATGACAATGTGACGGCAGAACAGGTTGCCAACGCGCTGGCAGCGCTGAACAATGCGGCCAATGGTCTGACGCAGATCGCTCCCCCGACGCCGGTCATTCCGGTCACGCCGAGCAAACCTGCGCAGCTCCCGTTCAACCCGAACGCTGGCAGCAACGTAAGCAAGTTCCCGTTCGCCGATGTTCCGTCCGATAGCTGGTACTATTCGAGCGTCAAGGCAGCGTGGGAGAACGGTCTGATCGACGGCGTGACGGCCAATGAATTCAAGCCGAACGCAACGCTGACCGTGGCGCAGACCATCAAGCTGGCGGCGGCTCTGCATCAGCTCGACCGCACTGGCGAAGTCAGCCTGAAAAACAGCGGCGCGAACTGGTATGACAGCTATGTCAATTACGCAGTTGTGAACGGCATCATCGAAAAGGACTACGCGAATTACACCAAGGCGCAGATGAATGCACCGGTCACGCGCGGCGAGTTCGTCCACATCTTCCATGGTGCGGAGGAGGCTTATAAGGCCATCAACACCGTGGCAGATAACGCAATTCCAGACGTGAAGGCGACCGACAAGTTCGCGGCTGAGATCTACGAGTTCTATCGCGCGGGCATCCTGACGGGTTCCGACGCGAAGGGCACGTTCCATTCCGCGAGCACCATCAAGCGCAGCGAGGCTGCGGCCATTCTCCTCAGAATGTTCGAAGCCGCTGCAAGAGTTTCTATTGATCTTCCCTAAGCAGTAATGATCCGGCCCCGGATGGATCTTCCGTCCGGGGCCAAGAAAAAACGGGTCTGTTCTCCGGAACTTTTGATAACGACAGTACGGTCTCCGCACGGCGCAGAATAGGACCGTCTGGCGGAGACTGAATATAGAAATTAAATGGAAAGGAGCGCTATTATGAAGCGCAGTGAGATCAACAAAGCTGCCTGTACGCGACGATGCTCCAGAACTCGGACGTGATGGGCTGCAAAGGTATCAAAGCCGCAGTTGCCGCGCTGCAGGGCGGCACAGCTGACGGTGCTGTCGCCGGCACCGGTGTCACGGTTGTGACAGCTGAGACTGTTGGTTAAGAATAGATTTTAATTCAATGAAAGAGCAAGAATTTTGGGGTAACAGCGGTGAAAAGGAGGTATCGGAATGTCAGTAACAGAGAAATGTAAGCGTCTGATTAGCGGCGCTTTGAGTTTGATATTAGCTTTGGGAATGTGCTCTGGAGTGTCTGTGCAAGGTCATGGACCGGTAGCGGGAACTTTCTCGGGCAGCAATGCAGAAAAAACTGTCCGTTTTTCAGCTCACTTTGAAAAGACGGATGCGGCGCAGGTGAAATTTGATCATGTTGCAGCGCAGGGCGTATGTGCAGTTGAACCCCGGGTCGATTCCTTCGTGGGGGAATTTACCAATTATTCGTCCGATAATCCGGTCAGTGTTAATAAAGAATTAACCTATGGCAGCGCGAGCGAGACAGAAAAAGCTTTGATCGACGGACGTATTGCCACAAAGCTTTGCGCGGTGAGTACGCCTGGACTGCCGCTGGAAATTACATTCCGATTCAGCGAAGGAATTCAGCCTCAGGCCTACTATTTGACAGGCGCCGGGGACGATATGCAGTATCCGGAGCGTGTGCTGTCAGCATGGAAACTGTATGGCACAAATGACGAAGCTGGAGAATGGAGCCTTTTGGATTCCCATGAAGGCGTTACATGGCAGCAGAACAATGAGACGAAGATGTATTCTTTCTCTAATAGCCAGTCATATACTACGTTCAAGCTGGTAATTGAGAAATGCGGCAATACGCCAACAACGAATCCCAATGTGATCCAATTCAGTGGGTTTGGTCTGGGCAAAGAGGTTAAGACAACGGGCTCCGGCGAAGAAGTGAACTACTTGTATACCTCGCTGTCGGAAGGACCGAGCTACAACTGGGCTGCCAGATCAGGCGCCTGGTCTGGTGTGTCCTGCCTGCATATGGAAGGAACCACAACGGCAAAAGCTGCGAAAAATTATGTGGTTTTGTATGATGGCCTTGATATTCCTGTTGGTAAAAATACCAGACTGTCCTACCTGGTGTTTCCTGATATAGGGACAGATTACAATTTGAGTGCAAATGATCCGAACTATGCATACGACTTTGAATACACCAGTATGTATTCGGCGATCGACTTGGAATTTGACGATGGCACTTGCCTTTCTGACTACGAAGCCATTGATCAGTATGGCAATGTAGTGTCTCCTGCGGCCCAAGGAGAAGCACGCGTAATGGCGACGAACAACTGGCTGCAGATCAGCACGAAACTGAGCACAGATTCGAATCTGCTTGGTAAAAGGATCACAAAAGTGCTGGCTGGTTTTGAAAAAAATGATGCCACGCCTGGCAAGGATATCTCCGTCTATTTCGATGATGTGGAGATTTTTGAGCAGGCAGATCCGCAGGTCAAAAATCTGGCCGATTATGTGAATATTCTGCGGGGTACGTACTCTACGGGCAATGCTCCCGCCCGAGGCCTGAATGTGCCCATTGTGGCAACGCCTTTCGGCTTCAACTATTGGGTGCCCACGACGGACGGCAGTACAGACAATACGCCCTATGCCTACAGCGGAGCGGAAGCCCGGTTTAAGGGCATCAAGATCTCTCACGTAGCCAGCAACTGGATCGGGGAGAGCGGAACCTACTATTTCTCTGCCGATTCTACCACAACAGACTACAGTGCGGTAGGTAATGCCATCCGAAATAGAGGCTCTGTTTTCAGTCATGAAAATGAGATCGCCAAGCCGTATTATTACGGCGTGACCCTCAATGCGGATGATGCCGCAGCCCCCAATGTCAAGGTGGAGGTCACACCTACTGAGCATGCGGCAGTGCTGCGCTTCACATTCCCGGCTGGTGCTAAGGCGTGCAACATTATGTTTGACCCTGTGAATGCGCGGAGAAACTCTATCATCGAATTTAACGCGGGCAAGACTGAGTTCCATACGACCTCGGAAAACAAGGCAAACGGACAAACCACCATGCACATCGTGGGGCAGTTTTCTCAAGCTCCCGTTGCCTGGCACTCCGCCGGTGAAGGCTCTATGGGAATGTTCCAGTTTGCGCCCAACGAAAACAAAGAAACTGTTATCGAAATGAAGGTAGCTACCTCCTTTATCTCCAAAGAACAGGCACAGCATGCACTGCTCATGGAAATTGCTGGAGATGAAGGCTTTGACAAAGTGCAGGCCAAGGCGTTGAAGATCTGGAACGATACGCTGGGAAGCATTGAAGTTGAGGGTGGTAGCTACCACGAAAGAGTCACCTTCTATTCGAATCTCTACCGGGCATTTGTCTATCCCACAAGCCTGGCTGAGAATACAGGCACCAATGCGCAGCCGCATTGGCAGCATTATTCCCCCTACACTGGAAAAGTGGTAGACGGTCAATTTGTATATAACAATGGTTTTTGGGATACCTTCCGGACCGCTTGGCCGCTCTACTCCATCGTTGCACCAGAAAAAGCAACTCAGCTGCTAGATGGACTGATCCAGCACTACAGAGAGCAGGGCTGGATCCCCAGATGGATCGCGCCTGCGGGCACCGATTGTATGGTGGGCACCAACTCTGACAATATTTTTGCGGACGCGTTGAACAGAGGCGTTACGTTTGATGTCAAGGCGGCTTATGCATCGGCGCTGCGGAACGGATCGGTGTATTCTGTCAATAACAGGAAAAACTCCTACTCTGGCCGTGCGCACATGGATGGTATGGTGTTTCTCGGATATGTTCCTCAGGACGGACTGACTGGCGGTTGGGGAGGAGAAGAATTCAATTTCTCCTGGTCCATGGAAGGCAGCGGAACGGACTTTGCCATTGCGTCGATGGCAAAGTATCTGCGGGATCAGGAAGGCTCTGAGAGCGCTGCCTGGCAGAAGTACAATGACGAATACCTCTATTTTACTGCAAGAGCCACCAATTATGTCCATCTGTTCAATGAGAGCATGGGCGGTTGGTTCCGTGCCAAGAAGTCCGATGGGACGTGGCTGCAGACGGACGAGCAGTTCGATCCTACGGCACAGGGTTACGGCTATTGTGAAGACAATGCCTATAACTATGCATTCCCGCCCTATGATGGTCAGGGCTTGGCCAATTTGTATGGAATGGCCAGAGACCGGGATGGGCAAACGGCTTTGGGTGATAAGCTGGATGAAGCTTACTCGGCGGTTGGCACAGCCAATCCTGGCTCCTGGACCGGCCATAAGGAAAACTGGGAAGGCCGTGATGCGAAACAGGGGCAGATCCATATGACCAACCAGCCTGCGCATCACATTCCTTATATGTATCTCTATACAGACCGTCCGTGGAGAACTGCAGAGTTTGTCCGGGATACGCTGGATCGCTTGTTTGTGGGCGAAGAAGTTGGGCAAGGCTATTTGGGCGATGACGACAATGGCGAATTGAGCGCCTGGTATGTCCTTTCCTCTATGGGTCTGTATCCGCTGACCAACGGCAATGGCGTTACAGCCATTGGCACCCCACTGTTTGAAAAGGTGACGATCCACCGGGACGACGGTCACACCATTACAATTTTGGCGCCGGGCGTCAGCAGAGAAAACAAGTACGTCCAGAGCCTGTCCGTCAACGGTGTAGAGCAGACTGCTACCTACCTCATGCCCGAGGTGCTGCAGCGCGAGACTGTTACCCTGGAGTTCACCATGGGCACTACGCCGTCCAAAACCTGGGGCATGAAGGGCGCGGATATGCCGCCTTCCATCACGGAGGGCACGGGAAGACCGCAACTGCTGGTTGACCATACCAAGACAGAGGTTTCCACGGTAGGAGGCGGCGGAAATGAGGATACCATTGCAACCAATGCCATAAACACGGAAAAGCTGTTTAACAATAAGGCTCATGACGCCAACGGCTATGCAAGCTGGGATGGCAAGGAAAACGGATATCTGATATATCATTTTTCAAGCCCAATCCAAATCAGCATGTATACGCTGACCAGCTGGGATGCGGCGCACTCGCCCAAGGCATGGAAGTTCTACGGATCCATGAATGGTGAAAATTGGACCGAGTTGGATGCCAGAAGCAACCAGAGCTTTGTTTGGAACATCAATCCTACCGATGGCGGTGATAAGTACACTCGACCCTTCGCAATTTCTGAAGAGGATCAGGCTGGCTATTCCTATTATAAGATCGAGTTTGAGAATGCAGGCCAGGAGATTTACCTTGCGGAACTGGAGCTGCTGGGCGGCGAATTTGCCGGAGCCACCAAGGAGGCGCTCCTTGCTGCAATTCAGGAGGTGGAGGGGCTTACACAGGCAAACTATGCGCCGGAATCCTGGAATGCACTGCAGACCGTATTGAAGTCGGCAAAGATCGTGCATGAGAAGGAAGCCGCGACACATGAAGAAATTGGCGCAGCAATTTCGGCGCTGAACAATGCTGTCTCTTCTCTGGTTCGCCTGAAGCCGGCAGCAGAAAAAATCGAGGCGGTAAGCGCTGAGATTGCATCTGCAGGCGTCAAGTACGAGTCGACAAAAAACGCGACCGGTGAAGTGGAAGGTACGGTTTCCAATCTGGGTGGTTTGACGCCTGGAAGCTATGTGGGCTACCGCTGCGTGGATTTCGACATTCCGAAAGGCAGCTTCAGTACCATAATTCTGACCTATGCGGAGAAGAACAATGATGCAGATGTAGAAAATTCTAAGGTTACCGTTCATCTGGATAATTTGAACAGTGAACCCATTGCTGAATTTGTTCGCATTGAGGGAACCGGAGATGAGTGGAATACGTTTAGAGAACTGACTGCTGATTTGAAGCAGAAAGGTATCACAGGTGTGCATGATGTCTACCTGAAATTCCATGGCGCCACGAAACCAGTGATGAACCTGCATTCCCTCATATTTGGCGTGGACGACACACAGGCGGTCATTGCTGCTGATCTGAAGCATCTCAGCGGAGACAAGACGATGGTCGGGATCGGTGATAAGCTGGAATATACCCTGACGGCAGAAGAAGGATTTGAGCTGCCCGATACAATAGTGATCGTCATGGACGGCAAGACCCTCGGTGAGGGTGAGTACACTTACTCCAAGGAAACCGGCACGATTGTGATTGAGCAGGTAACAGGCAATATCTGCATTTCCGCAGAAGCTTCTTCTTCGCACGAGCACAGCTGGTCCAACGAATGGAGCAAGAATGAAACCCATCACTGGCATGCGTGCTCCGGCTGCGACGAGAAGAACGACGTAGAGCCCCATACGCCTGGCGCTGCGGCAACGGAAATAGATCCGCAGATCTGCACAGTGTGCGGTTATATCATCGCGCCCGCGACCGGCCACATTCATCACACCACGACGCTGGTTCCGGCTGTGGAAGCGACCTGCGTCGACATGGGTCACAGGGCGTATTACACCTGCTCCGGATGCAGCAAGCTGTTTGCAAATGAAAACGCGACAGAAGAGCTGACTGAGGCGGATGTTACCCCGAAAACTGACCCGACCAACCATGTGGGCGGCACGGAGATTCGTGACGCGAAAGACGCAACCTACACCGAGGAAGGTTACACGGGCGACACCTACTGCCTCGGCTGCGGCAACAAGATCGCAGAAGGTCATGCCATTCCGAAGCTGACACCCGCCCCGGCTCCGGTCCTCCCAGTCATCCCGAGCAAACCTGCGCAGCTCCCGTTCAACCCGAACGCTGGCAGCAACGTAAGCAAGTTCCCGTTCGCCGATGTTCCGTCCGATAGCTGGTACTATTCGAGCGTCAAGGCAGCGTGGGAGAACGGTCTGATCGACGGCGTGACGGCCAATGAATTCAAGCCGAACGCAACGCTGACCGTGGCGCAGACCATCAAGCTGGCGGCGGCTCTGCATCAGCTCGACCGCACTGGCGAAGTCAGCCTGAAAAACAGCGGCGCGAACTGGTATGACAGCTATGTCAATTACGCAGTTGTGAACGGCATCATCGAAAAGGACTACGCGAATTACACCAAGGCGCAGATGAATGCACCGGTCACGCGCGGCGAGTTCGTCCACATCTTCCATGGTGCGGAGGAGGCTTATAAGGCCATCAACACCGTGGCAGATAACGCAATTCCAGACGTGAAGGCGACCGACAAGTTCGCGGCTGAGATCTACGAGTTCTATCGCGCGGGCATCCTGACGGGTTCCGACGCGAAGGGCACGTTCCATTCCGCGAGCACCATCAAGCGCAGCGAGGCTGCGGCCATTCTCCTCAGAATGTTCGAAGCCGCTGCAAGAGTTTCTATTGATCTTCCCTAAGCAGTAATGATCCGGCCCCGGATGGATCTTCCGTCCGGGGCCAAGAAAAAACGGGTCTGTTCTCCGGAACTTTTGATAACGACAGTACGGTCTCCGCACGGCGCAGAATAGGACCGTCTGGCGGAGACTGAATATAGAAATTAAATGGAAAGGAGCGCTATTATGAAGCGCAGTGAGATCAACAAAGCGTTGAAAGAGCTCGAGGCTATGTGCGCACAGGAACATTGCTACCTGCCGCCTTTTTGCCATTTTACGCCTGAGGCATGGGAAAGCAAGGGGCACGAATATGATGAAGTGCGCGATTGCATGCTCGGCTGGGATATCACGGATTATGGTCAGGGCGACTTTGACCACTTCGGTTTTTCGCTTATCACGATTCGCAACGGAAATCGTGCCATGCCGGACAAGTATCCGAAGGTCTATGCGGAAAAGCTGCTGTATCTGAGGGAAGGGCAGTACGCACCGAACCATTTCCACTGGTTCAAGACTGAGGACATCATCAACCGCGGCGGCGGCAACGTATTGATCCGGGTGTACAATCGTCTTCCGAATGAAGAAATCGATTATGAATCTGACGTGGAAGTCCACACCGACGGCAAAAGCTATACCGTTCCGGCCGGAACGCAGATCCGGTTGAAACCGGGTGAAAGCATTTTCGTTTATCAGGGGCTGTATCATGATTTTTCGGTTGAGCCCGGCACTGGTCCCGTCCTGCTGGGCGAGGTCAGCCAGTGCAACGACGACAACACCGACAACCGCTTCAATCCGCCGGTTGGCCGTTTTCCGAAGATCGAGGAAGATGAGCCGCCTTACCGGCTGCTTTGCAATGAGTATCCGGCGGCAAAAGACTGACGGATGCTGACGCTGCAAAATCAAAACCTGACGCTGTGCGTCGATCCGTTCGGCGCGCAGATGATGGAGCTTGGCTCCAAACAAGGAACACAATTTCTCTGGAACGGCGACAAACAATACTGGCCGGACCGCGCGCCGGTGCTGTTTCCGTATGTTGCGCGCCTGACAGATGGCTGCTATACGCTCTGCGGCGAACGTTATTCAATGGACATTCACGGATTTGCAAAGGATTCTGTTTTCACTATCGAAGAGCAGTCTTCCGATTCTGTTACGTTCTGTCTGCGGCAGACACCGGAAACGCTGCGGCAGTATCCGTTCCGCTTTACATTCCGGGTACGCTATGCGCTGCGCGGCTGGACGGTCCATGTGACGTATTCCGTCTGCAATGAGGACGAAAAAGAGCTGCCGTTCGGCATCGGCGGACATCCGGGATTCCGGGTTCCGCTGACCGGCAGCACTGGCTTTGAAGACTATAAACTGTGCTTTTCGCAGCCATGTCTGCCAGACCGTATTGGCTTTACCGGAGACTGCTATCTCAACGGCCAGACAGAATGCTTCCCGCTGGAAGACGATACGACCATCCGCCTGCGTCACGAGCTGTTCGATGAGGATGCGATCGTGCTGAAAAATATGGCACGGTGCGTGAGCCTATGCTCAGAGAAAACGGGCAAATCGGTGACCGTAGCCTATCCGCAGATGCCGTATCTCGGTATCTGGCATATGCCGCACACGGATGCGCCGTATGTCTGCATTGAGCCGTGGGCGTCGCTTCCGTCGCGGCAGGACGTGGTGGAGGAGCTGAGCTGCAAGAGCGATCTTATCCATCTTGCGCCGGGAGCAAAGTATGAGAATCAATGGAGCATTACAATTACGGAGGAAAAAGAATGTATGATGTAGTTGCGCTTGGTGAGCTTTTGATCGACTTTACGACGCAGTCTATCGACTCGGACGGCTATCCCACAATGGCCGCGCATCCGGGCGGGGCCCCGGCGAATTTCCTTGCGGCGATCGCCAAATTCGGCGGGAAGGTGGGGATGCTCGGCAAGGTGGGCACGGACACGTTCGGCAAACTTCTGACCAATACGCTGCGGGGCGCGGGGATCGAGACGAAGGGACTTGTGGCGGCGGACGATGTGTTCACAACGCTGGCGTTCGTGACGCTGGACGAAAACGGCGACCGCGAATTTGCTTTCGCGCGCAAGCCCGGCGCGGACACGCAGCTGACGTTTGACGAGTTGGATCTTTCGCTCATCGACGAAACGCGGGTGTTCCACTTCGGGACGCTCTCGCTCACGGGCGAGCCGGCGCGGACAACGACGTATCGCGCCGTGGAATATGCAAAGGCACACGGCAAGCTCGTCACCTACGATCCGAACCTGCGCAAGCCGCTGTGGAACGATCTCAATGAGGCGAAGGAGCAGATGCTCTGGGGCCTCCGGCAGGCCGACGTGGTGAAGATCAGCGACGAAGAGGTCGAATTCCTGTTCGGCCTCGGCGTGCAGGACGGCGCACAGTATATTCTTGACCACTATCCGGTGAAGCTCGTGTTCGTGACGTGCGGCGCGGACGGCTGCTGGTTCCAGAACCGGAACGCAGGCGGCCATGTGGACAGTCTGAAGGATATCAAGGTTGTCGATACGACCGGCGCGGGCGACATCTTCGGCGGCAGCGCCGTGTGGAAGCTCTTGCAGACAGGCAAGCGTCCGGAAGATCTGGACGAAGCAGAATTGACCCAAATCGTTTCATTTGCGTGCCGGGCCGCGGGTCTCTCTACGACGAAGCATGGCGGCATTTCGAGTGTGCCCGATTCTATATCTTAGACCATAATAGTTACCGAAGTTGACACTCGGATAAATCCTCCTTCCAGAGAAAACCGGAAGGAGGATTTTGTATATACTGGAATTTAATATTCCGTTTAGCACATTGCTACTGTGAAATAAGGAGACAAGCATACCCCAGTGAAGGAGAGAAAGCATCCATGCTGGGCATTGGAGAGTTTTCTCGTTTTATCCATACAGCAAAGCCTTTCTGAGTTATCATTTCCATATGTAGTCGATTATTTGTGCAAGCATGAAACCGGCTGTGACTATTTACGTTTTTTTAGACCAAACCGATGCAGAAATCCTCCCGTATACCGTCCTGTTCGCCAGAAAACAGACGGATACGGAGGGTGAATCATGCAATATAGAAATGACGGAAGCCGTGAAGAATATCAGATTCAGAACCAATTTACCGCCTATCTTCAAGTCGCGCTGAAGCGGAGAAAGAATGCCTACCTTTCTCAGCGTCACAGACAGCAACAGCATGAACGACCGATGGAACCTGACCGGCAGCCCATCTCGGCAGAAGCATGGGAAGATGAATACTTCCGAAGAATGGAGCTGCTGATGGAGTACAGAGCAGTCCTCGAAGCACTTGACCAGCTTCAAAAGCGTGAACGATATATTCTGCTGGCGAGAATTCTGGAGGAGCGCTCGTTTACCGAGCTCGCACAGGAATTACAGATTGGATATAAAGGCGCGGCTGCGATCTATTATCGCGCACTGAGCCGCATTCGGGAGAAACTGGAGGAGGAAACATGAATTTCTACGAGCTTCTGATTCTTGCCAAAAGCGGAGATGACCTCGCGAACGAGAAAATTCTGGCAATGTACCAACCATTACTGACCAAGGAATCCGTTATTGACGGTGTATGGGATGAAGATCTGTATCAAGAGCTTTGCATCCAGCTTTTCCTTTGCATCCGTAAATTCCGTATGTGACCTGTTTCATCTGCGAGGAGCGCCCTTCGGGGCGCTCTTTTCTGTATAGAAAAAATGCTGCCGGAACGTAAGCCGGCAGCATTTTTAACGATTTGTGGTTTTTGCAATCAGCGGCAGGAACTTAGCAGCGCCGTCGTCTTCAGGCTGGCGCCCATCAGGTCGCGCTGGGCCTCTCTGGACATCTGACAGGTCGGCGTCAAAAATGCCAGCGCTTTCTGAACCTGCTTGAGATCGGCGGCAGACACCCGGCCTGTGCGCAGATGCTCCAGCACGCGGGTATAAGAATCCTTCAGTGCGGCGGATACAGCCGGACGAAGAAAGTAGTTGGAAATCAACCCGCCAATCAAAGCGGCTTCGTTGTCGGTGTACTGCATGATGAGCCTCCTCGTCGTGGTGTCAAACAAACGAGAGTATGATACCACAAGCTGCTGGGGCTGGCTATACGCGAAGTGATGAAATATACGATGAAAATTTGGTGCAATTCAGACTTGACATCTGCGGCTTTTGTAGTATTTCAGAAAGGTCAGAAACTCATTCCGCGCCGCATTTAACCACTCAACTCTTACGAAGGACATCCTCCACATCGGCGCGCAGCGCGCTTGCGGAATATGTTCTTGCACCGGAGAGTTTGGTTTGCTCCCTGCGCAGCATGTCCGCAAAAAGCTCCAGCTCTGCCTGACGTTTTTCCCAAAGCGCGATCGGCAGGAATACCATTTCACCGTCACCGCTGCGCGTCAGATAGATCGGCTCCTGCTTTTCGGTCGAGAGCTTCACCATGCCATCGTAGTCATTCCGAAGGGCCGTTGCAGATCGAATCATCATATAGCACCCCTCCAAGGATTTATTCTGACTTTATGATAGACAAATTATGTACTTCCGTCAAGACGTCGCAAGACCGAGCGTTGCTTTCACCACCTCTTTTGGCCGTACACATTCGACAGAAAAAGGAACATGGGAAAAGAACGGAGCATTTTCCTCCATGTACTTCTGCGCGGCCTGTTTCGTCCTGAATTTCCGCACGGTTGCAACAGTCGGATCGTCGGTGCGAATGGTCATGACGCCGTGCCGTGTCCGCTTTACAAAGTATCCGCTCCATGCTTTTAGGACATAGAATTGTTTCAACTTATCAAACTTTGACTGCTTGCTGACATGCGGCGGATGGTAGAAGCTGCGGCAGGAATCAAAACGGATGTCAGCGTTTTGCTCACCGATGCGGTAAAGCGCGGCCAAGAATGCTTCTGTCGTGGGGGCATACGTTATCTTCTGTGTATGCCGGTCTGTGAGGACGATAGAATTCCCGTATTGACGGTATTCCTCAATCGTGTGCGCGTTCTTCAGGCCCGCGAGGAACCAGCGCTGAAACTCACCAGCTTCAAAAGCGCTGTTCCGACTCTTGCGCATACCGCCGCGGTTGCCGCTGTTGAAGCCTTCATAGGTTTCCGCGATCTTCTGGATCTCATCGCTTGTAAATAACAGCCTGCCCCGATATAGGAGATCCAGAACAGACCAGTACCGCTCCGCGACCTCGCACCCATGCACATTAAATTCAAAGGTATTGGTCGATCCGCGGCAGACAAGCGGAATAAATCTGTCCCCAATAGAGATAAATGCTTTTTCGTAGTAAATTTCACTGCTCATATTTGTGGTTTCTCCATTCCTTTTTGAGTTTGAAAGCGGCACAGAAAACTCTGTGCCGCCCAACTTATATGTGGTTTGATTATGCCGCTTTCTCCTTCATATCATGGACTGCCGTAATCAGATCCCGCATACAGTCAAAGAATTTCTGCGAGCATTGGCTCTTTCTTGCGCGGTAGTAGGTAACGGAGCCGCAGAAGTCCTCCTGAACGGTTGCACTTGCCAACCGCTCTTTGATCCATCCCTGTGTGCGGAGCGGCACGTCAATGTGATATTTGCGCATCAAATACAGAATCAACGAGGTTTCCACAAACGAGCCATCGTCTTTGTAATAGCAAAGCGTATCGTTTTTCAATGTACCGCCGCTGCGGATGATTTGCAGCGCGGCGCCGACAGCTTTTTCTTTTTCTGTATTGACAGACTGCTGGTACACACGATCCTGCTCGGCAATCTGTGCCTGCCGGATTTCATCCTCCTGCTGCTTAAGCGACCGATAGATTTTGGAAAGCTGTATGCAGTGGTCAAGCTCATCCGCCATCAATGCGCCGATATAATCCGGGAAGGTTTTGCCTTCGCTTTCCTTGCTGGCGGTATACCGCATAAGATGCTCATTGAGGATACCGTGGATATAGTCTGCCTGCCGGGGCGATTCTTTGCCCAGATGGTAGATCACACTTCTCTCGATTGCGACAGCTTCCTCAATAGCGCTCTTTTGCAGACTGTCAAAATACGTTCTCCGATGTTCTGCACCGCCATACAGTTCCTGCATAGCCGGCAAATACCCACAATGTTCGGTCAGAAAATATTCCGTCATGCCAAGTGGTGCGAGGTATCCGTGAATCTCAACGTATAGCAGGTAACGGTCAGATTCTACGCGGGGATAGTCTATATCTGGCGTTCCTGCTTTTGTCCAAAGACGATAGCGGTGCTCCCCATCGGAAACATCATAGAGGTGGACAGCACGGATTCTGCGGCCGCCACAGTTAAACATGCCGTTACAAAACAGCGGCATCATCAGCTTTGCATCAGACATCCGGCACCCCTCCATTCATAATGCAGCATGCGGGGACAGCGATGTCCACGTCAATTACCATCAGATACTCCTCGGTGAGATGTTCGTAGCGCCAGCTTGCGTGTAAGTAATGCTGCAAAAGCGCCCGGGAGAACTCCATGCTGAAAGAGCGCGTCTGGTTAGATTCTTCTGGGATCAGATCAGGAAAGTCTACCGTGGTTGCGGAAAGCGCATCCAGCAGACTGTGAAGCTCCGGGATGGAGAACCTTCCGTTTATCGACGCAACGCACCAGTAGTCATAGTCTTCTACCATCCTGCACAGCTGAATCGGGCGCTGCAGCAGCGTTGTCAAGTGCTTCGAAAGAATGGATGTGCAATCGTCCCAGCGCAGGAGAATTGCACCGGTGATTCTGGATCGATTCATGTATAACCTCCATTTTGGGCCAACTGCTCCCACAGAAATGCAAGCAGCTGGCGTTGATTGTGTTCAAACTGCTCCTGAAAGGGCTTGCTCAGGTCATAATTCCAGTAGCGGTAAAACAGAAACTGGAACAGCAAATGCTCGATCTGCGCAGGTGTCATTTGCCGGAGCAGCTTGCCATACTGCCGAATCGCTGCGTAATCGGCTTTCACAAAGCGGCGGGCGTCCTTGGGGAAATTCTCATAGAACCAGTCGCTGACTCGGATGCGGCCTTTGCCGAAGTGACCGGGGTAATCCGTGCAGAGAAAATACTCGAAGTCCTTACCGCGCCGCCCTGCATCCACGGTGAATGGATACATTCGGCAGGCACGCGGTCGATGCGCATAGATGCTGCAATGGTTCCCGTTCAGGAAAATGCAATGTTGATCTTCACCTGTGGTGTTCAGCAGGAAAATCGGGAAATACGGTTCCAGCGGCATGGGGTGCGCATATTGTGCGCAGATATCTTCCAGTCTGACGGATTGCGCCTCGCACTGAAAATGAAGCGCAAGCTGATAAACGTCGTATGGTTCCAGCATGACCTTGTTTTCTACATGGCGGCAGCAGGCGCTGCACCGCTGGCATTGAAACGCAATTTTTTGATTCCCGGAAACCGGGACGATCTGTTCGTTCATAAAACCTCCTATGGAAAAACCGCAGCCACAAAAACTGTGACTGCGGTCAGCGGGCCCGGCGGCGATCAGACGGGAGATCGCCGCCGGGGGTTCATTCATGCAGCGACGGCCATCAGAATTGACGCCGCGACTGCTGCTTGAAGCGGAGAAAACTTCACATGATAGTGGGTATTCAGCGTTTCAAACTTTGCTTCCTGTTCATTTTGCACCTGGATGGACGTGACCAGAGAGGTCAGAATGAACTGCCCTTCGTGGTCGATGAGCGCGCTGCTGCCGACCTTCAGCGGCCGGAGCAGCCGCCCGTGGAGCATCCTTGTGTGCTGATCCTTCATTTTGTCGCCTCCTTCCCATCTCCGCGGAACCGCAGATAGGCGGAATACAGACTTTTGAGCATCCGGCGTACACGCCGCGGGTCGAGCTTGTACCGTGCGGCGATCTCCGCAATGCTGTACCCATGCAGGCGCAGCAGCGCAAACGCAGCCTGCTGCGGCGTTCCGCATTTTTGCAGCTCCGAGAAGAAATATGCTTCCGAAAGCTCCGCGTCACAAACGTTCTCCCTGCGGCCGCAAAGCGCACAGTAGGCTTCCTCTGCCTGCCTGCGCCGGCTCTCTCCGCGCTTCCACGACACAATGCTTTGCTGCATCGCGCGGTAAGCGACGGTGGAGAACGAAAAGCGGCGCAGATAGGCGTGGGAGCAATATCGCTCTACGGCACGCAGGTAGCCCATAACGGCCAGATCGTAGTAGTCGCCATCATACCGCTGCTCCTGCAAAAACGCATAGACCAGCTTGTGATTCTTTTCGGCAAATCGCATCTGCCGTTTGCTCAGCGGAGCAAGCTTTGTTGACTGCTTTTGTTTAGAGTGGCAGCTCGTTGCGTTCGCCGTCAATGACGCCCGGATAGGAAAAGTGGTCGCCATTGTCGGCAAGCTCCAAGGGAGCCGTGCCGGTGAGTGATTCCACATCGGACTTGTAGTTTTCCACACGCTGTGCCAGAAGCGATTTGACCTGCTCTTTGAAATTTGCTGCGTAGCTTTTAACGGCCGCAAGACCTTTCCCCTCAAGATCCCGTACCTTTCGGAACGTGGCGACACTGTAAGTATAGCCACCACTTTCCGCGCGCTTCAGACCGATCTCCACGATGGCGGAATAGCTGGGGCGCCGGCGGGCGACAAAGGCGAGGTTCATGAAATCATTGAACGGGCGCAGGCTTGTGGGCGGCAGGGAGAGTTGCAGCGGAAGATACTCGCCGCTGCGCAGCAGATAGACCTGCCGCATATTTTTGCAGGCTTTTCCGCTGCCGTTTGCCGTACTGCCGAATTGGTTGAATGCACAGGCTGCGCAGACGCCGCCCGGTTCGCCGTAGCCCTGCTTGCCGTCGAAGGACTGGCAGAATGGCGGCACGTTGTCGTCGTACTCGCTGCCCTCTGGCCAGTAGGCGTTGGCGAGATGGTGATAGAGAATCACGCCGACGAGCTTGCGCTCATAGTCGGGGTTGTCCGGGTCATCGCCGCGGATCTCAAACTGCAGATTTCCGCCGCCGGGGATCTTGACCCGCTGCATGGTCAGCTGTAAGCCTTCCATATCATCGGCAAGATCCTCACTCGAAAAATCGCTGTCCAGCGCTGTGGGAAGTACAAAATCCTGATATGCATCAGCTGCGTTGTTGTTCTGAAAACTCATAAAAATTCTCCTTTTCAAATTTAACTGTCTGCCGTTATGCGGCAAGTTTTGTGACCTGTGTCTGATTGATCTTTTGCAGCAGCATCGGCGACATCGTCATCACGCTGTAGCCGATCTCCTCCAGCTTCGTTGCACGGTCATAGCTTTCAACATCCTGACTGAACCGCGTGACAGCGTTTGCGAGGCCATAGAGCGTAAAGTCTCCGTCTTCAA